>Ga0265325_10000205_pt1 | contig 41994 bp, 34 predicted proteins | sample 41420metaG_FD_202090 | JGI IMG/M metagenome (GOLD analysis project Ga0265325, IMG submission 202090) | Rhizosphere microbial communities from Carex aquatilis grown in University of Washington, Seatle, WA, United States - 4-14-20 metaG | ecosystem: Host-associated > Plants > Roots > Rhizosphere...
CGAGAAATTCCGGCGTTGTTGAAGTGGTGCTGCCATGATGGCCCACTTTCAGCAGTGTGCTTTCGAGGCCCTTTTCCCCGAGCATCGCTTGTTCTACTGCAGCTTCCGCGTCCCCTTCAAGCAAGACTGAAGTGCCACCATACGCAATGTGCAGAACCAGTGAGTCATTATTCACCGCCTCTGCGCCCGGTCTGTATTCCGGCGTGGGAGCCAGCACATTTATCCTTGTACTTCCGAAGGCAAAGGCGCCGTCGGCACGCAGTGCACGTATCTGAACATGCAGAGAGCGGGCTTCGTTCAGCAGCGCATCGTAAGCCTCGCTCGGTGGATTGTTGCCGAGCCACAATTCATCGGGCGTGAAATTGCGCAGAACCGTTGGCAGTCCACCCATGTGGTCGGAGTGCGCATGACTTAGCGCAACTGCATCCAAATGCCGAATGCCGAGATCCCATAGGACAGGTGAAACCACCTCTTCGCCAAAATCGTAATCCTGCATCGCCTGACGGGGACCACCGCCGAACCCACCTGCATCTATGAGGAGAGTTTTGCCGTCCGGCGTAATAATCAGCATCGAGTCGCCCTGCCCGACATCAATTGCTTCGGCCAGCAGCGCATCCTTCGGGCGATCAATGGCGCGCGGCAAAACGGCCGCAATTGCCCCAATCAAGAGGCAGGCCCACGCTGACCTTCGCAACCATCGGCCGTCACGCCCCAGGCTTCTATGTGCCATCAGAATTGCCGCGCCCATCATTGCGTAAAATGCCGCCGACTGCCACAGCTGTGGCGAAGCGATCCTCAAATCTCCATACGCGAATGAGCCGAAAATGCGCACCAGGCTCACGCCCGTATGCAGTACAACCGCTACGGCCGCAGCAGGAAACGCCGCGATGCCTGGCCAAATTACCAGGGCAACCAGCATCAGTAGCGCCACGGGCATGAGCACAGCGAGCAACGGCAGGATAAACAGATTTACCGGTAGCGCGAAAATCGTAATGCGATGGAAATAGATGGCCATAGATAGCGTCATGGCCAGTTCAACAACGCACGATACAACGACCAGTTGACCCACGCGCATTACAAGGCGCACCGTCCACGGAAACCAAGTCCATGCAACTCGTTTGTTCGCATTCCGCTGGATTCGCTCGGCGATCATGCGCAGCAGCGTTCGAAATTGGGCAACGCGCGGTACAGCCTTGACATCGATGGCGACCAGACGCAGATCCCGTGTTGCTTTAAGGTAGGGATTCACAGTGCCTTCCAAGAGCGGCATGGCCACGCCGGCAATCGACACCACGGCGAGCAGCGTCATCTGCAGACCGGAGTCGAACAAGCTCCGGGGGCTCACCGCCAGCAGGCATAGCGATGCAAATCCAATTGTGTTCAACGCACTGCGTTCGCGATAGTAAAGTCGCCCCACCAGGTAGAGCGTCACCATCCACAGTGAACGCTGCACGGGAGTGGCAAAGCCGGTAAATAGCGCGTAGCCAAATGACGCTGCAATGGTGATCAGCGTGGCCGGAACGCGCGGCATGCGCAGGCGGCGCGCAAACCAGAAGATGCATGCGGCCACAATCGCCAGATGAAAACCCGAAACCACCAGCATGTGGAAGGAGCCGGTACGCTCAAAACCAACGCGGAGTGAATGAATGAGAAACGTGCGATCGCCTGCCACCATCGCCGCCAGCATTACTGCGTCTTCCTGCGTAATGCGCAGGGGCCCGGGCCAGCTTCGCATTGCTGCCGGAAGACTCATTAGGCGGGCGGTCGTGGCGTGTTGCATCTGGCTTAACCTGCAACGAAGCTGCAACCCAACATCCGCATGGTGTTCGGCAACCGAGATCCTATCGATACTTACGCTGCCGGTCGACGTGATGCCCTGATCGAGCAAGTAGTCCGCGCGGCTCCACACTCCGGGGTCGTGATAGACCGCGGGCTGCAGCAATCGCGCATCAGCCTGAATTCGATCACCGCAATGGAATGTCTGTCCGGCCATCTCCGTTGTTGTTCCCGCTGGCCAACGAACCGTCAGCCGCACCTGGCCGGTCATGGGCTCCTGCGTGTCAGCGGTGTCGGTCGCTTTTTCCAGGCTGCCGAGCTGTACGTCAATCCTTTGCGTTGGCTCGGCCGGAGCTGACGCCTCTCGGGCTTCGTCGTCGTTCAAATTCTGCTCAGACTCATTGCGTACCGGCGCGGCGTCGATTACCGTGCCTTCAAGTGTGCGCGCCAATCCGTCGGAGAGGGAAGCGATGTCAGCGGCGGGAGCGGGATGCGGCTCCATCAGCCCGCACCATGCGCCCAGCAGGCACCAGAGCGCTGCCAGCGGAACCAGCAGGATTCGTTGTGTCTTGACTGCAGCAATGCCGCACAGAATTGCCACCGCCGCCAAGGCCGCCAACAACAGGCCAGGCCGCAGCCATAGCCAATGTGTAACGGCGATCCCCACCGCAAACAGCCACGCAGCATGGAATAAGGGCACGGCATCCGGACGCGAAGCGGTCGCGCCGGAACTGGAGGGTTCTACGCGCATAGGACTCTAAAAAGTTAAAGGATCTATGCCGTCAAGCCTATCAGGCGCGGCGCAAATGGACCACTGTCTCCAAGTGGAAGGTCTGGGGAAACAGGTCAGCGAGTGTCACGCGTTCAATCGCGTAGCCCGAAGCCAGCAGCGCGCGAAGATCTCGAGCAAGGGTCGCTGGATCGCATGAAACATAGGTCATAGCCGGCGCACCGATCTCCGCCAGAGCCGTCGTGATCTCCGCGCCAAGCCCAGCGCGCGGCGGGTCGACGACGATCAGGTCGGGTTGTTCGTGCTTCGCTTTGCCGCGCAGGAAAGTCAGCGTCCATGCCTGAACAGCGGAGCCGTTGGTGCCGCGAAGATTCTCCTCAAGGCCCGGCATCGCGGCGGGCGCTGATTCAACTGCAATTGCACGGTCAAATCTCCCGGCCAACTTGTGCGCAAACAGCCCGACGCCGGCAAAAAGATCCCATGCCAGCGAGCCTTTGCGGTTCGCAGTCACGCGGTCTACCAGTGCATCTACCAAATGGCGATTCACCTGAAAAAACGCGCCGTGATCAACGCGATAGTCGAACCCAATGGCGCGATACGCGAGGTGCGCTTTGCCCCACCGCGCAATTGTGCGCGGAGCTTGCTCGGCGCTCCGCTCTCCGATAGCTGAGGCAAGCTCCATTCCGCTGATTTCAGGAGTGCGAGCGGCCAATGCATTCGCCAACGGCTCGAGAATGTTCCTCGGAGCGCTTTTGACAAAAGCAGTGGCCAGCAGGGCCGTCTCCGTCGTGTCGCAAAACAGCGAGAGCTCTTCCACGCGCATTTGTGGCGCAACCAGTCGTGCCACTTCGGCAAACGCAAGCGCAGCGCGAACGAGCAACGGCGCGGCAATCGGGCATTCAGCAATCGGAACTACGGCATTCGAACGCCGGCCACGATAGCCGGGGTTGCCCTGCGCGTCGAAGGCCACGCGGATTCGATTGCGATAGCCCCACGCTTCGGTTTCCGTCCCGGCAAGCACGTCGATTTCAGACGGCGCGTGAACACCGCCCCGCTCCAACGTCTCGCGCAGGATCGCCCGCTTGAGCGCAAGTTGCGTCGCGTAATCTGTGTGCTGGTACTGGCATCCTCCGCAGACTCCAAAGTGACGGCACGCGGGCGTAACGCGCTCCGGGGCCGGCGTGACAATCTCCATCACTTCGCCAGTTGCGTAGCCCCGCTTCTCCTCTGTGATTCGAACCGAGGCCGCTTCGCCCGGCAACGTTAGCGGCACAAAAACGGCTTTACCTTCCACGTGCGCCAGAAATGATCCGCCGTAAATCGCCTTCTCAATTTGAATCAATTGCGGCGGACCAGTTTCTGACCGCGCGGACTTGTGCTCCGCGTGCTTGCGCTGCGCCGGTTTCGGTTTCCGCCGATCTCTCATTGCTGGCTCATGTAGAACAGGCTGAGGCGCGGCAGATTGTATTGCACGAGCAGCTGCTTTCGAACGAACTGGTCTTTCACTTGCCGCATCTGTACCACTCCCATTCGGCTGCCGTACGGTGCAAGTTCGCGTGACGCATGTTCGTCCAGATCAACCAGAAGCTTCTCCGGAACTGCGGCCTTGAGTGCGGCGAACAACTTGTCTTCCAGTACAGTTAGCGAGCGTTCCAGCGATTCCAAATCAACGTGCGCATTATTTGCAGCTGACGCACGCACCTCCGCCGCCAATTCGCGCAAGCGCGCTGCGGTGGCTTTGCACGGGTCGGCAGCAACCTCTGCCGCATCCAGTGCCGATGCTGCCGATTCAAGATGCGCAGCAACGCGCTCGTGTTCAAATCCGGAATCGCTCTGAGCAGTAGTCGTTGCGGGGCTACCGGCAGCGGCCTCGCTCAACTCCTGAGCCGCTTTCATTACCGCCTGCGCACACCATGCTAATCCGTTGATGCGCCGCATGCGTCCACGCTTCTGCCGTGTTTCGTATTTGTCAAACGCGTTGTCGATTCCTCGCAGAGCGGCCTCCAGCGGAATACCCGCCTCGCGCCACATGTCGATCAGAGCCCAGTCCAGCGTCGACAGCAGAAGGATCGATCCGCGTCGCTGCTGAAAGCGCTCTTCGATCTCGGTGAAGTAATTGAAATAGTTATTTTTGGATGTCAAATGGTCACCCATCGCCGAGTGATCAATGGCGACTTCCTGGGTCTGTCGGCATCAATGCGGTGTCCCGAAAGAATGCCTTGCATACACATGTTGTAATCATAAATTCTAGGCCGCATTTGATATGGCGCGATCAGCATGTAATCTGTGGAGTCTGTATTTCGTCTATGCAACCACGATCTTTGTCCCAGCATCAAAACATCGATCTGAAGTTTTGCGGAGGCACCGTGGACGGCGAAAGAGCAGCACGCATCTGGAGAACACTTCACCGGCTACGATCGCAAGTTGAGGCGAGCCTTTCTTATCAGCAGCGCAAGCCTGTGGCAATTAGTTTTCACCGGACGATTAACGACGTCATCACCGATTTCGAACCAATTGCCATTTCGCTGCCACCCAAGCCCAAAAATCGTCCGTCTCAGCCATCCGACGGCGAAGCCACTCCCATTTGAGGGCCAGACTGTTTTGCGCCACTCGGACGTAGCACGCTCAATGTGGGCGTAGGCGCGGTTTGACACTCCGGTTGCGCTCAAACAGAATGCGCAAGCCGTCAATCGTGAGCAGTTCGTCGATCTCGCTGATGTATTCCGAATCTTCTGAAACCATCCGCGCCAGCCCTCCGGTTGCAATAATGCGTGGCTTCCGGTCCCCGCCCAGTTCCTTGAGTATGCGCGCAATGATTCCGTCCACCAATCCGATGTAGCCGAAGAAAAGACCGCTCTGCAGGTGGCCCACGGTGTTGGTGCCGATGACTTTTGCCGGCTTCTTGATGTCCACGCGGCTCAGTCGAGCTGCACGAGAAAACAGCGCATCGGCACTCAGGCCCAGCCCCGGAGCGATTGCGCCTCCCAGGTACTCGCCCTTTGCTGAGACCACTTCAAACTTGGTTGCTGTGCCAAAATCAACCACAATACACGGACCGCCATAGCGCTCGTAAGCGGCAATGCAGTCCGCAATTCTGTCTGCGCCTAGTTCGGTAGGATTGTCGATCAGCATCTTCATGCCGGTCTTGATTCCCGGCTCCACAAACATGGGATCAACGTGAAAATACGTTTCGCAAACTCTGCGCAGCGTCGAGTCGACCGGCGGCACAACGGACGCGATGATGATGTGCGTCACCTGGGTGGGAGCCAATCCGTGCATTTCAAACAGATTCACAAAGAGCACGCCGTACTCGTCAACCGTCTGTGAGCGATGTGTTGCCACACGCCAATGCGCAGCCAGTTCGGGCTTTTCGCCGTCGAGCCGGTAAAGGCCGAGCACGGTATTGGTATTTCCTACATCCAGAGCAAGCAGCATCGAACCATGGCTCCTACGTTCCTCGCCGACCGTTTCTTCATGATGAATCTGAGGCCCATGGCTGCTCGGCAGGTTAAAAACCGGCAGCTAGTCTTTGACTCGGATCCCGCCCGTTTGTACCGTCACTGTTCCAGCATCCGTGCGCACCAGCAGAAATCCGTGCTCATCCAGGCCTTCGGTTACGCCATGGCAGGCCTGCGGTCCGTGTACCTCAACGCTTTTGCCGCGAACCCACGTTGAAACTTGTTCTACACGCGTGGGAATTCGCTCGGCCGGCGATCCTTCAGCAAGCGCAAGTATCTCTCGCTCAAGAGATTTTAGCAGGGCCACAAGCAGCGCCTGTCGCGAAACCCTGCGCCCCGTTTCAATATCCAGCGAGGTTGCCGGGGTGCTCAAGTCGGGCGCGAAACTCCGCTGATGCACATTGATCCCAATCCCAACCACAGCGTAGGAAACGGAACTGCCCTCGCTGTGCGCTTCCACCAGGATGCCACCTGTCTTGCGCGGCCCAATCAGCAGATCGTTGGGCCATCGCAAATCCACGGTCAATTTGGCAGCCGTGCCAATCGCCTCAGCAGCCGCCAAGCCAGCAACGAGCGGAATCAGCGGCAGTCGGGCAGCAGCAATGCGCGGCCGCAGCAGCACGCTCACATAGAGCCCTTCGCCAGCAGCCGAGTGCCAGCCGTGATCGCCACGGCCGCGGCCTGCATTCTGCTCGTCGGCAAAGTATACAGAGCCGTGCGGAGCGCCATTGCGCGCGGCAGAAAGTGCATCGCTGTTGGTTGACCCTGTAACGGCGGAGTAGTGCAGCTTGCCTGCAAACACTGTCTCCGCCAGCCCGTCTTCTCTCGATGATTCAAGCGCTGCCAGATCAAACATCGCGAATCACTCGGCCGTAATCGACATTGAAATGTCGGCAGCCTTCGCCGAGTGCGTCAGAGCGCCCACGCTGATAAAGTCCACACCTGTTTCGGCAAAAGCGCGGATGTTGTCGAGCTGAATGCCGCCGCTGGCCTCAGTAGGAATCCAGCGGCCTGTCTGCCCCTGCGCCTCCTGGCGAATGCGTTCGACGGATTGCTTCACCTGCAGCGGAGACATGTTGTCCAGCAGAATCGCTTCGGCTCCATCGGCGAGCGCTTCTTCAAGCTCGCGCATACTGCGCACTTCCACCTGCACGCGCTGGCCGGGCTTGCGCTTTTCGAGCGCACGTTTCAACACTGCAGGCAGCCCGCTGCCAAGCGAGATGTGATTGTTCTTGATCAGGATTCCGGAAGCGAGATCGATGCGATGGTTGGTGCCGCCGCCGCAGAGCACCGCATACTTATCCAAAGCACGCATTCCGGGCACGGTCTTGCGCGTATCCAGTACGTGCGCGTGCGTACCCTGGATGGCGTCGGCATATTGCCGCGTCAGTGTAGCAATGCCGCTCAGGTGCTGTATCAGGTTCAGAATTACGCGTTCGCAACTCAGCAGCGCGCGGGCGTTGTGGCGAATCACTGCCAGGACCTGGCCGGCATGAACGCGCACACCATCGAAGATTTCCGGATGGCTGATGACCTCAAAGCGTGTATGCGCCGGAGGGCGCGGATCGAGCCGAGCAAAAATCTCAAAAAAGCGCGGCACCGCGCCCAGACCGGCGACCACCATGTCCTGTCGCGCGATAACGGCGCCCGAGGCGCGCAGGTTCGGATCGATGGTCAGGTTCGTAGTCGCATCAGCAACGGCCTGGTCTTCAACCAGGGCCAGCTCCAGCAACGCTTCAATACGGTGGCTCTTCCAATCCATGCGCTCGTTTCCCGTCTTATCGCTGCAACTGAGATTTTCTCTGTTTGAGAAAGCTCCAAATAACTCTCTTTACATTGTCATCGGCCTCGCTGGCAATCGCAAAAAACTTGCCGCCAATGCGCCGATGAATTTCCAGCCGCAACCTCGGTTGGTTTCCGTAGATCGTCCCGGTCAAATTCCCCCATATCGAAGACCATCGACCACTGAGCCGGTCTACAAGCTTCACATCGCCCAGGTCCTTGTACCACAGCAGCGAAACAATGTTGCGCCTGTCACGAACGAAGATTCCATGTGTCGTCAAAAGAAGGTACTGAGAAAAACTGCCCGTTAGCGAAGCTGAGCCAGACAAATCGACGATAGCAACTGCCTGATTCTCTTCTTGTCCCAGGCTCATAATGGTCTCGAACGCCCTCATGGAGAAGTTCGGGAAAACGAAGCAACCGGGCGCCCCTCCGAACGATATTTCAGGCATATTTACAGGTTGCCTGTGTACTGCAAACGGCTCCGGAATCATCGGCCATTCGACCGGAGCTTTCAGGTGCTCCAACAACTCGCTATACGCCACCTGAATCTGCTTGAAGAATTCTTCCGCTTCCCGCCGCTTACCGGGTTCCCGTTCAAATCGGTCGGGATGCCAGGTCTTGGCTGCCCTTCGGTATGCCGTGTGAAGAACGGCTTTCGAGTCCGGCTCTTGCTCAAGCCCAAGTGTCCGGAGATGACGAAGACATTTCGCACACACGCAGGGCATTACGTACCTTTATCCGGGAAGGGAATCGAGATCCTCACGCGCCTTTTCGAGCAACTGTTTCGCCGTCACTTGCTGCTTCTTCAGCCCCTCAATTACATGTGAAGGGGCCTTTGAAATGAAGCCCGGGTTATTCAATTGACGATCGGCATTCGAAATCATCTGTTCGAGCTTTGCCTTTTCTTTCATCAGGCGTTGTCGCTCAGCGGCCACATCAATTGTGCGCTCATATACTACGCCCACTTCAAAGGCGGCAGTGTTATGTTTCGAAAGACCCGCGGAAATCTGCTCAACAAAACGCACTTGGCTCACACGTGCCAGGCGTTCGGCCAATGCAAGGTTTTCTTGCACGGTCGCTTGATGTTCAGCTCCGATGCGCAATTCGATGGGGGTCGAAGCTTTTTCCTCCACGCCGATCTCTTTGCGCAGTGCGCGCACCTCCACCACGAGGTTCTGCAGTAGTCCCATCGCAGCCAGCGAGGCCTCGTCAATCTTGCCTTCGGCAGCCACCGGATAACGCGACAGCGCAATCGATTTCGCAGGCGGATTTCCGTCGTAGACAGCGTGCCACAGCTCTTCTGTCAGGAAGGGCATGAACGGCGACAGCAATCGCAGCGCCGCTTCAAAAACGCTCACCAGCGTGGTCAGTGCGGCCTTGGTCGCAGTCTTGTCGGCTGTCTCTGAAAAATCCAGCCGCAACTTTACAATCTCCAGATACCAATCGCAGAAGCTGCCCCAGAAAAATTGGTAGATCGTATTCGCCGCATCGTCGTAGCGGTAGTTCTCAAGCGCCTGATTTACCTTGGCGGCTGTCGCATGCAGTTCAGCCACAATCCACCGCGCTTCAAGCGGCGCATCGGCGCCTGCTTCAGGCATACCGCCGAGCACCGACGGATCAACTACGATGCCGACCTCCGCCGCGCGATCCACATTCATAAACAAGAACCGCGCCGCATTCCAAATCTTGTTGGCGAACGCGCGGTAGCCTTCAGTCCGCGCCACGTTGAACGCGATATCCGTTCCCGGCGAAGCCATAGAGGCAAGAGTGAAGCGCACCGCATCCGTTCCAAACTGCTTCACGATTTCGATCGGATCCACTACGTTGCCCTTGGTCTTCGACATCTTCTCGCGGTTGGCATCGCGCACCAGCGCGTGGATGTATACCTCGCGAAACGGAACTGCGTCTTCCAGTTTTCTGGGCGACCCATATGGCATGGGAACATCCCCGGCAAACCAGCAGCCCATCATGATCATGCGCGCCACCCAGAAGAACAGGATGTCGAAGCCAGTCACCAAAAGGCTGGTCGGATAAAACGCGTCGAAATCTGCGCGGGATTCCGCCGTGATGTTCGGCCAACCAAACACTGAAACCGGCAGCAGGCCCGAGGAGAACCAAGTATCGAGCACATCGGTTTCCTGCGTGATCTTGTCAGACCCGCAATGAGCGCAGGCCGTCGGATCTACGCGCGCCACCGTAATCTTGTGGCAGGTAGCGCAATGCCAGGCCGGAATGCGGTGACCCCACCAGAGCTGGCGCGAGATGCACCAGTCGTGGATGTTCTCCATCCAGTTCAGGTACGTCTTCTCGTACATTTCCGGAGTAAAATTGATCGCCTTCTTCCCGTTGGCGTTCGGCTTTACCGCCGCAATCGCTTTGTCTGCCAGAGGCTGAATCTTGATGAACCACTGTGTTGAAAGCCGCGGCTCAACAACCGTCTTGCAGCGGTCGCAGTGGCCCACATTGTTGGTGTAATCCTTGATGGCTCCCAGCAGGCCCTGCTCTTCGAGATCCTGGACAATTTTCTTGCGCGCAACATAGCGGTCAAGGCCCGTATACGGGCCGCCCTCGGCGTTGATGTGCGCGGTATCGTCCATCACGTTAATAGAGGGCAGATGGTGCCGCTCGCCCAGCGCAAAGTCATTCGGATCGTGCGCCGGCGTCACCTTAACCGCGCCGGTACCGAAATCGCGGCTCACCCACTCGTCCAGAATGATCGGGATTTCCCGATTCATCAGCGGCAGCCGCAGCTTTTTGCCGTGCAGATGCAGGTAGCGCTCGTCTTCAGGATGAATGGCCACCGCCACATCGCCCAGCATCGTTTCAGGTCGCGTAGTGGCAACGGTCAGAAACTCGCCAGTGTCCTTGCCGTCGGGGCCGATCACTGGATAGCGAATCTCCCACAGGTGCCCTTTGTGCTCGTCGTACACCACTTCAAGATCGCTGATGGCCGTCTGGCAGCGCGGGCACCAGTTCACAATGTAGGCGCCGCGATAAATCAGACCCTGCTCGTGCAGCCGCACAAACGCTTCACGCACTGCGACGGAAAGTCGTTCGTCCATGGTGAAGTATTCGCGCTGCCAGTCTACGGACGCACCCAGCCTCTTCATCTGGTCGAGAATATTTCCGCCGTAGTGACGACGCCATTCCCACACACGTTCAACGAACTTCTCACGGCCCATCTGCTGACGAGTCGTGCCTTCGCTCAAAATCTGGCGCTCCACAAGCATTTGAGTAGCGATTCCGGCGTGGTCGGTTCCCGGTATCCAGAGCACGCGGCCGCCGCGCATACGGCGCCAGCGAATCAAGATGTCGCTCTCTGCGTGCTCGAACATGTGACCCATATGCAGATTGCCGGTGACATTCGGCGGTGGCAGCAGGATGGTGAAGGGCTTCCCACTAGCGGGCGAGTCGGGTTCGGCAGCGGACGGCGTGGGCTGGGCAAATAGCTTCTCTTTTACCCAATATTCGGCCCAGTGATCTTCAATCACGGTCGGGTCGTAAGCTTTTGGCAGGTCGTGAGGCATTCAGGTCGCTTCTATTCTCTGGAAAATGGCGTTAAACCCCGTACAGAAGGGGTTTTGTGCAAGGGGACCACCCCTCACTTTAGCAGATGAGGCACCGTAGTTTCCGTTGCTCAGAAAGTGCCTGGCACTCGCACCAAAAGAGAAGGGCCGCACCCATTTGAGTGCGGCCCTCGATGCTTCGGCGTATCGACTCTAGAACGGGTTCAGCTTGCCGATACCCTTCTTCTTTTTCTTCTTGCTCGAAGACTCTTCACTCAGGTCGGCCTTGGGCTTCTTTGCTTTGGTGCCCTGGGCAACTGTGGGAGCCGTCGGCGTTGTTCCAGGCTTGATTTCGTTCGTCTGGAGCGGCGCTTCCGCGGGCTTGTCAGGAGCAGGCAATACCGAGTTTGTTGGCTGCACTGACTTTACCAGCGCATTCGGGTCGCTCGCAGGTGCACTCACGATCTCCGCGCCAACGCCGGTTCCACCCGCAGGCGCCGACAGCTGCAGCGGCGCATTCGATGGTTGATCAGTACGCGGAGGCTCATTAGGACCGGTAGGTGTGGGCACGTCTGCGGTTACAGGTTTGCCGTTGTTGATTGCGGCAGTAAAGATCTGCCGGTTTTCAGTGCTCACATCTGGCGCGAGGGTGCGCTTCGGATCCTGAAGGCTGGGATCGCCCACATGGACCGCTTCAACCACCGTCGGACCGCGCTTGATGAGTCCCAGCGTCTTGTCGGTAAAGTGGAGGGCCTGACGGCTGCGTTCTTCCGCGTCGCTCTCGGCAACCGCCGCCTGGGTAGGTTCGGGAACAGTGCGGTTCATCGCCACCAGTCGGTCGCGCGCGTCTTCTACGTGCGGCGCCATCGGATAGCGGGTAATCACCTTGCTGTAAGCCTCAGCCGCGCGATCGTTGTAAATTGTCACCAAGCGCTCGCGAACAGCTCCAGGCAGATTCGGTGCAACTCTGACGGCGCGTGCTTCGCCGGCATAGGCATCGCCAATCGCCAGCAACGCCTGATCGCTCTTCGAGTACAGCGGATAAGTATCAACCACGGTACGCAAACGGGCGATGGAGGCCACAAAGTTTTCGCGGCTGCCGTAGTATAGGCCGATCCCGGTTTCGCGTTCGGCCAGAACCTCCTGCACGTCGCGCAGTTTCTGCTTGGCGCGCGGAATCAGAGCCGAATCAGGGAACATATTGATCATTTCCCGATATGCCTTTTCAGCCTCTTGCGCATTGGAGTAGTCGCGGTCGGGCTTTTCCATCTGCTGGTAGTAGATGTCGCCCACCTTCATCTTTGCTTCGGCGGCTTCAGGCGCGTCAGGGAAGAAGGTAATAAAGTCGTTATATTCGGCCTCAGCCTGCGTCAGCGCAGCCGTGCCGCCTTCCTTGAACCAGCTATCGCCGACTGAAAGCTTGGCGCGCATGCGGTACTCAGAATCGGGATAGGTATTCAGCAGCGTCTGCAGGTCAAGTCGGGCCACGTCGTAGCGGCCCTTTTTCAAAGCCACCATGGCTTTGTCGTACAGTTCCTTGTCAGGCTGCTTGGACTGGACATTCGCCAGAGGATTTGCACCCAAATCCTTGTTTTTCTTAGACTTGGGCTGTCTCTCCCTGGCTTGGCCCATGACCGCGCCAAGAGCAAGAACCGCCAGCGCAATCGCTGCCACTCTGTTTGAAAACCGCTTCATACCACCTCATTGCAGCACCGGCCATCCCTCTGCCTATTTGCCGCTTCGAAAGCTCGTTACTTTGAGAATTCTACTCTTCCAGACCTGCTGCCTGTCGCGCTGCTACCAGCAGCGACCGCGCGTCTTCTTCAGCGGATCCGGAACCGAAAACGGCATTCCCGGCCACCAAAAGCTCCGCTCCTGCTTTGACGACCTGCACCACCGTGTCGTGAGCTATGCCGCCGTCTACTTCAATCTTAAATGCCAACCCTTTTGCGCGCCTCATCTCGGCAAGCTGACGGATCTTGTCCAGTGAGAACGGAATAAACTCCTGCCCGCCAAAACCCGGGTTCACACTCATGATGAGCACATGGTGCACCATGGGAAGAATCTCGCTGATCAGGTCCACCCGGGTTGCCGGATTCAGCACGACTCCCGGCTTCATGCCGTGGTGAAGAATCAGTTCCAATGTGCGGTGCAGGTGGGGGCAGGCTTCGTAATGGACGCTTACCCAGTCCGCGCCTGCGTCTGCAAACGCGGCAATGAAGTCGTTGGGGTTCTCGATCATCAGATGGCAGTCAAGCGGCAGGTTTGTCGCCTTGCGCAGCTTTTTCACCACCGGCGGCCCCAGTGTAATGTTGGGGACAAAGTGCCCGTCCATCACGTCCACATGGATCGTAGTTCCGCCGCCGCGTTCGGCAGCAGCAACCTCATCCGCCAGATGCGCAAAATCCGCAGAAAGTATTGATGGCAGCAACTCAACCATGTTCTTACGCTCTATTTCCTTGCAACGACAGTCTATCAGTCATGCGGAGCCGTCATGGCCTGGGATCAGCGTACATCGTTGCGTGTGCCTGCTCAGTCACCCGCTTTCGCGGTTTGCCCGGAGTCTCAAGCTGCTTGAGCAGGATGCGGCCGCGCGCGCGCATGGCCGGCGTTCCCGACCGGCTAAGGATGCGCAGCGTATCCACAACTTCGGGCAGCAGTTTAGGATCATGCTGCGTCAAACCCGCCAGCCCATGCATGCCAGCTGTTTTCACAATCGAGCTTTGATCGTCGAGGTAAGTTCGAAGCACCGCGGCGGCTCGGCGCGCTTCCGGTACGCTCAGCTCCAGCCGCGGAACCAGCAGCGCCAGATTCCAGCGCAGCTTGTTCTGCTCGGCCTCCGCCATCAACCCAATCAGCGATTCCTTCCAGGCCTGTGCCAACTTCGGTCGGTGATAGGTCGCCCGCTCGAGCGCGTCGGCCGCGCGATTGGCAATGCCCGGATCTTCGTCCCACAAGCACTCGATGAGTTGGCTGGTTTTGCGCGGCTTGGCCAGCACAAGTTCGGCAACCTTGCAGGATTGGCCGGGGTCCAGCCGATGGCGGCCAACCGCCAACATTGCGTGAATCGTCTTCTGCTTCCGCATCGCAATTCTTCTATGTGCCGGCGGAGGTCATCGTCTTCGCTACCACGCGACCCGCGCCGCGCAAAAGGGATTTCACCGGCCAATGTCCTTCAGAATCAGGAAAGAAGATTTCACCTGCGCGCTTGACTTCAGGCCGATAATACCAGCGCTTCAGCAGCGCCAGGTGACCTTGCCTTACAGTTGATGAAGGCGCAGCGCCAGAATTTGCCAACCCAGTCAGCGCAACCTCCATCCGAGCCTCCAGCATTCCCCGCGCAAGCTTTGCAGGCACCGACCCCTGTTCTTCTGATCCCTGATCCATGATGCCTGATCCCTGCTTTTCAGGCACCGGTTCCAACGCAAGCGGCTGCGCAAACAGTGAACTGGAGCCCGACTGCTCATTCTGAATCCTCATGCCCAAAGTTGAAAATGCCATCGGGCCATACAGTCGGCCATTCTCGAAGAGAAAGACCGCCACCTCATCAGCATTGGCTGCCGCCTGCAGAACCACCGCGCGCAGTTGGCTCAGGGGCCGCGCCAGTTCCGATGCCAGCGCGCGCACCTGCTCCACTTTCTGCACCTGCGCGTGCATCGCCGCCGCCTTTTCGAACTCCAGTTGCGCTGAGGCTTCATCGCGCTCTGCCCGCAGCGTTACAAGCCGGCTCTCGCCGCGCGTGGCAAGAAAACTTTCGACTGCCATTGACTCTTCCGTGTAGCGTTCATCTGTGCAGCCCTTGTAACACGGCGCCAGGCACATCTTCATTTCGGAGTACACGCAACCCGGGTGGTTCGGGTCAGGATTAAGATCGTCTGTGCAGCGGCGCAGCAGAAACAGCTTCAACGCCTCTTCTGCATAGTGTTCCGCCGCGGCGCGAGACGGGAACGGCCCATACGACCAGTCGGCCTCGCGCAGGCTTGGCCGGTTGGTGACGTTAATACGTGGGTAAGGATTGCCGCCAAGAAAACGCACAAACGCTGGCATGCGCAGATGCATGCGCTCCAGGGCCTTCGGCCCGTATTGATTTTGCAGCAGATCAAACTGCACCAGCAGCGACTCAAACTCCGACCCAGTTAGCCGCCACACAATGCGACGCACGCGCCCGGCTAGTTGCAGTCGCCGCGGATGCTTCTCAGACGGTTGCAGCAGGCGCGCAAGACGCGCCCGCAGGTTTGGAGTGCGGCCAATGTAAGGCTCTGCATGGGCATCGGCTCCGTGAAGAGCAAACACCGCCGAGCTTTGCGGTAGTTGTTTGAGTGCGGTCACTGCATCAGCAGGATCGAACGGGATCTCCCGAAACAAATCAGCATCAGCACGCACGGATTCGTCTTTAGGTTCCTGTCCCATGCCACTCATCTCGCTAACAGGCGATTAAACTTGTCAACTCGTAAACTGCTTTTACGCTCCCGCTACCGTCATCCCGTCAATCCGCAGCGTCGGCGAAGCAACTGAGCTGCGGAAAACAAGATCGTTGCCGATGGCCGTTACGTTTTTGAACATCTCTGCAAGATTGCCGGCAACCGTTACCTCTTCGACCGCATGTGTCAGTTGACCGTTCTCAATCCACAACCCCGTCGCGCCGCGCGAGTAGTCGCCGGTAACAGTGTTGGTACCGAAGCCCATCAGCCCTGTCACGTAGAAGCCCGCGGGAATCTGCGCGATGATCTCTTCCGGCGTCAGTGTGCCCGGCTCAAGATAAAGATTCCCGCAGCCTACGCCCGGCGTTCCGGCCAGCCCGCGAGAAGCGTTATGCGTCGACTTCATGCCCAGTTTGCGTGCCGTGTAGGTGTTAAGCAGGTAGGTCTGCAACACGCCGTTTTCAACCACAATGGTTCGACGTGAAGGCAATCCTTCACCGTCAAATGGCGAGGTGCCATAACCGCCCGCGCCGGAGCCAAGCAGCATAGTGTGATCGTCCACAATATTGATGTTTGCGGCAGCGATTGACTCGCCAAGCTTGCCCGCCAGGAACGAAGCGCTACGCCAGATCGCATCACCGGATGCCGCCTCAAAAACTGAGCCCACAAGCGACCGAGCCACTTCCGCTGAAAACACAATCGGAACCCGCTGCGTTGCTACGCGCCTGGCGCCCAGGCGGCGCAATGTTCTGCGCGCTGCTTCCTTGCCCACGTCCTCAGGCGAATCCAAATGCGCAAAGCTGCGCGCACTCGACCACCATCCATCGCGCTGCATCTGCCCGTTCGCGTCCATCGCCAGCGGCGCAGCGCTCACGCCTGCGTAGCTGGTTCGGTATCCGCCCACAAAGCCACGCGAGTTGGCCAGCACCATGCGTCCGGTGGCTGCGTCAAAACTTCCACCGTCGGAGTTGGTAATGCGCGGATCGGCTTCGAGCGCGGCAGCCTCGGCGCGCCGAGCCCATTCAATGCGCTGTTTGCCGTCGAGAGAATAAACGTCGTCGTAATAAAGATGTAGATCCCCGGCGACCGTGCCGAACTCTTCGCGATCAGGCAAACCAGTAAACGGATCTTCTTCCGTCACCTTCACCAGCGCCATCGCGCCCTCTACCAACTGACGAATGCCGTCAGAGGTCAGATCGCTCGTCGACGCGGTAGCGGATCGCTTACCACTGAAAACGCGCAGGCCCAGCCCTCGCGAGCCCGATTCCTTCAGCGTTTCTACCTCGCCCATGCGCACATTCACGCTGAACTCATCGCCCTCGCGGACAACGGCTTCGGCGTCGGTGGCGCCCGCCTTTACAGCACGGGCCACAACGTCGGCGGTTAGTGATTCCATGTCAAGGATAGATTCGGAGGATGGATTTACGGCTTGGACCATGGGTCAACAGTAACAAAAGCAGCAGACGAAGTGGGCCTTGCGACTGGCTTAAAAGTTCGTTTGAGAACGACGGCTATCAGGATTGGGCAAGCACGCTTTCCTCATTTGGCTCAATTGGATTCACTGCCATCCGGTGAACGCCGTCGAAGCGATCCCCCAGGGAGCATCCCCGATTTCTTGCCTTATGCTCTCCCCGATTCGGCGTCGCTCCATCTTCAGATCGCCTGAAGAGTCCAATTGCTCCCTTACACTCAGGGCAACGAAGGCGCGGCTCGGCTATTTTAAGCGCTTCATCGGCAGAGATTGTGGCCCACGTATATTGCCGTGTTCCGCCTGCCAACGAGAAAAACTGCTTCACGTCCACAATTCGCATCAATAGTTCCTTTCGGCGTTATCGCCCTGTCCCACCCACGGTCATCTTGTCCAGCTTGATGGTTGGCATGCCCACGCCTACCGGCACGCTCTGCCCGTCTTTGCCGCAAGTCCCAATGCCCTCATCAAGCCTCAGATCATTGCCGACCATCGACACATACTTCAGCGCCTCCGGCCCGTTGCCGATCAGCGTTGCATCGCGCACTGGCGCGGTGATCTTGCCGTCCTCAATCAGGTAAGCTTCCGACGCTGAAAAAACAAATTTGCCGTTCGTAATGTCCACCTGCCCGCCACCAAAGTTCACCGCGTACAGCCCGCGCTTTACCGAGCGCAAAATATCTTCGGGCGCATCGTCGCCAGCCAGCATGTATGTGTTAGTCATGCGTGGCATGGGAATCGACTGATAGCTCTCGCGACGGCCTGAGCCCGTATTCGCGCAACCCATCAGCCGCGACGAAAGCTTGTCCGACAGATACCCCTTCAACACGCCGCCCTCAATCAGCACTGTCTCCTGAGTCGGCGATCCTTCGTCGTCCACATTGAGCGACCCGCGACGTCCGGCAATCGTCCCGTTGTCCACAACTGTCACCTTGGAACTGGCAACTGACTGGCCGATCAATCCTGCAAATGCCGAAGTCTTCTTGCGATTGAAATCCGCTTCCAGTCCGTGTCCCACGGCTTCGTGCAGCAGGATTCCCGGCCATCCCGGACCCAGCACCACTTCCATTTCGCCTGCCGGCGCGGCCACAGCGCCCAGCTGCAGAATTGCTCCGCGCGCCGCCTCGCGTGCCAGTCCCTCCGGGCTCTTTGAGCCGGTGAACTGTTCCAGTCCCGCACGTCCACCGCCGCCCGCGCTGCCCTTGGTCGTTATCGCGCCGTCCTTAGCAATCACAAATACATTCAGCCTGCACAGCGGCTGCGTGTCGCTTGCATACGCGCCATCCGAACCTGCAATCAACACGCGCCGCAGTTCTTCTGAGTAGCTCGCCCGTACCTGCACCACGCGACTGTCAAAAGCACGTGCCGCGCGATCGGCGCGCAAAATCAGCTCCAGCCTCGCGGCTAAATCAAGATCGTATCCACCCAATGGAACCGGATAGAGATCAGCATTCGGAGCTTCTGTAAATCCCTGCACTGGCTGTTTGGCCGGGCCTGATGCAATCAGCGCCGCCGTGCGCGCCGCATGCAGCAGGCGCTCCGGGCCCAGATTGTCGGTGTAGGCATAGCCGGTGCGCTCACCAGAAATCACGCGCACGCCGCACCCCGCGCTGGTGCCTTGACTGGCCGATTTTACAATCTGCTCGTCCACCCCAAGCGCCGTCGCCGTGACCGATTCAAAGTAGAGATCGGCGTAGTCGCCGCCTGCTGAAAGAGCCTCGCCCAGGCAACGTTCAAGCAGTCGCTCGGTGATGCCGAACTTTTCAAAAAAATATCGCTTATGGCTTGAAATTGGGGAAGCGGCCGGATTCGTCATCGTAATTTCAGTGTACGCTTTCAATTAATTTGCCCCACAAGGATTGGATGATCAATTGCGCACCACGGTCGCTGCGCAGTTGAGTCTACTGGGCTTATACGCGATTTCCGAATGGGCCTTAGTGGGCACTCCGCACCGGTCACAATTCGTGCTAAATTTCTGGCATGAAGAAAATTGCTGCCATGCTTCTCCTCCTGGTGATTGCTGCTCCGGCGTTTGCCGGCGCCAGGCATCACCGCCACCATCATCGTCACCATACTCACCGCGCTGCATAGATAAGCAATCCCGGCTATGAGGCAGCAAGAACGCCTCGCCGGGCCTTGCATGTTAAGGTTTCACTGTCATGACCGAATTAGATAATCTGCGTTACCCAGTTGGGCGTTTCTTGCCTGTTGAAAATACCGCCAACGGGCGAACCGAATGCATCAGTGCCATTGGCCTGTTGCCCAAGCGATTGTGTGCCGCGGTTGCAGGATTGAACGACTCGCAACTAGACACGCCTTATCGTGAGGGCGGATGGACGGTGCGCCAGGTTGTGCATCATCTGGCAGACAGCCACGCCAACTCCGTCATCCGTTTTAAGCTTGCTCTTACTGAGGATTGGCCAACCATTAAGCCGTACGACGAGAATGCGTGGGCCCAGCTGTCTGACAGCAAATCGCTGCCCATCGATTGCTCGCTCACTTTTATCAGCGCCATGCATGAGCGCTGGGTAGCGCTGCTTGAGAGCATGAGCGAAGCCGATTTTGAGCGCGGCTTCGTTCATCCTGAACGGGGTCGCCAGACTCTCGCGACCGCCCTGGCAATCTACGCCTGGCATGGACGCCACCACACCGCGCACATCACTGCTCTGCGCGCACGCAACAACTGGTAGAAGAAGCACGTGGGCCAAGAAAGCGCTGCCTCCGCCGGCCAACTGGCCCAGGCAATCGAAAGATATCTCGCCGATCATCCAGCGGCCGCGCTGCTTGAGGATGGCCGCGTGGTCTTCGACATGCGCAGCGCGCGCTACTCTGTCGGCGAGTCTCACGGCCGCTGCCTGTTGCAACTCTGGAGTGAAGAACGCAACCTGCTGCGCACTGTTGTCGAAGTGCAGCAGCGCGCGCAAAGCCTGCGCCTGATGACGCGCCGCATGGGCGTAACGCGTTTGCAGGCGCTGGAACTGGTGCCCACAAGCGATCGGCGCACACCCACAGCTCGCGACTCCGCGCGGCGAAATTATCAGCGCATGCTTGAGCGCGTGCTATCCCGCTATTTCGTCGACATGAAGGTAGACGGGTTTCGCTCCGCAATGGATTTGGAGCTCAGTTTTGGCCCCGCCTACGCCCGCGGCCGATTGCTCAAGGGAACCAGCGCGGCAGCGGTCATTGGCGTCAGCGCGGCGGAGTCATCGGCAATGATCGATGGCGTTCTTACCGTCGGAATTCTATGGCTCGACTACTGCCGGCAGCATACCAACGCACGGCGGCATTTCGGCGGCCTCAAAGTGATTGTGCCGGCTGGGAACTGGCGCACCGTCGCCGAGCGTATGGCGTGGCTCAACCACGCGGCAGCCGACTTCCAGCTCTATTCGCTCGACGAACGCAGCGAAGAGCTTGAGGTGGTGGATTTTCGCGATACCGGAAACCTCGAATCGCGCCCGGTCCGCGCCTTCTCCCGCGCGGCGGCGATTGAGCGCTGCAAATCCGGCATCGATCGACTTATGCAGTTGCTACCGCACGGCGCGCGTGAGCGCGTCGAAGTGTTGCCGAGGTCGCCGACGCATATTGGGTTATTGCTGTACGGTCTGGAATTTGCACGAGTACATCATGGCGTTGCGGCAAACTCGTTCGCACGCGAGAACGAAATCACCTTCGGCGCTGGCGCCAACGAAACGCCGCTCACTGAAGACAACGAAGATCTCGCTCGCGAACTGTTTCTGCGTTTGTTCCAATGCCGTTACGCAGATGGTGCGCATGTCGATCCGCTGTTCCGTCTGCAGCCGGAGCGCTGGCTTGAGTCGCGCGTCCGCAGCGAGGCCGCCGAGCTTCTGCCCGGCCTTCGCGGCGACATGATGTATTCGCAGGTGCCTGCGCTCTCGGGCGGAGATCGCGGCATGCTTGACCTGCTCACACTGGATCGCAACGGACGACTGGTTGTCATAGAGCTCAAAGCCGATGAGGACCTTCACTTGCCCCTGCAGGCACTTGATTACTGGATCAGGGTGCGGGCGCTCAACGCCGACCGGCGAGCCATTCCGGGCAGTAGCCGCCCAATTTCAGCCTTTGAGCGCGAAGGCTACTTTGAAGGAGCCGAGGTTTCTCCGCTCGAGCCGCGACTACTTCTGATCGCGCCATCGCTGGGTATTCATCCCGCTAACGAAACGGTCTTGCGCTTTCTTTCGCCCAATGTCGAGTGGGACCTGATAGCAGTGGGTGAACATTGGCGCAGGGAACTAAACGTCGTATTCCGCAAATCGAGCCGCGACGAGCGCCACAGTTAGCGCAGCTCCGCTGACACGCCATAATGAAGCAGGATTTTGAATGAAATGGGGAAGAGCAAAGATCTTCGCTTTCGCCAGTCCAATGAGCTTAGTTGGGACTATTTTTCGCGGCCGAAGCCAGTCCGAATGACCGATACCCAGCTGATTGCAACCACCAGTATGCAGCCGACAAGGCCTGTAAAGAATGCCCCTTCGACAAAACGAATCATCCAAACTGCGATTGGAAATCCCATAGCTTCTCGTACAGATGTTAATCCCTGCCGACCGGACTTGGCGACTATATCTTCGTATAACTAGCTTGCCCGCCGGCCAGTCTCCGGAGACAACTGCGCCGCGGAGTCGCAATCAAGGTACATTGTCGTATTCCCGTGCGTACGGAGGATCGAAGCCGGGGCCGTCGGCGAAATCCCATGCTCCACGCACACCTTCACGGCCAGGGCCTTGCGGCTGCCAGGAACCAGAGCCATAATCTCCTTTGATTTCAGTATCTGCCGTACTGACATGGAGATGGCCTGCATCGGCACCTGCCCGAGGTCGACAAACCAGCCCTCTTCCACTTGCTGCATTCGGCAAGCGATATCAAGATTCACGATGAGATAGGGCTCTTCCGTTTCAAAATCCGCCGGCGGATCGTTGAAAGCCAGGTGGCAATTTTCGCCAATCCCCACAAACGCTATGTCGATAGGGGCCGATTTTAGCGCCGAGCCCACCGTTGCAATCACCCTCTCTGGCCCGGACTCAGCTTCAAGTAGATGAAACTTCTTAATGCCCGTCTTCGCAATCAGCCTATCGCGCAAAAACCTGCGAAAACTTGCAGGATGATCCACCGGCAGCCCAATGTATTCGTCCAGATGAAACATCTCAACGGCTGCCCAGTCGATATCGTGCCGCGCGGTAAGCTCGCGCAGAAATTCAATTTGAGAAATGCCGGTAGCGGCAATGATCCGAGCCTGTCCTCGCTCCGCCAGCACCTGCAGGATTACCTCGGCCGCATGATCCGCTGCAGCCTTCGCCATCATCGGCAGATCGTCGAAGATCCTGATCTTCATCGTTCTCACCGCCCTGAACGTACGGTTAGGCCACAATGCTTTGCGACAAGCAGTGGCCATAGAGCCGACTGCGTTTTATCTAGCTCAGCGGTCAACCAGCGGAAGACAATGCGGAATCTATTCTAGTTTGAAATCACCATCTGCGATGTGCTGCTGAGGGCAAGCGTCGACTTTTGCACGAAGGGAATCATGAATGGGAAGTTATAGGTGACCTTGACGTTGACGGCATTGCCTGGATCGTTACACACCGACCCACAAGCCGTCCATGTTGTGGGAAGGCTATCACTTGCGTCGTACCATGTCGTCGTCACGGTCATATTCGCAGTGGAGTTAATGCCGGGGTATCCGAGGCTCTTGACATACGTCTGGATCTGGGCCGCAGTCGCGTTGCAGTTTGTCAGGCTCGTGCAATAGGAGCCGCGAACGATCGCATAGCGCGCGCCTTCACGTGCAGCTTCAGATATGTAGTGATAAGTGTAAACCGCTAAAGACGCTTCGATGATGCCGATGATCATGGTCATTGTCATTGATAAGATCAATGCCATTTCAACAAGCGACCCGCCTTCTTCGCATCTGAAGAGCCTTCTCATTGGATGACCTTCTGGACCGCCCTGCCTTTAAGTGAGAAAGAGTTCGAAAGTCCGGGGACTTTGAAAATCGAGTTGAATTGAGCCTGGGTATTCACTGTCAGAATCGTCTCAATGTGCTTGCCCGGGCAATCGGTGGACTGGCATGTTGAGGCCGAACCGTCGGAGCATATGCATGAAACTGAGGTCGATGTGGTTCCCAGTGTGATATCCGGGGCGTCGGCTGCAGCTGCGTTTTGAATACCAGTCAAGTCCGCGGCATCGGCCGGATTCTGCACGCCGTATTGAACGCCAGCCATCGCCGCGTTGGATACTTCAATGGCGGCAAATGACATCCGCCCGTATTCGACTGCTCCGATGAGGAGAGACATAAGAATCGGCATGCACAAGCCGAATTCCACCAGTGCGGAACCGCGCTCGTTTCCTTTAAATGAGAGAAGCCGCTTGATCATCGTGAACATACGCGTGTCCTTTGAAATTGCATAGACTACTCCACCATTGCCATTCTCGAAAGTACAGAACTGGCATTGATCGATTGGTAACTAGTATCAGTGATTGATCCGCTGCCTGTTTCCGATATCGAGTCGGTGATGAAATCCGCATTGATGTTCCAGGAGCCCGAACCGGTTAGAGTGACCGGCGCTGCGGGCGCATAGACTATTCCCTTGAACTTAGCTCCCCCCGAACCCGTGAGCGACATAGTATTTGTGTCCGCGCGGTCCTGAAAGAACATGACACCGTTATATGTTCCTGAAGTGGGCGCCTCAAGGTCCATGGATCCACTGCCCGTAACCGTGGTACTGCCCTGCGTATAAAACGTTACTCCGATCCCGGTTAATGAACCGGAGCCGGTGAGGCCTAGGGTGCCTTGCACAATGTAGTTGCCGGCGCCCAGCGTTAGCGCACCGGAACCCGTGGTCGTAAAGTTGCCGGTGATGGTGTAGTTGCCGGCGCCAAGAACCAGATTTCCGCTTCCGGAATTGCTCAGATTCCCGTTGATGATGTAATTCCCAGGTGTCAGCGTAAGCGTACCGCTGCCTGTATTTGAGATTTGGTTGTAGTTGCCAGGACCGATGCTGTTGTTTGAGCTGCCTGAAAAGCTCTGAACGCAATTCGAGGCGCAGGTTCCAGTTGTAATTGTGGGGGTGGGGAGGTTCGCAAGCGGGTCGGCTGCAGGTGCCAAACCTGTCATCGGTGGATTCGGATGGATCGATCCCGAGCCGGTCTTGGTGTAGTTCCCCACAATGCCAATGTTCTGTGCGCTAATAGAACCGCTGCCGGTCAGAGTGAGTGCGTTGCTGCTGCTTGAGTCGTCGTAGATAGTGCAATTATTGGCTGAAAAGCTCCCAGACCCGGTCACAGATACGTCTGTTCCGGATTTCGCCAATGCCCATACGCAGCCGGCAACACTACCTGATCCCGCAACAGCCCGCGCTGAGACGGTGATGGTGCTGAACTTCAGCATTTTAAGGAAGTAAACAGATTCGGGCTCAGAAACAATGGCTTCTACAAAACCGCTTTGGCCGGCATACGGCCCGTTTGAAGGTGGAGTGTTCACGGTCACCACAGCTCCTCCTTTGCCGTTCGTCACGCCGTTGGCCGTCGCAGCGGCCTGTGCCGTACTGTTTGCAGTGGTTGTTGAACCGTTGTACTTGTAGTCGAGTGCTCCAGCAACAGCTGCGGCATCGGCAGCGATTTGCATATTACGCTTTGCGACGAAGAGTAGGCCCGTATCAATTGCAAGTGCCAGACACCCGGCAAGCACGGTAAAGCTGAGAGCCAACAGAACAGCGGTCTGTCCGCTTTCGTCTTTTCGAAATCTCATAGCCTCTCCATCGACACGCTTCCGAGCCGAAACCAAATTCATAACCAGGTCTGGCTTGCGGCGCTCAGTTTAACATGGGTATGTGTGGAGCCCAGACGTGCGGGCCAACCGGAACCCGCGCTGTCAGCATACCCCCTGGATCGAGAAAGATGCTGTCTTCAGCGTCGCAACCGGTTCAGAGGGGACGTGCAACCGTTCCTCATCACTGTATTATTTGCCAGATTATCGCGTTTGCGTAAAGGTGATTGCAACCCCTAAGTACCCACATCCGCTAACTTTGGTGTTGTTACTTTTGGGTCATTTACTAATAGGTACATATAGACCTCTGCCCGAATAGGAAAGCTAAATCCATCTGCTACCTCTCGCCAGTTATCCTGCAAATCATTGATGGAGCGAGGTATTCGATCTACGGGATCATCCTCGCCAGCGAAGAATAGGCTTGCGAGCAGCCTGCACTTCATCCAGGCGAGAAACGCGCGTCGAATGAGGTGCGCTCTTTACCAGGTCAGGGCTCTCTTCCACTTCCTTCGCAATCGACCGCATGGCAGAGATAAACAGGTCCAGTTCCTCAAGCGACTCACTCTCGGTAGGCTCAATCATCAGTGCGCCGTGCACAATCAGAGGAAAGCTCACCGTGTATGGATGGAATCCATAGTCGATGAGGCGTTTGGCGATATCGCCAGTCTTTACGCCGAGCGCAGCCTGCCGCTTGTCGCTGAAAACTACCTCGTGCATTGACGGCGTCTTGTAAGGAAGCTCATACAGGTCTTCGAGCTTGGCTCGGATGTAGTTGGCGTTCAGCACGGCGTCTTCAGTCGTCTGGCGCAAGCCGTCCGGCCCGTTGGCCAAAATGTAAGCGAGCGCACGGATGAACATTCCGGTGTTGCCGTAGAACGCGCGCACGCGGCCCACGGATTTCGGCCGGTCATAGTCCCAGCACAAGGTCACATGTTCTTTGCGTGGGTCTTCTGCGGAGTTAGGCTCGGCCACCGGTGCGCGAAACAGTGGCGCGGGCTGATCGTCACCGACAGTCTCCCACGACTCCGGAGCAGGGGAATTCACCTCAATCTCGCGGCGTACCAGCACCGGTGTGGGCAAAAACGGCTCAAGAAACGCCTTGCACGCAACCGGACCGGAGCCGGGGCCTCCGCCACCGTGCGGAGTCGAAAAGGTCTTGTGCAGATTCAGGTGCATTACGTCCACGCCAAAATCGCCCGGCCGCACTTTGCCAACCAACGCATTCATGTTGGCGCCGTCCATGTAGAGCAGAGCGCCCTTGGCGTGCAGAATATCGGCGATCTTGTGAATCTGGTTTTCAAACACGCCTAGCGTCGACGGGTTCGTCAGCATCAAGGCCGCGGTCTCGTCGTCAACCTGGCGCTCAAGCGCGTCAAGATCGATGCCGCCGTCCGCATTCGATTTGAGATTCTCAACCGTGTAGCCGCAGATGGCCGCCGTCGCAGGGTTGGTGCCATGCGCGGAGTCGGGAATAATAATTTTGCGGCGAGCGTTTCCATTGGACTCGTGCCATGCGCGCACCAGCAGAATTCCGGTGAACTCGCCGTGAGCGCCAGCTGCCGGTTGCAGCGTGATGGCATCCATCCCGGTAATTTCAATCAGGCAGCGCTGCAGCAGATCGATCACTTCAAGCGCGCCCTGCGCCAGCGAGTCCGGCCGGTAAGGATGCGCGTCCGCCAGCCCCTCAATGCGCGCGACAAATTCGTTGACACGCGGGTTGTACTTCATGGTGCACGAGCCCAGCGGATACATGCCAAGATCGATGGCGTAGTTCCATGTGGAGAGCCGAGTGAAGTGGCGAATGATTTCAATCTCGCTTAGCTCGGGCAGAGCAGCCGGCATCTCGCGCGCTGCGGAGCCAAGCAACGCCTTGATGTCGATTGCCGGCACATCCAGCGGCGGCAGCTTGTACCCGCGCTTGCCGGGAGATGACTTCTCAAACACCAAGGACTCATTCTGCGTCTGATGCGGTCGCACCTTGCCCGTTGTCACTCGTGCCGCGCCGTTTATTGAAGGACTCGCGTCGCTCGTCATCTATGCCTCCACCGGTGCGGCAGCCAGTACGCTGGCTGCTTTGTCGATGTTCTCTCGCGTCATTACTTCTGTCGCGCACCACAGCGTGGCGTGTTCCATTTCCGGATACCAGCGGCTCAGGTCAATGCCGCCCACAATATTCGAATTCATAAGCCGCTTATTCCAAACCGCCGGAGCTTCGTCGGTCTTCAAAACGAATTCATGGAATCGCGGCGCCTTGTCGAACAAGAGTTTTGCTCCCGGTGCGGCGCTCAACGTTTTGGCAGCATAACTGGCTTTTGCCATGTTGTGTTCAGCCAGCTCGCGAATTCCTTCCTTGCCGTAAACGGTCAGAAAGATAGTAGCCATCAGGGCCACGAGCGCTTGGTTGGTGCAGATGTTCGATGTCGCTTTCTCGCGCCGGATATGCTGCTCGCGTGTGGCCAGTGTGAGCACAAAACCGCGATATCCATTGCCGTCTACCGTCTGACCCACCAAGCGGCCCGGCATCTGGCGCAGATACTGCTCCTTGGCGGCGATCACTCCGCAGAAAGGCCCGCCATAGCTCAAAGCCACGCCGAACGACTGCGCTTCCATCGTCACAATGTCTGCCTCAACCGGCGGTCTAACCGTGCCCAGCGAAACAGCCTCGGCAATTGAAACGATCAATAGCGCGCCCTTTGCGTGTGCAATCGCAGCAATCGCCGGAATGTCTTCGACAACTCCAAAGAAGTTCGGACTCTGCACCAGCACGGCCGCAGTCTCGCTCGTAATCGCAGCGTCCAGCGCAGCCAGATCAACCCGCCCAGTCTCGCGATCGTAGCCGAAAGGAATATTCTCGATGCCCTGATGCTTTGCGTACGTCGCCAGCACTTCGCGATATTCAGGATGAACGGTTCTTGCCGCAACTGCCTTGTGCCGGCCCGTCACGCGAACTGCCATCATTACGGCCTCTGCCGCGCCGGTCGATCCGTCGTACATGCTGGCATTCGCCACGTCCATGCCGGTCAGCTCGGCAATCATGCTTTGGAACTCGAAGATCGCCTGCAGCGTGCCCTGCGTGATCTCCGCTTGGTAGGGCGTGTAACTGGTAAGGAACTCGCCGCGCTGCACCAGCGCGTCAATGACTACCGGCCGGTAGTGGCGGTAGGCTCCTGCACCCAGAAAGCTCGTGTACCCCGTCGCGTTCATGTCGCCCGCGGCGCGGAAATAGTCAATAATTTCGCTTTCCGCGTGCTGTCGCGGCACGTTCAAGTCGCCGGTTAGTCGATACTCTTCAGGAATAATCGCAAAAAGATCGTCAATCGACTTGGCGCCGATCTCTGCGAGCATCTTTTTACGTTCGTCGGGCGATTTGGGAAGATAACGCATGTAGCTGCCAGCTCCTCGCTTCCAGCCTGTCGTTAATTACTTGTTCAGCAAAACTGGCCTATCCAGCAAAACAACACGGCGATCCACTTGTCAGCGCTACCACAAAATCGATTCGCCGGGCGCAACTTAATTAATAGATGCTGCCCTTAGCTGTTGGTTTCTTCTGAGATAAACGACTCATAGGCGGCGGCGTCCAGCAGCGCATTAAACTCCGCTGGATTCGACAGTTCTACCTTGATGATCCAGGTGCCATGCGCATTCTCATTGATCTTGTCGGGCGCAGTCTTTAGCTCTTCATTGGTGGCCGTCACGGTGCCTGACACAGGCGAATAGAGATCGCTAACCGCCTTAACGCTCTCCACTGATCCGAAGGTGGCGTTCGCCGTCACCGTATCGCCAACTTTGGGCACGTCGACATACACAATGTCGCCCAGCGAGTTCTGCGCATAATCTGTAATGCCAACGGTGCCTACCGAGCCATTCAGCTCAATCCATTCATGTTCGCGGGTATAGCGGTAATTCGCGGGATAAGGCATGGTAAGTCTGCTCCTTTAAAGGAAACCAGCGAAACACCAGTTTATATGGAGACGGTTCCAATGCCCCGCTGAGGAAAACCGGGGACGGTGAAACAGGCATCAAGTTTACGAGTTCAAGGCTCAAAAAACTCGCCGTGTCCTCCATTGGCCCACGGATCGTAGTGGTCGGCAAAATTCGCCCGGGTCTGCACGGACGGGTGGCTGAACTCCCAGAATTCTATGAATGGGCTAGGTCTGGGATCCTCAAGCCATGCCTCGCCCAGGTGGTTAAAGGACGACACGGCGGTCCGCTGAGGATCGGCCACGAGTCCGTGAATAGCTTCCTGCCCATATACGTCCGCTTGGTGTTCAAAGTGGCGGCTGAAGGTATTTGAAACCGGCTCCATGAAAAAGCCGGCAACCGAAACCGCAAACAGAAGAACCACAAACCCGGTACGGCTAGCCAGCGGATTGTCCCCTTCCAACCTCCAGCGCGCACCATACCGCTTCGCAAGCCCTGCGGCAAACGCAGCGCACGCCCAATATATGAAGAACAATCCAGCGCACATCCCCGCGATCAGCTTAGGAATGTGCTTGAGCACGTAATGCCCGCTCTCGTGACCAAATACAAACATCACTTCATCGTCTGGGAGCCGATCTGTTGCGGTATCCCACATCACGTAGCGCTTGGTAGCGCCCACGCCGGTTACATACGCATTGATCCCGTTGTACTTCTCGCTGGCCTTCATCAGGAACATGCGGTTTGGCGAAATGTTGATGCCGGTTCGGGCCACTACCATTTCCAACTTGGCCACTAGCGCCGCGTGATGATTTTCGAGCGGCTCAAACTTGTTAAAAATGGGCTCCAGCAACGGCGAAACAAAGATAAGGAAGATCAGAATCGGCACCGTCGCCACCCAGATGCCCAGCCAGTAGCGACGCGGCCAGCGCCGCACAATCCAGTTGAACAACAGCAGAATAGGCACCGCGATCAGCAGCGTGAGCCCCAGTGACTTCGCCTGATCGCCCATCCAGCTACCCCAGCCCTGCACGCTGACGGCGTACTCCTTTTCCTTTGACTGGCTGAACCACTCCAGTGGCAGGCTCGCCAGCCAGGTAATCAGAATGAACACGGCAAAGAAGAAAGCCCCTTGCATCCAGCGCCGATCCAACATGCTTTTCGCCCAGCTCTCTATGCGCGCGGATAGTCCCGTCGCCAGCAGCAACCACAGGAATGCCAATCCCCACAGCCCGTTCACAATGTCCATCGTGTTGCGAATGCGGCTGATAGCGATAGCCTTGGCAAGCTTGTCAGGCGGCAGTTGATACGCCTGCTGCGAGCCCGCCTGTGCGTTCTGAGCCGTCGCTGTCTGGAGTGCGGGCGTCTGGTTTTGCGCGTTCACCAAGCGGGGAGTGGCCATCAGCAGCACAAATCCCAAACCGAGCGCGAAAAGCGGGCGGCGCAGAAATGTCATTAAGTTCCTCCTTGCCATTAGCTGACTTTGAGACAATCGTGAGTAAACATGCTTTTACCGGATTCTGCCCGACCCATGCCACTAAAAACTTCGGCTCCCGCCAAGGCCCTCCGTATCAGGCCCCTCGTTGTCTCCGCGCTAGCTGCTTCGTTCTTTATGTTTCCGCTCGCAGCCAGCGCACAAACGTCCGCGCCTTTATTGCTCGATGCTATGACGACGGAGTTACTTCGCGCGTTCAACATGCTCGGCAAGCAGAACGTTTCTAGTTCTGATGCCGAAAAGCAGTTGCCGCCCTATTTCCTCAGCTACTCGGTAGCCGACGCCACCAGTGTGTCCATCCGCGCACAATTCGGCGCAGTGGTCGACAGCTCTTCAAGCCATGTGCGCGTTGCCGATGTGCAAATTCGACTCGGCAGTCCCAGCCTCGACAACACCCACGCCGACCACCGCGGCACCGCCGTTAACAGCTTGCAGCTTCCGCTGGTCGACGATCGCGCCGCGCTTTCGCGTTCCCTGTGGCTGGCCACCAACACTGGTTACATCACCGCACTCGACAACTACCTCCGCGTCAAAACTGAAGCCCAGGTCCGCGCCAAGGAAGAAGACTCCTCGCCCGATTTCAGCCAGGAATCGCCTCAAACCCACATTGGCAAGCCCGCGCCACCGGTCACTGTCGATCGCGCGGCATGGGAACGCCGCGTTCGCGACCTCTCCAAGATCTTTGGCGAATTCCCCGACGTGTATCAGAACGTTGTGATGCTTACCCTGCAGAACGAAACGGATTACTTCGCGTCTTCTGAAGGCTCGCAGCTTGTTATGCCGCATGTGAGCGCGCGCCTCGTCGTGCTGGCAGCAACGCGCGCGGACGACGGCATGGATCTCTTCCGCGATCAGACGTTCGAAGCGGAAACTGTCGACGGCCTGCCCTCGCAGGCACAGCTTGAAACGGCCATGCGCGAGCTCGGCAAGAGTCTTGAAGCGTTGCGCAAGGCGCCCATTACTGAGCCATTCAACGGGCCGGCGATTTTGTCGGGACGCGCTTCAGCCGTGTTCTTCCATGAAGTGCTCGGTCACCGGCTTGAGGGCCAGCGCCAGCGCGGAGATGAAGAAGGCCAGACCTTCACCAAGGAAGTTGGCAAACCCGTTCTGCCCGATTTCCTCTCCGTCTCCGACGATCCCACCGTCACAAAGTTCGGCAACACCTGGCTTAGCGGAAGCTATGAGTACGACGACGAAGGCGAGAAAGCGCGCCGCGTCGACCTCATCAGCAGCGGCGTGCTGAAGACATTTCTCATGTCGCGCCTGCCCATCTCCAGCTTCAGCAATTCCAATGGCCACGGCCGCGGTGAAACTGGCCGCGTACCCACGGGCCGCCAGGGCAACCTCATTGTGAGTTCGACCAGGAGCGTGCCTGATGCGGACCTGCGCAAGCAGCTCATTGAAGAAGCAAAAAAACAGGGCAAGCCGTACGGCCTCTTTTTTGAAGATATTTCCTCCGGCTTCGCCGTCACCCAACGAAGTTCTCCGCAGGCGTTCCAGGTTATTCCGCTCGTCGTCTATCGCGTATATGTCGATGGCCGACCTGACGAGCTGGTGCGCGGCGTCAGTATCGTAGGTACGCCGCTCGCCGCCATGAAACGCATCCTGTCCACCGGCGACAAAAGCGAAGTGTTCAACGGAGAGTGCGGTGCTGAGTCGGGCACAGTTCCCGTCAGCGCAGTTGCGCCCGCCATGCTCGTCAGCGAAATGGAAACACAACGCCAGCCGCAAGGCACTGCGCGGCCACCCATCCTGCCCAAGCCTGGCTTCGAATCGCAGGCCGCTCAAAACAAGGAGGCGCAATGAACTCCACTCGACTGATGACGTCTCTCACCGCTGTGGGATTTTTTGCCGCCGCGCTCCTTGTTCCCGCAAGCACCTCAGCGCAGCAAACGCGCGCCGACGCTGAAAAAGATCCCGTACTCAAGGCCATGCTCACCGAAATGGATCGCAGCATGAGTGAGCTCCAGTTGAAGGGTTTCGCCAAGCCGTTCTTTATTCAGTACCGGATTGAAGACGTGGAAGACGTGGTCATCAAGGCGGAGTTTGGCGCTACTGAAGGCTCGCAGCACGCACATCAGCGCGTTGCGCGCATTACCGTTCGAGTGGGCGACTTCAAGTCCGACAGCTCGGGCGGACGAGGCGATGGCGCGTTGCAACTTGCCGCGCTTGAAGACGATCCGGTTGCGCTGCGCACGGCTCTCTGGGCGGGCACTGACCAGGCATACAAAGCTGCGCTCTCCGCCTACGCGCAAAAGCAAGCGGCGCTCAAGCAGGTGCAAACACCGCCCCAGGCCGACGACTTCAGTCATGAAAAGCCCATCATCTCGCTCGCCGATACCTCTCCTCTGAAGCTTGACGAGGCCGCATGGACTGATCGAGTAGCGCGGGCTAGTGGACTTTACAAAGACGATCCGCAAGCAAAAACCGGCGACGGCGCGGCACAATATTCCAACGCGCAATTCCAGGCGCGCGTCGTTAATTCCTGGCTGGTCACCAGCGAAGGCGCAATCGTGCGCAAATCCACTCCGGAGTATTTAGAGGTGTATGCCGTTGGCACTCAGGCACGCGACGGTATGAGGCTCGATCGCTCCTACTCATCCGCTGGAACGTCCCTCAAGGATCTCGACGCCCCCGATGTCTTCAACAAGCACGCGCTCGAACTCCTCGCCTCGCTTGCTGAACTGCGCAAAGCGCCACTGGTCGAAGAGGAATATCACGGCCCAGTCCTTCTCAGCGCTGACGCCGGTGCCGATACCTTGCGCGGCTTGCTGGCAGGCGGACTGGCGGCCACTCGTCCCCGGCTCGGAACTGAAGCCCGCACCAACGGCCCATTTGCTTCCAGCTATCACGCGCCCATCTTGCCGGAGTTTATGGACGTGGTCGACGATCCCTCCATGAAAAGCTACAACGACAAGGGACTCGTCGGCGCATATGACGTGGACGAAGAAGGCGTCCCTGCGCAGACCGTCAAGCTTGTCACCGCCGGTCGGCTTGAAAATTATTTGCTCGGCCGCACACCCGTCCGCGATTTTCCCGCTTCCAACGGGCACGGCCGCGCCGGCATCACAGGTCCGCCGCAGCCGACAATCAGCGTTTTCAAAGTCACGGCTTCTAACGGCCTTTCAAGTGAAGATCTGAACAGCAAACTACTTTCCATAGCCAAAGAACGTGGGCTCAAAAGCGTTTACTACGTGCAAACACTCGGAGGCCTCTCGACGCCTCGGCTCTTGTACCGCATCAGCACCGACGGCAGCGGCAAACGCGAACTGGTGCGCGGCGCTGCCCTTGACGACGTTGACCAGCGCGCACTCCGCTCCAGCATCTCTGCCGCCGGCAAAGATTTGTTTGTTGGCAACTATTTTGGCGACATTCCGCAAACTATCTTGGCGCCTGCGCTGCTATTTGACGACGCCACCATCCGCCGCGCTAACGAGAAAAACGGCAAACTCCCCTTCTATCCCCCGCCGGAGTAGGGCGGTGAACATTGATCAGCAGGCCCAAGCAGAGACGCTAAGTATCGATCAGTGTTCAACGGCAATTGTTTTCAAAGTGACGGCATGAGCTCAAAACCGCTCCATCTCTGGTATGCCTACCCCGATGATCTGCTAGATTCGGCAACGGCGCAGGCATGTGCCGCGCTGCTGACCGTTGAGGAGCGGGAGCGTTGCCAGCGCTACAAGTTTGAAAAGCATCGCCGCGAATCGCTGGTCACCCGCGTACTGGTCCGATCGGCGCTCTCGAATAGGCGCGCGGTGCGGCCGGAGGCGTGGCGCTTTAAAGAGAACGAGCATGGCAAGCCATTCCTCGATCCCGATTGCGGCTTGCACTTCAATTTGTCGAATTCCGTCGGCCTGGTAGTCTGCCTCGTCGCAGAGGGGGACGAGGTTGGCGTTGATGTGGAGTCTCCCGCGCGTTCCCCCCAGATTATGGAAGTCGTCAAGGCAGTATTCTCCAGCGAAGAGCTGGCGCAGCTCGAAGAGCTCGAAGACACCGCAAAGCAGGACCGCGCACTCTCGCTATGGACGCTCAAAGAAGCCTACATCAAGTGTCGCGGCATGGGTCTAGCCTTGCCGCTCAAGAAAATTTCATTTCTTTACGGCGGTACGGAAGGAATTCGTCTGGAGGTTGATCTCGAGGTTGACGACAACCCTGGCCGCTGGCGATTCTGTTCGTTCGATCTTGCCGGACATCGTGTGGCAGCGGTAGTGGAACAGAAAGATGCCGCAGAATTAAATTTATGGGAGGCCCACCCCTTGCTTTCGCCGCCAAGGAATCTTGGTACATGCAACGCGCAGTGGTTTCCCCGCATATAGCCAAGGGAGTATGCTTCATCTGCGCGCAAATCAGGCCGCGCAGGATTCACAAATAAAATTTGCTGATGAGGGTAGAGATGATTCGAAAAGCATCCATGTTTCTGTTGGGCGGCATCGCTTGCGCGCTCTTGTTGCCAATGGGCGTGGCACAAACAAATGCCCATGCGGAAGTGAAAAAGTCACCGACTACGCACGCCGAGCACAATTCTGCGAAACATACCATCAAGGTGATGCTTCTCGACGGTCAAAGTGCCGGAACATATCACAACTGGCGGCTTACCACTCCGGTACTCAAGAAGGAGCTCGAAGAGACCGGACTATTCGATGTTGAAGTGGTTACAGCGCCTGCCTCTGACGGAGACTTCAGCAAATTCAATCCCGATTGGAGCAAGTACCAGGCCATCGTGATGAACTACGACGGCCCAACCTGGCCTGATCAGTTGCGCGCGAGTTTCGAGAAATATGTAAGCAACGGTGGCGGCGTGGTGATTGTGCACGCTGCGAACAATGCCTTTCCCGCGTGGCCGGCCTTTAACGAAATGACGGGCATCGGCGGCTGGCGCAATCGCAATGAGAACGCCGGACCTTACTGGTATTTCAAAGACGGAAAACTGGTAGGCGACCCATCGCCTGGACCTGCTGGGATGCACGGAGCAAGGCTTCCTTTTCAGGTGGAAACGCGCGCGCCGGAACACCCCATCATGAAAGGGTTGCCGCCAGTGTGGATGCACTTGCCCGATGAACTTTATGGCAAGCTTCGCGGGCCGGGCAAGAACATGACCGTGCTGGCGACGGCGCACTCTGACAGCAAAAACCGCGGCAGCGGATTCGATGAGCCGATGCTGTTGGTATTGCGTTATGGCAAGGGCCGCATCTTCCACACCGTGATGGGCCATGATGTATTCGCGCTCAGCTGCACCGGTTTCATTGCCACCTACCAGCGCGGTGCGGAGTGGGCGGCAACTGGCCGCGTGACGCAAAAAGCCCCGGCCGACTTTCCGACGGCAACGACTGTTCACTCTCGGGTGGATATCAACGAAATGGACCCGGACATGCTGAAAAGCGCGTCAGATCCGATAAGGTCGGGCGCAAACCCCGCCTCAAAATAGCGAGCCTCTCTCGTTGACCTCTGTAACAGGGCCCGGCTTTAGGCGGGCCACAGGCTCCGCTTTCAACGGTTGGGGCTTTAGCCCCTGGGGTATGCAAACTCGCATTCCCATCGCGGACGTTGTACCAGTTTTTTGGTCCTTCAGGTGTGGTTTTATGCCAACCCGAAAAGCGTCTACTTAGCCGTCCGATATATTTCAGACCCCGCCAGCAGGTAGGCGCCCACTCCGTACACATAGCTTGACGTTTCAACATACTCGCCTGGAGCTGCGCCCACTGGCTGAATGCAACCGAGCCGTCCATCCGCATAAACATGCGTCAACATACCGGCCCATGCTTTTTCGACCGCGGGCCAATATGTTTTGCGATCGAGTATTTTTTCATTCACTCCGTATGCAAGTGCATAAGTGATGAACGCACTTCCTGAAACCTCAGGCAGCGGATATGAATCGGCATCGAGCAATCCCGGACGCCACAAGCCATCCTTGCTTTGAATCGCCAATGCTTCGGCTGCCATTTCCCTCAATAGCGACACATACTTGGGCCGCAATGGCGAGTTTGAAGGCAGTTGCTGAAGCACGCGAACAATGCCGCCCATCACCCATCCATTGCCGCGCGACCAGAATATCTTCTCGCCATTCTTCTCGTGCTTGTCGAGCCAGTCGGCATCGCGTGAGTACAGGTGCTTGTTCCTGTCGTAGAGCAGCTCTGTGGTGACGGTCCATTCGTGATCCATGAAATCGAGGTATTTCTTGTCGCCGGTGGCCCTGGAAATGTCAGCAAACACGGGAGGCGCCATGAACAATGCATCGCACCACCACCACAGTGGCTTTTTAGCATCGTCAGGCGTCGTAATCTCCTGGTCGAGCCGCGCCTTCATCGGCTCCATCATCTTTTTATCTTTGTGAATGAAGTATTGTTCAAGATACATCTGACCAACGGCCTGATCATCAGCATGCTCCACCCGCAACCCCGGCAACCAATGGAGCTTTTCGCCGATCTCCATCATGGCCTGTTTGTATTTGTTGCCGTCCACTCCATCTGGAACGCCCATGTAGCCCGCATACAGCGCGGCGAAAGTCCAGTCGTATTGTGCTTGGGCAGGGAGGCGGCTCAATTGCCAATCAGCCACGAGCTTCATAGCTTTCGCCAGTTCAGGCCGCGCAAGCTTGGGCGAAAGATTTGTAGCGAACGGCCCGGGGGTGTCCAGATGATCGCCCGGCGGCGCTGATTTCGCACGTTCGATCTGAGCAATTGCAAAAGGCGGGAGAAGAATCGCCGCTGTAAGTCCCATCGCTGCAGCGACGCAGACTAGGCGGTGAGTGAATTTATTTTTCATGCGAATCTCCAAGTGGATATACGAGTGCACCTCTAGCGGGTGCTGAGTTGCGATTTTGCCGTCTGAATTGCCGAAGCCGATTATAGTTCCCGCACGCCGCAGTTGTAAGCGGCACGCGCGAATGGATACTTGCAGGAGTTTAGAAGCGCAAACGCAGGCCGAGCTGAAATTGGCGTTCGCGATAGTAGTAGGAAGAGTTGCTGTTCAGCGGCTGTCCGAATTCCGTGGAGTTTGTCTTCAGGCCCGTGAAATAAGTGAGCGTGGGGAACGAGCCATTCTGCCCCCCCCGGCGCAACCGAGTAGCCGATGGTTTCAATGTCTGTCACGTTGCGGTGATTGAACAGGTTGAATGTTTCGCCGAGCAATTCCAGCTGGCGCATTTTTCCAAGATCAATCAGCTTGCCGAGCCGTACATCGGCCTTCCATGCGTTCGGATATCGAAACGTGTTGCGGCCGATGTCGTATGCGGTGCCGTTGTTGCCTGCGCCGTAAACGCGGTTATCCCCGCCTGATCCGTTCATGCCGGGCCCAAGTCCAGTAATGACAGCCCTGGTACTGAGATTCACCACATGCGGCACCGATCCCGAAGTGCGCATGGTGAAGGGCATTCCACTGTGAAAACTGCCAACGCCTGAAATCCTCCAACCGTTTGCAAAATAACCGGCCACATGGTGTGCCTTCCATGGGGTTTCGAAAATCACTGACGAGAAAATGGTGTGCCGCGCGTCCAGACTGCTGACACCATACTCATGCCTGAAATCGCCAGGATCAAGCACGTCGCTTCCAGTCACCGAACTGCTTTCATTCGGATTCCAGTCCATGGCATGCCCATAAATGTATCGCGTATTCAACGTCAGACCCCGGCGGCTATTGCGAACCAGCCTGATCATCGCTGCCTCATACGTTGAGTTGGCCCGCGACGAAATCTGCGTGATCTGCTGATAATTCGAATTGAGGCGGCCCGCTGTTCCTGAAGGTGCGCTGGGTAGAACCTAGTCCGCATAAAACGGCACTGTGATTTGCGAAGCCTTGATGGGGCCTTTGCCCGTGCCGTCGACAACGGTATAAGTGATGGCTTGCGGATTTACTTTCGGATCAAAGTTGGTGTCGATTGAAATTGGCAGACGCCGGCCCAGGCTCATCATTGCGCTTGCATTCAGTACAAAGTGCCCTGGCAACGACTCCTCAATAGAAGCTACCGCCTGATGAATTTCCGGATTGCGAAATCCGGGCGCGCACTCCACCGCTCCCGGCTTGACCATGGTGAGAGGTTCGCCAGCCAGTACATATGGGAATGGAGGAGCGCCACCGGCATTGAGATTGTCAGTCGGGCGCATGAAGAAGTCAAGATCGCCCTTGGCAGATCCGGTCTGCGTGAGAGCGGACATGAGCGGCCCATTCGGAATGCGGCCGAAATACAAACCATAGCCCAGCCGCAAGACGGGAAGGTGTCGCTCAGCATTGCCAACTGCGAGGCTTAGCCGCGGTCCCCAGCTGTTGCCAAGGCTTGGCATCTTGCCGGCGAGCGGCAAATCTGGATTGACGAGCGAAGCGAGCTGCGGCGGCAGCCTTTCCATATCCCAACGCAGACCTGCGGAAAGCACAAAAAGTTTGCCCGGCTGCCATTGAGTGGTGGCAAATCCGGCCCAGTCATCGGTGCTCAATCCCCAGCTGTTTGGGCCCATCATCTGCGAGTAGTATGAGTAGCACGGAAGATAGCCGAGTCCGCGCAGCACGCCGCTGGAATCGCGCCACGGACCGCCCGTTTGGTCGCAGTTGTGCTGGTTGAATTTGTCGAGTGCATTACTCAATCCATAAGTGCCGAACACCAAAGCATCCGAAATAAAGTTGGCAACGCTCGAGTAGCGATACGTTCCGGTTTGGTTGCGAAGCAGGGTCGTGTGATCGCTGTTGAGGCTGTAACTTGCGCCGGCCCTCACGAGAAGGCTGCCGCGAATCCAGTCGAATGATTGTTGCGCTCGAACAAAACGCTCGTCGGGGTAGCTGCCTTGTCCGAACCGAGCTGGATTGCCGATCGTAAATCCATTGCTTGAGTCGACGACAATCTGCGGCAATTGGCCCCACACGTTTTGATTGAGTGTCTGCTCATATGCCGAGGCCGTGCCTGGATGTATGCCTTGAATTGAACGGCCTGCTGAAAACTGAGTCATGGCCAGCAGGTTTGGAGTGATGAAAGCCTCCCAGCGCGCAAGCAGCCACTGCTGGCTTGCTCGACTTGAACCGAAGCTGTGGTTGCCGTAGTTTTCCGAGACGTTTGAGAATCCGTGGCCGGGAGCATTCCAATCCGCGCCGGTCCCTTCCACCGTAAAGTGATGACGCTCTCCGGCTCGCCAATCCACACGTGCAAATCCGTTGTATTGGCGGGCAGTGCGTGCGACCGGCCCGAGCAGGCTGTCCAGCGTCTGCAGCATTTGCGAGTACCCGGCGAGTGCGTTGGTATTGTTGGTCCCCAGCTGCGCGCCAAGTAGTTGGACTTGGTCGTTGCTGGGCTGAGCGAAGAAGTTCTCCGGCAACTTCACGCTCGATACTCCGGCATAGTTTCTGTTGTAGCCGTCGAGTGCTGCGAACCAGTAGATCTTGTTGTGCGGAATTCTGCTGCCCTCGCCAACGCCCCATCGCATTTCGTGATCGGGGGGCGTGTAAGGCGTTGCTGTAAATACTGGAACTGTAGAGTAGGTGGCGGGCGAAGTTTGCTGAACCCAATTTGCGGATGGATTCTGCGCGGCCAGAACATGCTGGCGGTCGAACATGAATGCCTGCCCGTGCAGAGTATTGCCACCGCTGCGAGTTTCAACATTTGTATGCGTGCCTGCGCGCGAGCCGCCGTCGAATGCATTCCCGGCGCCCATTCGAACATCGCTGACAGCTGCTTCGCTCACAGCTGGGCCGCGTCTGTTGGACCAGGCCTGTCCCATGCCGCTTGGCTCAGCCAGGCCGTGACCAGATGAGGACTGCGAAGGCGATCCGGAAGCGGGCGCTGACGTGCTACCGAAGGACAGTCTTAAACTGACGTCGTCAACGGACACATCATCGGCTTGCGGCCCTGTGAAGGTCATCGAGGATGGAGCGCTATTTGACTGGGCTGTGTCGGGAGGCGCGTCCATGACGAACTCTTCCCATCGACGGCTGCTCGCCGGCAATGATTCAATCTCCGCGCCCGTAACGGTCGTGGTCGACTGGGACGCCGTGGGACCACCCTGCCGCGCAGCGACCTGAACAGGGCTGATTGGCGCTGCGTCGCCCGCGAAAGCGTCACCCTCCACTTGCCCTGTCTTTGCGCCTGAAGTACTTTGGGCGGCTACGAAGTTGCGCGCACCCAGAACCGTCATCAACAGAGCCGCCATTGCGAGCGGCTTCAGCCAGCTCCACTTAAACCCAGCCATCCAATACCTGCCATCGGCAGACCAAGGGACAAGATGCACAAATCATTGCACCTGTCCGCTCTTTTGGCGGGTATTGGAGTCAAGCAGAAATCCGCGCTGCAGGTGAGCGCGATTTCAGAAATCCAGAGAATCCCCAGGTGAATTGCAAGCGATTCTAAGCTGCCGATAGCGGCGCGGAAAGTACCGTGCGTCACAGTCCTGGCACCGCATTTCCGTACCATCTGCTGCGTATTTGGGTCGAGCCATTTTGATTCGGTAGACTGGAGAGACGGGGTAAGTGGTCTGGGCCTTGCAGTCGCGCCTGGCTCGCGATTCCGGATTGAGACTTTCCCCTTCCATTGGATTCTGGTTTCTATGTTCATTGATGAAGCAAAAATTCGTGTAAAAGCCGGCGACGGCGGCAATGGCTGTATGGCGTTCCGGCGCGAGAAATTTGTCCCCCGGGGCGGGCCGTCTGGTGGCGATGGCGGCCGGGGTGGCGACGTGGTGATGGAATCGTCGCAGCGGCACAATACTCTCATTCACTTTCGCTACAACCCTGAGCACAAAGCGCAGCGCGGCGAGCACGGCATGGGATCCAATTGCACCGGGCTGGATGGGCGCTCCACCACGCTGAAGGTTCCGGTTGGCACCACGGTGTACGACGCGGAGACCGGCGAGCTGGTACACGATTTCCAGGAGCCGGACGAGCGTGTGGTCGTTGCCAAGGGCGGTCGCGGAGGGCGCGGCAACCAGCACTTTGCCACATCGACACATCAGGCTCCGCGCGAGCATGAGTTAGGCAGGACTGGCGAGGAGCGGTATTACCGCCTGGAGTTAAAGTTGCTTGCCGACGTTGGATTGGTAGGTTTTCCAAACGCAGGCAAATCCACGCTGATTTCTCGCATCTCAGCAGCAAGGCCGAAGATCGCCGATTATCCATTCACAACGCTTGAACCAAATCTTGGCGTAGTAACGGTTGGCGAGGAGCCCGATCTTGAATCGTTCGTCGTTGCGGATATGCCCGGGCTTATTGAGGGGGCGCATCTTGGCTCCGGTCTTGGAACGCAATTTCTGCGTCACATTGAGCGCACGCGCCTGCTGGTGCATGTGGTTGATGTTTCAGATGCATCAGGGCGTGAGGATGTCGTCGAAGACTTCAAGGTCATCAACCTGGAACTCGCGAGTTTCGGCGATGGCTCTCTCGCTCAGAAGCCGATGATCGTTGTCGCAAGCAAGATCGATGTTGCGAATCCGGAAAAATTAAAGAAGCTCACGGCGCATGCGAAGCGACGCAAGCTTGAGTTTCATGCGGTCTCGGCAGTAACGGGGCAGGGAATTGATGAGTTGAAGTGGGCGATAGCCAAGCGCCTGCGCACCGTCGAGAGTTAGATCCACTAAATCCTTTTTTCACACCTGCGTAGTTATCACCGTTCGCCGTCGTGTGTTTTTACCTGCCTTCTCCGCGTTTATTCGCAGAGTCCTTTTGTCTTCCGCGTTGCTAAATTTGGCATC
>Ga0265325_10000206_pt1 | contig 41713 bp, 32 predicted proteins | sample 41420metaG_FD_202090 | JGI IMG/M metagenome (GOLD analysis project Ga0265325, IMG submission 202090) | Rhizosphere microbial communities from Carex aquatilis grown in University of Washington, Seatle, WA, United States - 4-14-20 metaG | ecosystem: Host-associated > Plants > Roots > Rhizosphere...
CGCTGCCGAGCAGCGCTCCGGCATCCCAGCGCCAAGGCACACGATGATTTCGAACCAGTCCACTTCGGGCGGTCCGCGTCAACGTGCAGGCGGGACCGAGCCTAAAAGCCCGGTGATTTTCGTCGAGAGCGAGCGAGGCCGGTGGCGAGCGCGCGGAGCGTACTCCCGTACGCGAGCACGCTCGACGCTGGGATCGCGAAGCGATCGGCGAAAGGCGCCGGGCTTTTAGCCGGCGCCTTTCTTCAGCTCCGTCAAGACGAGCTTGGCCACTGCCTTGAGGGTGTCGAAAACCCCGACGCCGGTGCGCGCCACCGCCTCGAAATCGGGCACGCTCGTCGCGTTGAGCATCTGCCGGAGCTCGTCGGTGCCCGCCACGTTGGGCAGATCTCGCTTGTTGTACTGAATGACGAAGGGCAGCTTCTCGAGCGAGTAGCCCTGCTCGGCCAGATTCGTCCGGAGGTTCTCGAAGGATTCCTCGTTCGCCTCCATGCGCTCGATTTGCGAGTCGGCGACGAATATCACGCCGTCGACTCCTTTCAAGATGAGCTTTCGGGAGGCGTCGTAAAAGACCTGCCCCGGGACGGTGTAGAGGTGAAAGCGCGTTTTGAAACCGCGAATCTCACCGAGCGACAGAGGCAGGAAGTCGAAAAAGAGTGTTCGCTCGGTTTCGGTCGCGAGCGAAATCATCTTCCCTTTGTGCTCGGGGTTCGTGCGCTGGTAGATATACTGAAGGTTCGTCGTTTTCCCGCAGAGACCCGGCCCGTAATAGACGAGCTTACAGTTGATCTCGCGGGCCATGTAGTTGATGAAGCTCATCGGCCTGCGATCGCCTAGTCGTTGAAGAGGTTGTCGATGTCTTCGTCGGTGATCTCGGCAAATGGCGAGTCGGCCCCCGGCTCTGGCACTTTGCTGAGAAGAGCTTCGAAGACATGGTTCAGCTCTTCGCTCGCCTTTTTCACTCGCAAGCGAACGAGCCCGAGGCTGGACTTGGCATCGAATATGACCACCAGGATGACACGGTTTCCGACGAGCTGGATGTGAATATTGGCTTTTTCACCCTCGTGAAACTGCGTCGCGAACTCCTGCTCCTTCAGTAGCTTCGCCATCCCGCCCGTTGCGGCGATGTTGCCCGCGGTCAGCGAAGCCAGGCTCGTCGTGTCCACGTTGTCGATGTCGCCGGAGGCCGCGATGAGCTGGCCGTTCTTGTCGACGATGAAGACGACCTTGGCGTTCGCATCGCGAACCAGTCGGTCGACGACCGTCTGGATCTGATTGAACTCCTCTTCGTACATCACCATCTGCGGGTTACCCATTCGAAGCCTCGGTGCGTGGATGACAGGATAGCGGTTTTAGCCGCGCGTAGGATCGCCGTAAAGGACGGCCGCGCCCAATGCCGGCCCGACGACGGGCGCGAGCGGCCCACCTTTCCCGTGCGCGCCCCACCAGAGCCATCCACTCCGCTCTTCGCGACGAGACTCTCGACGAGAGCGCGATTGGTTCATTCGATGCGGGTTTCGTGCAGATTGCCGCGCCGGCGCGCCGGCGAACACGCGGTGTGGAGAGAGGGGAGTCGCGTGTCAGCTTTGTTTCGGTGCGACCGCGGTGAAGCGGACCGCAATTTCAAGTTCTTCTTCCGGATCTTTGCCCCGGGAGACGGCGACCGCGGCAAACCTCGGCTCCGAGCGCAGTTGGTCGAACACCGCGCGCACGAGGCGCGGTCGCACCCGCGCGCGCCAGGCCTCGAGCCATGCGTAGCCGTCGTCGTCGCCTTCGTAGCCTTCGTCGAAATCTGCCGAAAGCTCGATGCGTACGACGAATCCCCCTTCCTCGCGGTGGACGGCCATGAGCAGTATACCGTATACCGCGCTTTATGCCCGGGCGCCTCGGCATCGTACGCGCCGGAGAGCAGAGCGCGCGAGCCATCGCAGCCCACTCGCTCGCGTCGCTCGATCGACCCCTGCGGGCGCCGGGCGAGCTTTGGGTTGCCGTCGCCGGTGATTCGGCGCTCGTTCTCGGAGCCTTCCAGCGGGGAGCGCACTGGCGCGAGGAACCGACGCTTCTGCGGCGCGAATCGGGGGGACCCGAAGTTCGCGTGGGGGCGGGCACGGTCCATGTGGCCCTCGCGCTCGCGGACCCCGGGGCGCTCGCGCCGTGCGACGAGCAGCACATCGTGAACCGCTCGGTGCGGCCGCTGCTCCGCGCGCTGACGAAGGCGGCCGGCGCACCGCTACCAGCGAACTTCTTCGGACGCGATTGGGTGAGCATTGCCCACCGTCCGGCGGCGTGGGTCGGCTTTGCGCACGATGCGACGACGCGCCGGACGCTCTTCGAAGCGTTCGTTGGGGTGCGGACGTCGTTCGCCGACGGCGGGCGAACCTCGTTTCTCGGAAAGACCCCGGGCTCGCTCGAAGCGATCGCCGGCCGAGCGCTCGATCCCGCGCGGTTGGCGGAGGCGATCGCGGAAGCCTATGCCAGCGGAACGGACTGGACGGCGCTCGGTCCCCCCGAACCGTTCGACGCCCGACAGGCGAGCGATCCGCGATCGGATCCGCCGTGGACTGCGACGGGCGAAGAGGCGATCGGGACCCTGGGCGCCGGGCCAGACGCCGGAGGCGCCTTCCGCGTCGGCGGCGACTTGCTCGTTTCGCGCGACGCACTCGCGCGCCTCGGAGAGCGCGCGGCGGCTGCGGACGTAGCCGACCTTGGCCGCATCGTCGACGAGACGCTGGCCGCCGAGGGCGTTGCGCTCGACGGCGTTCGATCGCTCGGGAGCGTGCGCGACGTCATCGCTCGTGCGCGCCTCGTCGGCTGAGCCTCGGGGGGCGAGGCGTTCGCGGAACCGCAGCGCTTCGGTTTACGGCCGCTACCGGGCGTTCCGGTTTGTCTTTCCGCGCATCTCGTAGCGCACGATGATCTTCTGAACGAGCGGATGGCGCACGACGTCCACGTCGGTGAAGTGGCAGAACGCGATGCCCTCGACGTCGCCCAGAATGTCGCGCGCCTCCGCGAGACCGCTCGCGCGGCCTTCGGGAAGGTCGACCTGGGTCACGTCGCCGGTCACGACGGCCTTGGAGTCGTGACCGAGGCGGGTCAGGAACATGTGCATCTGCTCGCTCGTGGCGTTCTGTGCTTCGTCGAGAATGACGAACGAGTCGTTCAGCGTCCGGCCGCGCATGAAGGCGAGAGGAGCGACTTCGATGTGCCCCCGCTGAATCAAGCCCTGGGCCCGGTCGATATCCATCATGTCGTTCAGCGCGTCGTAGAGGGGGCGCAGGTACGGGTTCACCTTCTCGGCGAGGTCTCCAGGCAGGAAGCCGAGCTTCTCGCCGGCTTCGACCGCGGGGCGAGCGAGAACGATGCGCTTGGCTTGCCTCGACGTCAGGGCGGCGACCGCGCAAGCCATCGCCAGGTATGTCTTGCCCGTCCCGGCAGGCCCAATGCCGAAAACGAGATCGTGCGTGCGAATCGCTTCGACATAACGCTTCTGCGCGAGGCCCCGCGGACCGACGGGCCGGCGGCCGCTCCCGAGCGGGACCGCGCCGTCGAACATGTCGCGGAGCTGCAGGTGCGGTTCGCTCTGGAGCATGCGGAGCGCGCGGGCGAAGTCGGCCGTTTGCACGTCGACGCCCTGCTTGATCAGGGCGGCCGTCTCCGCGAGGAAGCGCTCCGCGAGCGCGACCGCCTCCGCGTCCCCCTCGAGCAGGATCTTGTTCCCGCGGAGGCCGGCGGACACGTTCGCGGCCCGCTCGAGCGCCTTGAGCTTCTCGTTTTGAGGACCGACGAGGGCGATGAGAACGCGCGTGTCGTCGACCTCGAGCTCGGAGGTTGCCCGGACGTTCTTGGCCTGAGTCGGTGGTTCCGAGAAAGAAGGCATGTCGGGCCGCGCCCGGGGGAGGATAGCAGGGAGCTTCGTCGACCCCCGCCTCACTCGTCGCTCGGGTTCGCGAGCTTTCTCGACCAGACGATGGCGTCCTTTCGCCGGTCGCCCATCCGCAAGTGTTCGGCGAGGAGACCGGTGCGCCGGAAGCCGTTTTGCAGAAACGCGGCCGCGAGAAAGACGTCGTCGCTCGGCGCGAGCGAGAAGCAGCTGACGACTCCGTCGGAGCTGAGCGCGTCGCACAAGGCGCCGAGCGCGCTGGTCGTCGCGAGCCACTCGCCCTCCCCGCGCGGCCCTTGCAGAAGCTCGAGGTACGCGTTCGCAAAGCAGGACTGCGACTCGGTCGAAGCGCAAAGTTCGAAGCCGCCCCGCACCGTGACCGAGAAGTACCGGCGATCGACGCCGCGTCCGAAGGCCTCGAAGGCGGTGATCGCCCGCCCGCTCCGGAGCGCTGCGCCGACGGCCTTGCGCGACTCGGGCTCGTTCACGACTGCGACCTTGGCTGAGGGCAGCGCCTTCGCTTGCCCGTCTTTGGCCCACTTCTTCGCGGCGGCGATCGTTCGCTCCATCTGTTCTTGAGCAGCGGACAGCGGCGCGCCCGACGAGGCCTTGGCCGCCACGATGCGCGTCTCGCTCTGCGCAGGGGGGTCGCCGGGGTCGACCGATCCGGCGGAGCTCCAGACGGTGCACCCGAGGAGAACCGCGTCGCTGCGCTTGTAGAAGCCCGGGATGTTCCCCTCTTTTGCGAAACCGAGCTTGAGCCAGGTCGCGACTTCGTCGCGCTCTACGAGCGTATAGACTTTGTGGAGGGCTTCGCGCTTGGCGAAGGATTGCACGAAGAGGCGCTTGGCGTTGGAGGGGCCGGCACGAAAATCGATGACACGAACGGTGCTCGCCCGCCGGTTGATCAGCATACACACCGATACGGCGTCGTTTCGGACGAACACCTCTTCGACCGGTTTCTGCTGCGAGACCCACGCCTTCGCTGCCATTGGTCATCGACCCCCTGCACGTGTCATTTCAACTTTGAAAGGCCACTACCACGGCCTCTGACACGGGGTCAATTCACGTAAGGGCCAGGCGGAGCGGCTCACCCGACGAGATGCGACAAGTCGGCATCGGCCATCCCCAACTTGGACAACCCTTCTCGGAGTCGCTTTTTGGGAATCGACACGAGCGTCGGCATTCCACCCGACAAACCCAAGAGCGCGAGAAAATTGACGCCGCTATCGAAGCGAACGGCGAACGTCGCCGTGTCCAAATCGACCACGGTGGCGACGCCGGCGCGCTCTTGTCCCATGAGGAGAAGCAGCGTCTTGTCGTACTGGCCGTGATGCGAAGTCGCGTCGACGAACGCGAGCGACCGAATGGCCGAGGGCAACCGGTCGGATGCGGCGAGATCGACGACGACGTAGCGGCTGGCGATTTTGCGAGTCTGCTCTTCGATGGGGCCAAGCTGCGCGGCGGCTTCGTCGATGGGCTGCCACAACGAGGCGTCGCGCAGGCCCCCGGCGAGGTGGCGAACGACGATGCCGAAGAGCGCGGTGTCGCGCGGGCGAGCGCGCAGGGCACGATCCAGACGATGGCCGAAGGGGCCCGGCACGCCCGTCCGCGTGTCGATGGCGCGCGCGTCGTCGTCGGCGCCGGGGTACGGCTCGGTCCCGCTGCGCATCCACTTGGCCGCGCTGCAAAGGCCGTCGAAGTCGGTATGGCATACGATGGTGTCGACGGCGCCGTATCGCGCAACGAGCTCCGGAGTGACCATTTCCGGGCAAGCCCCGTGCTCCGCTTTCGTCGCAAGGACGAAACGGGGATCGGCACGGTAGCGCTCGTGCATGAGGTGATCGTGGTGGTCCACCCAGGCCGCGAGCCGCGGCCCGAGCTGCTCGATGAAGGGAAGGGTAATCTTCTCGAATCCGCCGCTCGCAGCCTCGGACGCAAAGGCGACGTCGAGGACGACGACGCGCCCCTTGAGGTCGCGCGCGTGTGGGAGCTTGCGTGGGGATGCGAAAGCGAGCGCTGGATGGCTCAAGACCGGGAGAGGCCCTTAGCATGTGTGGTACGGTTCGCCCCCACATATGTCCCGGCTTCCGCTGAACTTCGACGAACACGGCCTCGTGCCCGTCATCGTGCAGGATCGTCTCACCGGTGAAATTCGCATGTTCGCGTTCGCGACGAACGAAGCCGTGCGGATGACCCTCGAGACCGGGCGGGCGACGTTCTGGAGCCGATCGCGCGGCGAGCTTTGGCAAAAAGGGCGGACCAGCGGCAACGAGATCAAAGTCGAACGCGTGCTCGTCGACTGCGACTCGGACTGTCTCGTGTATTCGGGCGACCCACACGGCAACTCGTGCCACACGGGTGCACAAAGCTGCTTCTTTCAGACCCTCGAGGGCGAAGCGCTCACCCAGGCGAGCGAGCAGCCCCAGACCCTCCTGGCGACGCTCGAGTCCGTGCTCGAGGCGCGTAGATCGTCCACGGCGTCCGCAAGCTACACGAAGAGCCTCTACGACAAGGGAGCCCAGGCGATCGGCGGCAAGATCCTCGAGGAAGCCGGCGAGCTGGCGCGCGCGATCGAATCCGAGAGCGACAATCGCGTCGTGAGCGAGGCGGCCGATGCGCTGTATCACGTGTTCGTGGGCCTGAAGTCGCGGTCGATCCCGCTTCGGCGCGTCTTGGCCGAGCTCGCCCGCCGCATGTCGACGAGCGGTCACGAAGAGAAGGCTTCGCGGCCCAAGGCGCCCAAGGCCTGACGGAAGAACCCGGGCGCCGCGGCCGCCAAGCGAGAGAAATTCCGCTTACGTTGACACTGTTTCTCGCGCGGGCCTATGCTCTGATCTGCGGAGAATTGCGGCGATTTCGCTCGCGTTGCCGTCGCCACCCCTCCGCGTTCAGGACGCACGCCCATGGCCACAAAAGTCCTCGTGTTCGAGAGCGATCCGGAATTCGCCGGTGAGCTCCGAAACGAGTTCAGCAAGCTAGGATGCTTCACCACCGTCGTCGACGACGGCAATTTGGGCCTCCAGCAGGCCTCCGCGGACAGGCCCGATCTCATCCTGCTGGCGATCGAGCTCCCGAGGATGAACGGGTTCTCGGTCTGCAACAAGTTGAAGAAGGACCCGAACCTCAAAGACGTGCCGCTCATCATCATGTCGACGGAGTCGAGCGACGAGACCTTCGAGCAGCACAAGAAGCTCCGCACGCGCGCCGAAGATTACGTGCACAAGCCCATCGCGTTCGGCGAGCTCTTGGAGCACATTCAAACGTTCGTCCCGCTCTCGCCCGTGGCGCACGATTCCGACGGGGCGATCGTCATCGACGACGAGATTGAAATCGGCGGGGACTACGTCGCCGACGACAACGGGGATTTCCTGGCAGAGATGGCGGAGTCGTCGTCACGCCGAATCGAGGCGGTCGACGCCGACGTCGACGCGTTCGCGGAATCGGCGTTCGGGCGACTGACGGGGCTGGAGTCGCCCGCGGCCCCCCATACGCCACGCAACGGCGCGCTCAGCATGGAGCCGGGGCCGGTGATGGCCCAGGTCGCCCGTCATCCGAGCATGCGCCCGAGCGCCGTCCCGACGGGGGTGGATCCCGCGGAGCACGAGAGAGTGCGCGACGAGCTTTCGCGCGTGAAAGACCGCTTCGACGAGATCGAGCGCGCGTTCGAGAGCGCACGTGGAGAAATCGAGCGCCTTCGCGTCGAGGCCGAAGAGTCCGAGCGGCGCGGGCGAGAAATCGACGAGCTCAAGGCAAAGATCGCGAACACCCGAGGTGCGTCGATCTCGAGCCGGGAGTTTCTCGATCTCCGCGAAGCGCTCAACAAGAAGGACAAGGAAATCCTCGGCCTAAAAGAGCAGCTGGCGAAAAAAGACCGACAGATCGTCGAGGCGCAAGACCGTTCGCTCGCCGCCGAGCGCACCCACTCGGAGCTGGACGACCGGCTCATCGCGCTGGAGCGCGAGCTCGAGGAGACGAGAGAGAAGAACGAGTCGCTCGCAGCCGATCGGGACCTCGCCAAGAAGGCGAGCGACGACTTCCGCAACCGCCTGGAGAAGCTCCGTACGGACGGCGAAGTGAAGGAGCGGCTGCTATCGGAGCAGCGAGATCGGCACGCCGGGGAGCTGCTGGCAGCCGAGGAGAGCTTCGCGGCGATGCGCGCCGAGGTCGATCAGACGCTCGCCAACGAGCGGGCCGAGCACGCGCGCGCACTCGACCAGGCCGAAGAACGCCGGCGGGCGGACGTCGAGCGCGTCAAGCGGGACAACGACGCGCAGGTCGGGGCCGCGCGCGAGGAATGGGAGCTCGAGCTCACCCGCGTTCGGACCGAGGCGGGACGGCGCGAACAAGCGGCCATCGACGAGCTGACGGCGCTGCAGGCGAATGCCGCGCGCGAGGTTGCCGAGGCCAACGACAAGGCAGCTCGGGCCGTAGAGGGTCTGCTCGGGGCGCGGGAAGAGAGCGCCCTTCTGACAAAGGCCACCGAGGCGCTCGAGAGCAAATTGGCCGCGGCCGAGTCGCGGACGGCGGCGCTCGAGTCGGACCTCGGAAACGCTCGAAAAGAACTGGACGAAGTCCGCCAGCAGCTCGTGGGACAATCGGCGCGAGCCGACAAGGCCCACTCGAAATGGCAAGCGGACCGGCAGTCGCTGGAGCGCGCGAAAGACGCTCTCGCGGTCGCCCTCGCCCAAATCGAAGAAGCCGAAGAGCGCCCGCTCGAGTAGGAGAAACCGCAGGGCCGGAGAGGTCGCGGAAACCGGAGAATGGGCGGGTGAGGGTTCGCAACCCTCCCCACCGGCCCCACTCTCGAGTCGCGCGCCGGGTCTACCCGGCCCGCAAGACGAGTCGCCGCGCCTGAGCGCGCGCGCGGGCCTTGACTCGCTCGACGTCGAAACGCGTGTGCTCGCGGTCCTTGACGACGAATTCGCCGTCGATGAGGACGTGTACGACATCGCGAGCACCGCACGCGTAGACGAGCCGCGAATAGACGTCCTCCCCCGGTTCGGCGTGAGCGCCATCGATTCGCACGATCGCGATGTCCGCGCGTTTGCCCACCTCGATCGAACCGATTTCGGAGTCGAGCCCGAGCGCGCGGGCGCCGTCGATGGTGGCGAGGCGAAGGGTGCGCTTCGCGGAAAAGGAAGTCGGCGCGGCACGCACCTTCGCGAGGAGCGTCGCGTGACGCATCTCCATCCACACGTCGAGGTTGTTGTTGCAGGGGGCGCCGTCCGCGCCGAGCGCGAGCGGAACGCCCAATCGATCGAGCTCGGCGAGCCGGGCGATGCCGGACCCGAGCTTCAGGTTCGCGCTCGGACAGTGGACGACCCGCGTTCGATCGCGCGCGATCGAACGGGCCTCGGCCAGCCGCAGTTGAACGCCGTGGGCGAGAATCGCGCGGGGACCGGCGACCCCCCACGCGCGCAGGACCGCGACGTCGTCGTCTCCCAGTGCATTTCGAACGGCTTCTCGTTCTGCCGGGTGCTCGGCCGCGTGCGTATGCAAAAGCTCGGAGGCTTCTCGCGCTCGCTCGACCGCCCCCCGCACGAGCCCTTCGCTGCACGAGAGAACGAAGCGGGGTGCCCATGCGTACCCGACGCGACCGTCCCCGGCGCCGCGCCATTGACGGGCCAAACGTTCGCTCTCGTCCAGGCTTGCACGCGTCGACTCCCGGAGCCCGGCCGGGACGCCGTCTCCACGGTCCATCATCGCCTTTCCCGAGATGGCCCGAACCCCCGCTCGCACGCAGGCGTCCATCACCGCGTCGTGCCCGTGCACCGTACCCATGTCGAGAAGCGTGGTCGTGCCGCCGAGCATCGCTTCCACGAGCCCGAGCTCCGCGCTGGCCGCCAGCGTCCGCTCGTCGTGCGCGGCTTCGAGTGGCCAAATTCGATTGCGCAGCCAGTCGAGGAGGGCGAGGTCGTCCGCCATCCCGCGCATGAGCGTCTGACAGAGGTGCACGTGCGCCTGCACGAAGCCCGGGACGACCGCGCATCCGCGTGCATCGATCACGCGGGCGAGGCCGGTGGTGACCCCATCGCCGAGCGCGGCGATGCGCGCTTGGCGAACTAGCACGTCTGTGGTCGCGACGCCGCCCTTGTGGTCACAGGTGACCACCGTGCCGCCGCGGATGAGCGTATCCACCGGAAGAGAGAACCTACAGGCTTATGGCTCTTCGGTGCAGACGAAGTGCTATTGTGGTGGTTGGGCGCTCATGACCACCCGGGTCCTCGTCGTCGACGACAGCCCGACCATCCGCAAGGTGGTGAGCGGGGTCCTTCAGCGGCACGGCTTCGAGGCGCTTCAGGCGGCCGACGGCCAGGCGGCCATCGACACGTTGACCGAGGCCGCACAATCGTCGAACGGAGGCGGCTCGTCGAAGATCGATCTCGTGCTCGTCGACTTCATGATGCCCAAGATGAACGGGCTGCAGCTCTGCCGGGCGCTTCGGCAGAGCGAGATACTCCGTGAAACGCCCGTCGTCCTGATGAGTGCCAGGCCGGACCGCATCGCCGAACACTTGGTCCTGCAGACGGGCGCCATCGACGCCATCGCGAAGCCCTTCGACGCGCAGGCGCTGATCGCCGTCGTCGAGAACGCGATGCGGCGCTCGGAGAAATGGCGGCGCAGGGGCGGCGAAGCTGCCGAGGAGATCACCGACACGTCGTTGGAGGCCCCGGAGAACCTCGCCGACGCCGGACCGCCCCTGCCCGCGCTCTCGGGCGACCTCTCCATCATTCCAATCGGAGCCGCCCTGCAACTTCTTCAGGTCGAGAGCAAGACGGGGGTCATGGTCGTCGGCGACGGCAAGACCGAAATCACCATCTGCCTGCGCGAGGGGCTCATCGATCTCGTACAGGCGCGTGGCGCTGGGCGTGAATTCCGCCTCGGCCGCTATTTCGTCGAGCGCGGTCTCGTGACCAGCGACGACATCGATCGGATCCTTCGAGAGTCGCAGCCTCCCGACACGGACAATCGAAGCACCGCACGCAGGCTGCTCGGCGACTTGCTGGTCGACGCCGGGCGCGTCACGCGCGATCAGCTCCTCGAGGCCCTAGCGCGCCAATCGAACGAGCTCGTCTACGAGGTCTTGCGCTGGCCTGCCGGTCGCTTCGACTTTCGCCGCGAGCATCCCCCGCCCCTCGCCCGGAGCGCGAGACTCGGACTTCCGGTCGCCTCGGTCGTCATGGAGGGGTTCCGGAGAGTCGACGAATGGCGGCTCGTCGAGTCGGGCCTCGGTAGCTTCGAGTCCGTGCTCCAGCAGGATCCGGCAGCCGTGGAGTCGATCGACGTCTACCGGCTGGCCACCGCCGAGCAGCGGCTGCTCAACATGGTGGACGGCGAGCGAACGATTCGCGAAATCATCGAGCAGAGCCACATGTCGAGCTTCGACGCCTGCAAGATCTTGTTTCAGGTTCTCGAGGCCAGGCTCGTGCGGCGGCGCGCTGCGTGACGCCCCTGGAGAGGCAGGGCGGCTTGCTTCTGCGCGTCGGCGGCGCCCTTCGCTTCGTTCCGGCGACGGTCGCGCTGCGCGTCGCGCCGCCTCCGCGACTGACCCGGGTGCCCGGTGCGCCGCCCGAGTTTGCCGGCATCGCGATGCACGAAGGCTTCGTCGTTCCGGTCGTGGCCGTCGGTTCGGAGACTGGAAACATGATCGTGTGCCAGCACGGCGGTGAGCTCGTGGCCGTCGTGGGCGCGGAGATCGTGAGCACGGGATCGTTCGGCATCACGACCGATGGGACGGGGCGGGTCGAGCACGAGGGATGCGCCGTCGAACCGTTCGACCTCGCGACCGTCTACGCTTACGTACAGTCCGGGGCGCGGCGCGGAGGCTGGGGGAACTGACTCGAATGAGAACAACGCGCGGGCCTACGGGCCGCCGACGTCGCTCGCGCCAGGCACCGGAATCATGCGGGGAGCCTCCCACGCGTCCCCGAGGAACGTGCGCCATTGCAACGCGTACCGTCCGCGCACGAGCGAGGAAAGAAGCTCTTGCCCGCCCGGTGAAACCCAGGCGACCGCCACACCGTCGACCCACGCGACGCGCAGCTGATCGCTGGAGTTGACCAGGAGCAGTCCCGCGTCCGGGGGCTTCAATTGCGCGTCGGGGGCCGAGCTCGGCGAGATGTCGAGGGGCGCGCTCCGGAACGCCGAGAGGTCCGCCTTCGCCACCATCGTCTCACCCGGAGGCACCGGCAGCGGGCGCAGTTCGAAGCTGGTCGACGGCGGAGGCGTTGCGACGTCCTGAACTCCCAAGTCGGCCCTGCGGGCGATCGACGCCACGTCGAACGCGAGCGCCCCTTGCGTCGTCCAGCGAAGCTCTGCGTGAAGCGGCACCTCGTCGCCCGAACACGCCGCGGTCGAGGGAGGCGCATTCATCAAGTCCAAAAGCATCCGGCATATCAAGACGCCTCCTTCGCCCGCTTCTCGGAACGACGCGAGCTCGATGGCGGCCCTGGCCGCTCGCGTCGAGATTTCGACGCGGCGCGTCCGAATGTTCAGGCGGCGCGCGCCTTCGCCGCTGGCGATCACGCTGGCGGGCGAAAGAGGCGCCACGTCGAGGCGTCGCTCGCCCAAGAGCGCCCGCAGCGCCCCGGGCTCGGCGATGCGGTAGCTGCTCTCCCCCGGCCAAAAGACGAGGTGCCCGTACCGGTCGTTGCGGGCGCGGAGTTCGGTTCCCGACGGGAGGACGAAGCCGCCCGACAAGACGTACCGGGCACGTGTCTGCGACGCCTCGATGGTGATGTGTGCTTCGGTCTTGCGTCTGGCGGACTCGATCGCAGATAAGTTGACCTCGGGTCCCTTCGGCGGGGGCGCCCCCTCGCCCGTGCGGAGGACAGCGTGGAGCACGTATCCCGAAAGTTCTCTCGGGTCGCGCGGCGCGTCTTTCGACCCACTTTCTCGCGCGGCCTCACGCGGCACATCGGTCGCGAGGGGCCGATCGCTCCGGAGCGGCTCGGGAGGCGGACCCGCGTCCGACCGGAGGTTCGTCGCCGTGGCGGACACGTTCGCGAGCGGTGCGGGCTCGGCGCTCGCCTGAGGGCTCGGCGCCGCATCCAGAGGGTCGAACACAGCCCCCTTGCACCCAACGAGGAAGACGAGCCAAAGTGAGAGGCTGCCGGTGCACCTCCAAGTCGCCTCGAGCAAGGGCATTTTCCGGCTCATGTGACCCGGGCCGCCTGCGGAGCGAGCGTGGGTATGCTACTGGAGGCGCCTAGATGCCGCAGCGGGACCACTACGAGGTCCTCGGAGTCCGACGCGACGCCACACCCGAGGAAATCAAGAGCGCGTTCAAGAAGCTTGCGGCCCAGTACCATCCCGACCGCAACCAGGAAGACCCGACGGCGCACGACCGCTTCAAGGAGATCAACCTAGCCTATCAGGTTCTTTTCGACCCGAACCGCCGGACGATGTACGACCGGCTCGGCCATCGGGCGGAAGAGCCGGGTTCGCCGTTCGGGTCGAACGGGCCGTTCCCCGGCGGCTTCGTCGACATCGGCGACATCGCGATCGACGGGATTTTGGGCGATCTTCTCGGCGTTTTCGGCGTTGGGCGCGGGGACAAGGGAGACATCAAGCAAGAGATTGAAGTGTCTTTCGAAGAGGCCGCGTTCGGTTGCGAGAAACAGATCCGCTACGAGCGCATCGTCGCGTGCGGCGAGTGTCGCGGCACGGGATCGTCGGCCGGGTCCGTGCCGGAGGCGTGCGGTGCGTGCAGCGGGCGCGGACGCGTTCGGTTTCAACAAGGGATCTTTCCGATCGCTGTCGAGCGAACTTGCTCTCACTGTCGCGGCACGGGGCGCAACGTGCGAAATGCGTGCTCGGGGTGTCGCGGCAGCGGCCTCGTGACGTCGACCGATACGCTGCGCGTGACGATACCGGCGGGCATCGAGCATGGCACCGCGAAACTCGCGAGCGGCGCGGGAAACAAGCCGCGCCCCGACAAGCCCCCCGGCGACCTCGAGATCACCATTGCCGTGCGCCCGCACCCATTCTTCAAGCGTGTCGGCGACGACGTGGTTTGCTCGGTTCCGGTCGCGTTCACGCATGCTGCTCTCGGGGGCGACGTCGACGTTCCGACGCTCGACGGTCGCGGCAGACTTCGGATTCCCCCTGGGACGCAACCCGGAGCGGTCCTTCGCATCAAGGGCAAAGGCGTTCCGCACAAGGGTGGCCTCGGGCGTGGCGAGCAGCGCGTCGAGATCACGATCGAAGTCCCTACGAAGCTGACAGCGCGGCAGCGTCAGTTGCTCGAGGAGCTGGCTCGGGAGACGGGCGAGGACTTCCTTCCGCAGCACAAATCCTTCATGGGAAAGCTGCGAGACCTCTTCGGCTAGCGCCCCATCGAACGGATGGGCGACTCGGAAGAGGACGCCTCTCGGTTCGTGCACTGGTCGAGCCGCCGGGTACGGCAGGTGCAGGTCTCCGAGCCCTATGCCTGAGATGGCCGAACCGTACGCTTCGGAGTTCTGCCGCCTCGTGCGGTTGGGCGCCGGCGCGCGCGATATCCACTCGGCGAGGGCGGAAGTCGGCTTCGCCCAGCGCTCGACCCCGTCGAACGCTTTCCTTCTACGCGAGCTCTCGCGGGTCGAGACGCATCGCACGGGTACCTGCCCCATCCTCGAGGCGTTCGCCCCGCGCTCGCGGCGCATTCTCGACGTCGGCTGTTCCACCGGGGGGAGCACGGTCGCAATGGCGCTCTCGCCCGTCCTCGCACACGAAGTCGTGGTCGGCTTCGACCCGGACGCGCTCAGCCTGCGCGCTGCCCAGGTTCGCGCCAAAGGCTACGGACTCGATCCGCGCCGCGTCACCTTTGTGAGCGGTCGCCCCGGCGCCGCGTTGCCCTTCGACGGGAACGCGTTCGACTTGGTCGTCTGCGTCTCGGTGCTCGAGTTTTTGCCGACCGTCGACGAGCGGCGCAAGCTCATCGACGAGATGAAGCGGGTCGTGCGCCCGGGCGGACACGTGTTCCTCTCGACTCCGAATCCGCTGCGCCTGCGCGACGTGCACGCCAGGCGGTGGCTGGGCGACCTCTTTCGCCGCGAGGGGTTCCCGTGGGCGAACCCGCCCTGGGAGCTACGCGCGATGGTCGCCGACTGCGAGCGCCTGCCAATCGACACTTGGTTCGTCTCCCACGCGCTCGACCGCGCCGGGCTGCCGGGCCGAGTCGTCCCCCGTCCGCTCGCCCGGATCATCGCATTTGCGCACGCGTGGCAGAAAGTCCTCGTCCGCAAACCGGGGCGGCCCATCGCAGCTTGACGGCACCCGAGGATCACCCCCCGGCGATGAGCGCGTAGAGATCGGTCTCGCCGATGACCACCGTTCCGAACTTTTTGGCGTGATCGAGCTTGCTCTTTCCGGTCTTCTCGCCAGCGACCAGATAGGTCGTGTCCTTCTTCACTCCGTCGTGTACCTCACCGCCGGCTGCGCGGATGTCGGCGGAGACGTCTTCACGCTTCTTCGAGAGGACGCCAGTCACGCAAAAACTCTTGCCGACGAGCGGCCCCTCGGCGGCGACCTCCGCCCTGGGTTGCGCGCGCCCGACCTGAAGATGGACGAGCTTGCGCATGAGGGCGACCTGATCGGCGTCTTCCAAGAACGCGACGACGCTGTCGACCATCTTGGGCCCGAACCCGCGAATGGAGCCCACCTCATCGCGCGCTTGCGCGGCCGTCCAGTTCAGCATGTGCTCGAGGGTCCCAGCTTTCTCTGCGAGCTGGCGCGCCGCGACCTGCCCAATTTGCGGGATACCCAGCCCGCATAGGAGCCGATCGAGGGTGCGATGCTTCGAACGCTCGATCGACGAGACGACGTTTTGCGTGCTCTTTTCGCCCATCCGCGCGAGCTCTGCGAGCTCCTCCGGGCGGAGCACGTACAAATCGGCCACGTCTTTCACGACGCCGCGATCGACGAGCTGTTCCACCAGGGCAGTGCCGAGATGATCGATGTCCATCGCAAAGCGGCGCGCGAAATAAAAGATCCGCTGCTTGACCTGCTCGGGACACGCCCGGTTCGGGCACCGCGTTGCAGACTCGGTCCCGAGCTCCGGCTTGTCCGCGTCTCGGAGCTCGCGCACCACCGGAGTGCCGCACGAGGGACACCGGGTCGGCATTCGGAATTTCTGGTGAGGGCGAGCTCCGGTCGACGCGTCGACTTCGATCACTTGGGGGATCACCTCGCCTGCCTTCTGGATGAATACGTAGTCGCCGACGCGGACGTCGAGCGCTTCGATCATGTCTGCATTGTGCAGCGACGCGCGCCCGACTGTGGTGCCCGCAAGCTCCACGGGATCGAGGACGGCGACCGGCGTCAGCACGCCCGTGCGCCCGACCTGGACCAGGATGTCTCGGACGCGTGTCCGCGCCCGCTCCGCTTCGAACTTGAAGGCCAGCGCCCACTTCGGAAACTTGGAAGTCATCCCCAACATTTCCTGCTGGCGGTAGGAGTCGACCTTGATGACCGCTCCGTCCGTCTCGAACGGATAGCTCTGACGCGCCTGCTCGATCGCGTCGATCGCGCCGCGCACTCCTTCCCAGTCGACGACCGCGTGACGGCGGTGGGTAGGGAGCCCCAGGGCGGCCAACCATTCGAGGCTTTCGTGTTGCGAGGCATGCAGGCGCGACCCCTCGACGACCTGGTAGACCAACACCCGGAGCGGCCGGCGCGCCACTTCGCGCGGATCCATCATCCGCACGGCCCCGGCGGCGGCGTTGCGGGGGTTCGCGAACGGTTCCAGCCCCGCCTCTTCGCGGTCTCGATTGAGCTTGTCGAGGTCCCGCCGATACATGACGACTTCGCCCCGAAGCGTCAGTCGGCCTTCGTGGCCGATGCGAAGCGGCAAGCTCCGGATGGTCCGGACGTTGGCGGTGATTTCCTCGCCCGTCTCGCCGTCGCCGCGCGTACTCGCCTGCACGAGTCTCCCGCCGTCGTACTCGATTTCGACGCTCGCGCCGTCGAGCTTCGGCTCGACGCAAAACAAGGGCACTTGCCCGTGCGGAAGACCGTCGACCACGCGACCATGAAAGTCGCGAAGCTCTTCGTCGGAGTACGCGTTGTCGAGCGAGAGCATGCGCACGGAGTGCTTGACGTGCGCGGCGCTCGCGCGCGCTTGCCCCCCGACCCGCTGCGTCGGGGAATCAGCGGTGGCCAGTTCCGCATGCTCGGTCTCGAGCGCCGTGAGCTCGCGGATGAGGCGATCGAAGTCGGCGTCGCCGATGATCGGGTCGTCGAGCACGTAGTAGCGGTAATCATGCGCGTCGATTTCTCGCACGAGCTTGGCGTGTCGCTCCGCCGGGGACATCTGCGCGGGTTTACCATGTCTTTCCGCGTCCCGGCCCCTCCCGGCGGACCGTCCGCGGGGCCCAACTGGCTAGCCAGGAGCAGCCCTTGCCGTTAGAAAGAGGGTCGATGCCGCCCGTGGCCCCTCCGCCTCCTCCCCGCATGGGCCCGACCCTCGCCCAGACCGCGTTCGTGATCGTGGCGTCGCTCTTCGTTTACGGCTTCGTCGCCGTTAGCAAAGAGGGCGAAGCCCGGCGGGTCTGCACGGTGCCTTGCCTGCTGCACCCGGACTACATGGCGGCCGAGCGCCGAGCGCCCGACTTCGCGCTCAAAGACATGTCCGGCACGACCGTGACCCTCGAGAGCCTGCACGGCAAGGTCGTGGTGCTCAACTTCTGGTCGAAAACGTGTGGGCCCTGCCTCGAGGAAATGCCCGACCTCGCGGAGCTGACGAAGATTCTGCGAGATCGGCCCGATGTCGCCGTTCTGGCGGTGTCGGTCGACGACGGGCCCGACGACATTCGGCCGACGCTTCAAACCGTGCTGCGCGAGGCGCCGCCGTTCCGGGTGCTTTTCGATCCCGAGTCGCGAGTGGTCGGCAACAAGTACGGAACCCACCTTTATCCGGAGACTTGGTTCATCGACAAGCGAGGTATTATCCGCGCACGCTTCGACGGCGCGCGCGAATGGAACACGTCTCTGATGATCAACTACGTCGACGCGCTCTCGCGCGGCGACTACTGCGCGCTGAAGATCGACGGCCCGACGCTCGGGAGCGCCGTGGGCAAGATCTGCGAAGAGATGACGGGCTCGTAGAGCCCGAACGGTTTGACTCCCGTCGGCTTTGCCGCGATCTAAGGGCTGTCCCTAGACCCGTCAGAGCGCTTCCACGAGCGTCCTCACGTGGGCCGCAATGTCGGAAGGCGTGTTCGAGTTGAGTTGAACGAAGATGAGTGCTTTGCGTGATCCGAACGGATGCGGGCCCGTGCGCGTCGCGGCGTCGAGCGCGGCCGCCGTCTTGTCGTAGGCGGCGCCGTCTTCGAAGCGATAGACCGTCCCTTCGTGCTCCGGCATCTCCGTCAGTTCGAACTGAGCGGTCTCCGCCGCTCCGGCGCCCACGCCGGTTGGGGGGATCCCATGGCAGCCCGTGGCCACGCCGGCCCCTTCGAGCTTGTGGCAAACCTCGACTGCCGAAGAGTGCTTGGTGCACCCGACCGCCGAGAGAAAAGCCACGACAACCAGCCCTGCTTGGAACCGTTTCCGCATGGTTTCCCTTTCCGGACGCTCGAACGCGAGCGAGCGTTTCACACATCCGAGCGCCCGTCACTTCACGAAAACGCCAGCTCCCAATCGGCGCAAGATACCATCCGGCTCGCGCAGCCCGAATTCCACGATTTGGTCGGCGCGTGCTTGCGAATCGGCATTGGCGTAAATGCGCAGCTGAGGCGCATTTCCTGACGGACGGACCTGCGCCACGTCGCCGTTTTGGAAGTAGACGCGCACCCCGTCGAGCACGTTGATTCGCGCGATCCGGTCGAAGCCGAACTCCGGGGCGAAGAAGCGGGCGAGCAGCTCGCCGCGCTTCCGCCAGCGCTCGGCCACCGCTTCCGGCAGGAGCAGAGGAACACCGCCCGACCGGGTTCGGTCGGTCACTCCGCCTCGATCGTCGATGTCCACCTCGATGGCGTCCCCGGGAACGACGAACTGCGCCAAGATGGCGCCGCTCACCGGCACCGGCACGCCGTCTATCAGCCCGGCGCGACCGTAGCGTCTCGGGAGCGCGCTCCATAGCGTCGCCAGGGAGAGGCGCTGCTCGGCGGCTGCGAAAAGGTTCGCGAGGATCGGCAGTAGCGCGTCGCGCGTCGGCAGCGCGGCGATCGTGTGCGACCCGAGCGCCATCGCCGTGCCGACCAAAAATCCCCCGTTTGCCTCCCAGCCGACGACGCGTCGATGGGCAGTCGCGCGGACGAGCTCGTCGATTGCCGCGACGACGTAGGGCGATCCGATCTTCGTCTTCCGCAGCAGCACCCCACGATCGCTCATGCGCCGGTCGACCGCGTCGTTGGCGCTGATGGGGACTGCCACCGCGTCGGCGCGCAGGTAGTCGGCGACGACGATGCCGAGAAGATCGCCGGGCAGAAAGCGGACTCGCCGGCGACTGGGATCGCCCTCGGGCAAGATGGCCGCCACGAGAGGCCGATCGGAGTCGCCGTCCGTAGACACGACCGCGTCGAGCCGCCGGCCGTTCATTCCGGCTGCAGCGAGCCCCTCCAGGCGATCGAGAAGTTCGTCGGTGACGTTCTCCGTGTCGATCGGAATGAATGTCTCAGCGCGGCCGCTCGGGACTACCTCGGCGCCGAGATCGCGGAGAATACGCCCAAGGACGTCGCGGCCGACGGCCGAGTGCTCGTAGACGAGAACGCGCATTCCGGCGAGGCCGTTCGGCTCGAAGCTCTCGAGGTAGCGACGCACGTAGCGGTCTTCGGCCGCCAAATCGACCGGCGGCAGAGCCGGCGCGCGCTTGAGCATCCCCGAGGGGTCGAAAGCCGACTCGGAAAGGGACCGCCCGTATTCTTCGGAGCGCACCCGCGCGACTTCCCGGGCGATGCCCGGTTCGTCCGATTTCAAGATCTCGCCCGCGCTCTTGCTGAGCTTGATCCCGTTGCGATCGAACGGAATGTGGCTGCCGCTGACCATGACGCCCGCCCGTCCGGTGGCGATACCGTGGAGGACCAGCGCGGGCGTGGGGATCTTCCCCGCGTTCTCCACGGAGCAACCCGAATCGACGATGGCCTGCGCGCAGGCCGCCATGATTCGATCGGTGCTCGGGCGGAGATCGCCCGCGATGACCACCCCGCTTCCGGGGCGAAGGCCGCCGCTGCCCGCGAGGTAGGCGAGCGCCCCTTTGACGTTGACGTAGGCCTCGAGGTCCGTGATGTCTTTCACGAGACCCCTCAATCCGCTCGTACCGAAGGCGAGCGGATTCGGGGTGTGATCGAGAAACGACGCGGTCGCTCGGCTCGATGCTTCGCTCACGCTGCTGCTCCTGGGATTCGCCGTTTCATGGCTTCTTGGAGACCGCTAGCACGAGCTCGTACTCCTCCGGAGTGACCGGGACGACCGACAGCCGCGGACGGCGGAAGATCATCATCTTGCCAAGCACCGGATGGCTGCGGAGCTCGTCGAGCGAGACCGGCCTCGCGAGCGCGCGAACGGGCTCGATGTCCACCGCGCTCCAATCGTCCTCCGAGGTGGGATCGGGATACGCCTCGCGCGCGACGCGAGCGACTCCGACCACCGCTTTGCCCTCGTTCGAATGATAGTAGAGGACGAGATCGCCCTTCTTCATGGCGCGGAGGTTGTTTCGAGCCTCGAAGTTGCGGACCCCGTCCCAGGTAGTACGTCCGTCGGCGACCAGCCGGTCGAAGGCGTATTTATTGGGCTCGCTCTTGGTGAGCCAGTATCGACGCGCCATGCCCGCGACGCATCATAGCGCCTGAGCCCTCACCAGGCTCCATGGACGGCGAGCCCACAGGTTTCCCGGCCGACAATCGGCGCGATCTGCAGGCTGGCCGCACGGAGAACCACGCGCGCCCGAGGAGCGGTCGCCACCACGAGCGCGCCCACCAGAAACGACGCACCCCCGCCGGCAAGCAGCCATTCGGCGCGTGTCCCTTGCGTCTGCGCGTCCTGTCGCAGATGGTCGCAGGCTGCTCCGACGCAGGGCGCGTCGATCAGGCTGCGGTCGTCGATCCATTGCGCGCCGAAATACACGCCTGCGGCGAGACTGACGACCCCCGCGCCAACCAGCGTCCACCCGATTGCCCTCTGCGCGCCGCCGGGGTCTTCGATGACCGCCGTCTCGGCGGCACCCGGCGGCATTGGCGAAGCCACCCCCTTGGCGGGCGGCGGAGACGGGGGCGGCGCGAGCGGCGCGGAGGGCTGCGGGGCTTGCGCGACCGGCGGCGGGGGGTCGACGTCCTCCAGCGGAGGAACATCGACTGTCGTCACTCTGGCTTCGGAGAGAATCTCCACGTCCGTTTGCCAGGGCTGCTTGTGGGGAGCGCTGACGGAGACGGAATGCGTCCCCGGGTCGATCGGAACGGGGACGTCCCACTGCTCACGTCCGACCGGCGCGCCGTCCCGACGGATCTCGAGGCCCGCCGTCGCCGCGGCCTCGTGCGGAGCGACGACGATCTTCGAGAGAAAGGGCTCGAGCGCCACGGCTCGGTCACGCGCCACGCGCTCGCGGCTCGTCTGCCCGAGGGCGCGGGCCCCCGATTCCACTTCGCGGAACAAGGCCCAAGCCGTCGCCGTTCTCCCGAGATGTTGCCAGCAATCCGCCAAGTGGAACTGCGTGCCGAGACCCGCGTCATTGCGCTCGCTCTCTTCGAACTTCGGGCACGCCTCGCGATACCGACCTTGCGTCATCAATTCCCTGGCTTCGTGGAAGAGCGCTTCGGCCGCCGCGGGATCGCCGGCGAGCGCCGGGCTGGAGACGAATAGAAACGCTGCGACGAGACAGGGGAGCGGGCTTGAGCGGGGCATGAAGACTCACTTGCGACCGTCGAACACGTCGTCCGAGGGCGCCTCATCGTTGGGACTCGCGGGCTTTGCGGTAGGTCTCGGATCGGGGGCCGCCTTTTGACTCACGACGTCGGCCGTCGTCGCGGCCACGACCGCGGCGCGCCCGAGCCGGGGCCCCCGGAGGACAGGTGCGCGCGACGTCGGAGCAGCGGGGCGTGAGGTCGGGGCAGAACGGGACGTGGCAGCCAGTGCGTTGGTCTGAACGGGCGGAAGTACCGTGGGCGGCGCCAAGGCCACATCGGGCGGAGGCGGCGGACCGCCGACGCTCGCGGCCAGCCGGGGCGGCGCGTGTGGCGCGACCGGCGGCGGACCGGGGGTCGCGAGAGTGGCCGGTGGCACCGGCTGCCGCGTGTTTGCTTCGACGCGCGTCCCCCGCGGGTCACCGGCGTGGACCGACGCGTACATCCAGAGAAAAGCGCCCGTACCGAGCCCCGCGAGGATAAGGACAGATCCGAAGATCATGCGGGGGGATGCCGAGGCAAGAGGGCGGATGTTCGCCTCGCTTGGCCACGACGGCCGCGCCTCGGAGCAGGGGCCAGCCGGCAGCGGGGTAAGCTCACTCGCGCGCCCGCCGGTCTCGACGACTCGCTCGATCCTCTCGCACGATCTCCTGGCGACTTCCGAACCGAACGGCGAAAGGGCCCGGGCCAGCTCGGCCGCCGTGGCAAAACGCTCGTTCGGGTCTTTCTGCAAGCAACGCAGGACCGCTCGCTCGAGTTCGGGCGCCACGTTTTCGCGCAGCGTCGAGAGCCGGGGCGGAGGCTGGGTCAGCACGGTCGCGCAGATCTGGGGCATCGTCTCCCCTTGGAAGGGGGGCTGCTTCGTCAGAAGCTCGTGCAAGACGGCGCCGAGTGCCCAGAGGTCCGCCCGCGCGTCCGCTTGGCTCGAGGCGCGCAGCTGCTCGGGGGCCATGTAGTGGGGCGACCCCATGACGTCCGTCGGGCGCGTCAACTTGGCGCTCGCGCCGCACATGCCCGGGTCGGTGACCTTCGACAGGCCGAAGTCGAGGACTTTGATGCAAGCGCTCCCGTCCGCACGCTGCGTGAGAAAGAGGTTCGCCGGCTTCAGGTCGCGGTGGACGATCCCGTACGCGTGGGCCTCGGCAATGGCTTCGACGGCTTGGAGCACCCAGTCGATCGCCGTTGGGATCGGCAGCGGTCCCCACATCGAGAGAACCTCGTCGAGGTCGTGCCCTTCGAGGTACTCGAGCACCAGATACGGCGCTCCGGTCTCGAGCGTTCCCACGTCGAACACCCGCACGACGTGCTCGCTTTTGATCCGCGTAACGGCGCGCCCTTCGCGCACGAAGCGCCGGACCACTTCGTCGTCGCCGCTCCACTCCGGGAGCAGCATCTTGACCGCGACCCGCTGACCGAGTCCGGCGTGCATTGCAGAGAGCACCACGGCGAGGCCGCCTCTTCCGCAGAGACCGTCGATGACATATTTGCCCGCGATGGTTTCGCCAGGGCTCGGGATCGTCCAGCTGGGCTCGAGCGCGCAGTTCGTCATCGGCGTCCCGGGTGGCTGCGAAAGCCGGGCCACCGAGCGCACGCGTGCGATGGGATCTGCCCGCGAACATGAGATCGCTCCCCGCGCCGCGCTCGTCGGTTCCGAGGCGCCGCGCACGGAAAACCAAGCGGCCGCAGCGAATCCGGCGCATGAGTGATAAGACTGCCCGCGATGCCCCTTCGGCTCCCCACTCGAACGGAGATCCTCGAGCTTCTCGACTCCGAAACCAAACCGCTGCACGCCCGTGAGATAGCCGGGCGACTGAGCGTCTCGGACGTCGACTACCTCGGATTGCAGCGATTGCTCGATGATCTGAGCTTCGAAGGCGTGATCGCCGCGCGCCCCGGTCAGCACTTCAAGATCTCGACGCGCACGGCGTCCGCGCGGGGCGGCGAACGCGAAGGGTTCCTCACCGTGCACCCCCGCGGGTTCGGCTTCGTGGCCAGCCTGGGGGAGGCAGGGCAAGACGTCTTCGTGCCGCCGGACGCCATGGCGGGGGCGATGCACGGCGACCGCGTACGGGTCCGCATCCGCGCGCGCGGCGCGCGGGGCGCCGAGGGCGAAGTGGTCGCGGTCGTCGAGCGCGGGATCAAGCGCGTCGCGGGCACGCTGCGGCGCAAGGGCAGGAGCGCCTGGCTCGAGCCCGACGACACGCGCGTGCGCGGGCCCATCGTCTTGTCGCGCCGAATCGACGCGACCGGCGGCGAAGGGAACAGCGGGAGCGACGGCGACGCGGTCGTCGTCGCGATCACGCGCTGGCCCGAGTCGCCCGACGAGAATCCGGAGGGCGCCATCGAGACGGTCCTCGGCCGGCCCGGTCAGCTCCGCGTCGAAGCGGCCAAGATCCTCGTCCTCGAACGCGTCCAGGAGACCCATTCCGAAGGAGCGCTTCGCGAGGCGGAGGCGTTCGGCGACGAAGTTCCGGAAGCGATGACCGCCGGCCGGGAGGACTTGCGCCACCTTCCGCTGCCGACGATCGACCCGGAGGACGCGCGCGACCACGACGACGCCGTCTGGGTCGAGCGCACCGAGGACGGCGGCTATCGAGTGTGGATCGCCATCGCGGACGTCAGTACGTACGTCACGCCTGGCAGCAAGCTCGACGAGGAAGCGAAAGCCCGCGGCTGCAGCCTGTACCTTCCCGACCGCGCGATTCCAATGCTTCCGCGCGCGCTCTCTTCGAACCTCTGCTCGCTGCTGCCGGGCGTGGACCGGTTGTGCCTCTGCGTCGAAGCGGAGATCGACGCTTCGGGCGAGGTGAGAAAGAGCCGGCTCGTTCGCGGCGTGATGCGCTCGTACGCGAAGCTCACGTATGGCGGCGTCGCGCGCGCTCTCGGCTTGAGCGGTGAGGCGAAGCGAGAGGAGGCCGCAGAGGAACTGGTCGACGGACTGCGGCTCGCCTACGAGCTTTCGCGCATCCTTCGGGCGAAGCGCTTGAAGCGTGGCGCCCTCGATTTCGAGCTCCCGGAAGCAAAAGTCATTCTGCACGAAGAGACCCGCGAACCGGTCGACGTCACGCGGCGCACCGACGACCCCGGGGTAAAGCGCGCGTATCAGCTGATCGAAGAGCTGATGCTCCTGGCGAACGAAACGGTTGCCCGCTGGTGCGAAGAGCGCGGCCTACCGACCATTTACCGAGTTCACGCGCCGCCCGACGAGCAGAAGTTGGATCGGTTCGCCGCGATGTGCGACGCGCTCGGAATCGTTTTCGACATGGAGGACACTCGGGATCCGAAGAAGCTCGGAGGACTTCTCGCGTCGTTCGCCGATCACCCACTGGCGCGCGTGCTCAATTCGCTGCTCCTTCGGTCGATGAAGCAGGCAGTCTACGACGTCACGAACATCGGACATTTCGGTCTGGCGTCCAAGGCGTACCTCCACTTCACATCGCCGATTCGCCGCTATCCGGACTTGATCGTCCATCGAATCGCGCACGAAGTGCTCGCGGGGCGCGACCCCCGTCGCAAGCTGAGCGAGCGCACGACGCCGGACGGACCGACCGCCCTCGCGGATGCCGCCCTCGCTTCGAGCATCACCGAGCGGCGGGCGATGGAGGTCGAGCGCGCCATCGTCGATCTCTACCGGGCGTACATGATGAAGAACCGAATCGGAGCGCGGTTCGAGGGGACGGTCACCGCGGTCGTCGGATCCGGCCTATTCGTGCAACTCGACGCGCCGTTCGTCGACGTGCTCGTGCGTCTCGAGGATCTCGGGGCGGATCGGTGGGAGATCGACGACGACACCCTCCGCGTCGTCGCCGCCCGCTCGGGCGAAGTCATCGCCCTCGGCGATCGGCTGCTCGTCGAGATCATCGACGTGGCCATCCTTCGCCGCACGGTATACGCGCGGCGCGCCGGTGCGGGGGCAGGCGCGGCGGCCGAAGAGGGGCGTCCGAAGGGGCCGACTCGCAAAGAAATCCCGAGGACGGCCAAGAACGCCAAGGGGAGCAAACGCGAGATGACCCCACGAAAAGGGGGAAAACCGACGAGGGGAATGCCGAAAAAGAAGACTCGGCGCCGATAGCGCAGGCTCTCCTGCGGCACACGATGAAGAAGGAGGGACCGCCAGGAAGCCAGGGGTCGAAGGCCCCACCATCTCTCTGACCCTGGCGTCCCTGGCGGTTGCCCCCCCACTTTGCGAACGACGAGCTAGAGATGGATGTCGGCTCGCGGGTCTTCGGTCTGGAACTTCGCGATCGCGTCGACGAGCGTCGCCACTTCGGCCCCTCCCTCTTTCGGGATCTGAACGAGAAAGTGCACATAGAGATCGCCGATCGGTGATCCCTTCTTCGCAACCCCCTTGCCCCGCAGACGGACGACGTTGCCGCTCTGAGTCCGGGCCGGGATCTTCATCGTTACGGAGCCGTCGATGGTGGGGACGGTCGCTTTGGCGCCGTGATAGGCCTCCGCGATCGTGACCGGGAGGTCGAGGTGAAGGTCGTCGCCCTCACGCCGGAAGTGGGGGTCGGGCGTCACGTGGATGGTCAGGACCAGGTCGCCGCGCGGGCCGCCCGTCGGCGATGGCCCGCCCTGGCCCGAGATGCGCACGCGGCTGCCTTCGGAAGCGCCAGCCGGGATGCGCACGGTGACCGGCGCACCGGCGGCACCCTGGGGTCTGAGCTCGAGGGTTGCGCCGCGCACTGCCGAAGCGAAGTCGATGGTGATCTCGCTCTCGAGGTCGGGTCCCTTGGCCGGCCCTCGCGCTCGGCGGGTGCGGCCGATCAGATCGCCGAACAAGTCGCCGAAAGCCCCGCCGCCCGACCCGCCGAGGACGTCCTCGAGATCGAATGCTTGGGCTCCGCCGCCGGGGTCGTGCGTCGCCCCGCCCCGCTGCTGTCGCGAGGCCCAGTCGCGGTAAGCGCGGACTCGCTCCGCGTCGAATCCTTCGCGCAGCCCCTCGTCGCCGAATTCGTCGTACAGCTTTCGCTGTTTCGCGTCGCTCAGCACTTGGAACGCGCGGTTCACTTCCTTGAAGCGTGTCTCGGCCCCCTTGTTTCCCGGGTTCTTGTCCGGGTGGAGCTGCCCCGCGAGCTTGCGGTACGCCTTCTTGATTGCGCTCGGTTCCGCGTTCCGGGGAACGCCGAGGACGGCGTAGAGGTCGTCGGCCATCGATTTCGACTGGCGAAGGTAAGTCGGGCGGCGAGAGGTAGCAATGCGTTCGTCGTCCGGCCTCATTGGGCGCCGAGAACGTCCTCCGCATGCGACACCGACAGATAGAGACCGCGGGCGTACAGGCGGCGCCGATCGGACGCGTCCAGGTCTCCAGGGCGCCCGTGGGTCGCGGCATCGAGGAGGATGGCCCCGGTCACGCTCACGTTGAGGCTCTCGGCGAACCCGCGCATCGGCACCCGTACCCGAGCCGAACACGCCTGGGCGAGAACGTCTCGAATGCCCTCGCGCTCGTTGCCCAAGACGATCGCCACCCTAGGCAGGGCCGCGAGGTCGGTTGGCACGAGCTCTCCCTCCGGGTGCGCTCCGACGAGCGGGAGGTCTTCTTCTCGGGCCCACGCGAGAAGTGTCGGGGCGTGCGCGTGACGGACGACGTCGATCCACTTCTCCGCGCCGCGCGCGACCGCGCTGGCGACGGCGAACGGAGTCCCCTTGCGTTCGAGGACATGCAGCCGCTGCACGCCGAAGGCTTCACACGAACGTACCACCGCCGCGCCGTTGTGCGGATCGTAAGGCGCGTCGAACACGACCGCGACGCTCGAGAGCCGGCGGCCAATCACGTCGAGGAGCCGCGCCCGTCGGGCGTCGGTCACCATCGGCTCGAGGACGCGGACCACCCGCTCCGGGTCGTGCGCTTCGGCTCGAGAGACCCAGGCGGAGGCCAGCTCGACCCCCGGTGTGGTGCGTCGCATGCGCGCCAGACTACAGCCCCGGGGAATCGCGCGTTAAGGTGTCAGTCCGCTCGCCCTACCAGACGAGCACGCCCACGACCATGACCTACACCGCACCCTCCCGAACCAAGCAGCGCGGTCGCAACCGTCGACGCGACTGGGTTCGGACGATCGCGCGCGGTCTTTGCGCGGCGCTGGCGCTCCTCGGTCTGGCTCCGTTCGTGACGGTGCTGGTCGTGCGATCGGCTTGGGCTCGCGGCTGGGTCACGCGGGAGACGGAGCGAGCGCTCAGCGATCGAGGCATCGTGGCCGCCTACGAATCGAGCCTCCGCGCGTGGCCCGTCGCGGTGGAGCTGACGCGCGTGCGCATCGAGTCGAGCGACGGCGGTCCACCCGCGCTCGCGTGCAGCCGCATTCGCGTCCGTCCGAAGCTGCTCGCGCTGATGGCAGGCAAGATCGCGATCGATCAGGTCGAGCTCGAGCAACCCGTGGTGCGGCTGGTCGTGCGCGACGGGTTGGTGACGAGCCTGAGGCTCCCCGAACGGGAGCCGAGCCGCGGGGGAGAGCTGCACGTCCCCTTCAACACGTTCTCGGTGACCGACGGGTCCGTCGACCTCGACGTCGACGGGGTGAAGGGCCAAGCGAGCTCGGTCGATCTCGACGTGAGCGCCGAGGACGACCCTTCCGCCGGGTCCAGCCTCGAGATCGCGCTGCGCGTCGGACGCGCGTCGGTCCACCGCGAACGCCGCCGGGAAGACGGCTCGCTCGCGACCGACGACGACGCGCTCTGTTCGATCGATGGCCGCATCGGCGTAGAGCCCGGGGTCCTTCTCGTGCGGAGGCTCCACGCCGTGGGCGCGGCAGACCTCGACGCCCTGCCGGGAACGACGCCCGAGTGCGACCTCCCACTCGAAGACAAGCGGCGGGTCGAGCTCTCGCTCGGCCACGTGCATGCCAGGCTTTCGCAGGGGGAGGGGAAATGGCCGGAGATAGATGGGCACCTGGGCGTGCGGGCGCCCATCGCCCTCGCCCAGCGGGCGGCGAGCCTCCCCGAGACCGACGGCTGGATCCGATTCGATGCGGATGTCCGCTACGGGCGAGACACGATCCTGCCCGAAGTGTCCGGCACCCTCGAAGCCCACGACTTGCGCCTCGATCGATACGCGCTCGCGGAGGAGCTCCACAGCGAACTGACGATCCGGCGCAATGTCGTCGAGAGCCCGAAGACCACGCTGCGCCTCGGGGGCGGCAGCGTGACGCTCACCAACACCGTCGTCGCCCCCCTCGCGGGCGGGGGCCGGCTCGAGAAAACGACGCTCGACGCGTCCGGGGTCGATTTCACTGCGCTGTTGAGAGACCTCGGGATACACCCCCACGCGCACGTCGCTTGGGACATTCGCGAATTGCACGCGCCGCTCATCTCGGGGACGTTCCAGCCCCTGAAGCTCGACGGCGAGTTCACGGGCAAGACCTACGGGTTCGGAGTGTACGATCGGCCGGCCGAGGACCACTCGCGCGGGCAAATCTTCGGGTTCTCCGAGGCGCAGATCGCCGCGCACCTGGGAGTGCGCCCCGACGCGATCAAGTTCACGGACGTTCACGCCGTCCTCCCTCGTTCGCGCATCGACGGGGGGACGGTCTCGCTCGGGTTCGACGACGACCTGCGGGTCGACGCGCCGAATGTCTCGGCTGACCTCGACGACCTCTCGCCGATCGGCTCCGTTCGCCTGCACGGACGACTTCAAGCGAGCGCCCGCATCGGGGGCACGTTCAGTCGCCCCGAACCGGAAGCCGACATCCAGTCGATAACCGGGTTCGCCGTGTCCGACGTGGCGTTCGGCGACGTGAGCGCGGGCCACGTCACCGTCGACGTTCCGACCAAAGAGGTCGGGATCACGAGCGTTCGCGCGAAGCGGCGGACTAGCCTTTACGAAGTGCCGACGGCGAGGCTTCGCTTCGGGGGAGAGCGCGGATTCGTCGTCGACGGCGTTGGGACGAGCGATGGCTTCGGGATTCGCGACCTTCTATCTATGTTCGGACTCGACGAAGATCCGCGCTTCGACCAGCTGGACGCCACGCTTTCCACACGCGCCGCCGTACACGTCGCGCTCGGCGGCCCCGAAGACGCATGTGGCGCGGGCTACATCGCAATCGACGCGCAGGCGCACCTGACCGACGTGCAGGCTTACGGCGAGCGGTTCGCACAGGGCGACGCCGACGTCTTGCTGCACTGGTACGATCGGCAGCGAGGCATCGCTGGGGCGGACATCGACGTGCGCTCCTTCGTCCTCGACAAGATCCAGCCGCCGGTGGGCAAACGCGCGGGGTCCGCGGGAACGGTCCTCGGCTCGGCTTCGTTGCTGCGCGGGGGAGCGCTCATCGCGAACGTCATGGTCGAGGGAGTGCCCCTCTCGAGGGTGGACGCGCTCGGAGCGTTCGCTCGGCAGGTCGAGGGGACGGTCTCGGGCGTCGCCCACGTGAACGGGAGCCTCGACGATTTCCTTCCAGGCCCGGGGTTCGTCGCCCGAACGGAACTGGACGTGGCTGGGCTTCGCGTGCGAGGCGTGCCCCTGGCGGGCTCGCACCTGGACGTCCGGATGACCCATCGGTTGACGCAAGAAAAGCACATCGTCGGCAGAACCGCGTGTGGCGCGCCGGTGGGGCCGCCCTTCGACAAAGGCGCCTACCTGGCCGACACGTCGTCGCGCGGGGAGTGGAGGATCGATGGCGACCTCCTCGGCGGCGAGGCGCGGCTGCGCGACGTCGTCGTCACGCGCGCGAAATGGCCCAAGCTGTCGGGCCAAGTCTCTTTGCGCGGACTGGACTTGGGAGCGCTCGCGCACGTCTTCGCCGGACAGTCAGGGGACGACGCCCCCTTCGCCGCGGCGCCGCTCGGGGGACAGCTGTGGGGCGAGCTCGTCGCCGACGAGATACCCATCGAGCATCCTTCCGAGTCGCGCGTCAAATTCTTGCTCGGACCCACGGTACTCTCGCGCGGCGGGCAGAAGCTGACGCTCCAGCCGCCCCGAGAACCGCTCACCCTCGCAGGCGACACGCTGTCGATGCCGCCGCTCCAAGTGACGCTCGACACGGCTGACGGGTTCCGGGGCGGCTTCGTCGTCACGGGCAACGTCACGAAAGCGACGACCGATCCGACACTCGCGCTCGACGCTCGGCTCGAGCCGGTCGACCTGGCCGTCCTCCAGCGCATCGTGCCCAAGGTCGATCATGCCAGTGGAACCGTATCGGGCAGTGTGCACCTCCGCGGCAAGTCGACGTCGCCGACGATTGCTGGCGAGCTCCACGCCACCGGCGATGCGATCGACGTTCACGGACTGCCCGGCGCGATCACCGACCTCCACCTCGACGCGCAGACGACACCGACCCAGCTTTCGTTCGCGGGGTCGGGAAAGTTTGCCGGGGGCACGGTCGTCGTGCACGGCGCGACTCCCCTGCGCGGCCTGATCCTCGGTACGCTCGAATCCCACGTCGTGGCGCGGGACATCCGGCTTGCGCCGGCAGACGGGATCGCCGCGACCGTCAACGCGGACCTGGACGTGGCGTACGACCTCAAAGGCGGCATCGGAGGGAGCGCATCGCTCCCTCGCGTGACCGGTGACGTGGTGATTGGATCGCTCAACTATTCCCGTCCCATCGCCTTGACCACCGATCTCACACAACTGGGCACGCGCGCAAAGCGGACCGAGGTGGACGCGTACGACCCGTCGCTCGATTTCGTGTCCCTCGATCTGCGGCTTCGATCGCGCGCGCCGATGGTCATCAAGAACAACCTGGTCGAGGTGCTCCTGGCGATCGACTCGGGCACGCTCGAGGTGACTGGGACCAACCAGCGCCTCGGTCTGCGCGGCACGCTTCGCGCTCTCCCCGGCGGACGCATTCACTTTCAGCAGAACGATTTCGAGGTCCGCCAAGGCCTGATTCGGTTCGACGATCCCACGCGCCTCGCGCCGGTCGTCGACGTGACCGCGGTGACCGAGTACCGCCGGTACACGGACGCGAACTCCCCTGCCGGGGCCGGCGTCGGAACGGGTGGGGGAACCACGGCGGCTTCGGCCGGCTCGACGCGCGGTAGCTCGCTCTGGCGCATCACCCTGCATGCCTGGGGCGACGCCGACAATCTGCGCATGGACATGTCGAGCGAACCCACGCTCTCGCAAGAAGACATCGTGCTGCTCTTGACCGTCGGAATGACGCGCACGGAGCTCGACCAACTCCAAGCGACCAGCCTCGGCGAGAGCTTGGCGCTGAACTATCTCGGCGCGACCACCGGCGCCGACCGCGCCATCAAACAGGTGGTCCCCATCATCGACGACTTCCGCTTCGGAAGCGCATACTCGACGCTGACGGGAAGGACGGAGCCGCAGCTCACCATTGGCAAGCGCCTGACGAACGACATTCGCGCGAGCGTCACGGCGGGCCTTTCCGAAGACCGCGAGCTCCGGTCGAACATCGAATGGCGCCTGAACAACCGGCTCAGCGTGCAGGGCTCGTACGACAATATCAACGACGTATCGTCCTCCACGCTGGGCAACCTCGGTATAGATCTTCGCTGGCGCCTCGAGTTCGAGTAGCAGTCAAAAGACCCAATGCAAGAGCGGAGAGGGTACCGAGGACGGGCGGCCCCAGGAGTGGACCTGCTGCTCGCGGTCGCGCTCTCCCTCTTCGCGCTGCGGGCGAGTGCACAGACGGTCCTTCCCATCCCACCGACTCCGCCTGCGACGGAGGCCTCTCAGCTCCCGGCGCTCGCGCCGCCGGTCGATCTGTCGGGCCTGGTGGGCGAGCCCATCACGCGCGTGAACGTCATCCTCGAAGGCAACGTCTGGAAGGACCTGAACGCCCCGGCGGTTCACGACGTCACGCCGGGGGAGCCTCTCACGCCCGAGGCGGCTCGCCGCGCCCTGGCGGAGTTGCTCCGAACCGGACAGTTCGCGCGCGCGCGCGCAACCGCGGCGTCGGAGGCAGGCGGCGCCGCCCTCGTCCTTTACGCCGCCCCCCGCAAGCTCGTCATGCGCCTGGAGCTCGACCTTCACGGCGCGAGGCTCGACCGCGACGACCTCACGCGCGAGACGAATCTCACCGAAGGCGGCGAAATCGTTGGTGCAGACATCCATGAGATGAAGTCTCGCGTCGCGCGGTATCTGGCGACCCACGGATACCCGTCCGCCCAGATCGACCTCCAGCTTCGCACGACCGACGACCCGTCGCGCACGTTCGTGATCGTCGACGTGAACCCGGGCGCCCCTCGCCTCGTCGATGAACGACACTTCTACGTCTTCGGAACCGCACGCGACGAGGTGTTGCCGTTTGCCGCAAGCTACTCGGTCGGCCCGACCGATCGGGCCGACGAACCCGCCCTCGATGCCGCCGACACCTCGCTCGAGCAGCAACTGCACGGGCAGGGGTGGTACCGGGCGAAGGTGTCCCACGATCTCGCTTGGATAGGCTTACCGGCCCCAGGCCGGCGCGTCGCGCTCCGTGTGCGCATCGACGCCGGGCCACGCCAACTGGCGCGCTTCGAGGGAAACGAGCACTACGACAGCGAGGCCCTCACCGCGGCGCTCGGACTCGAGGCCGAGGCCGATCGGTCGCCGTCGCACCTGGCGGAGAAGCTCCGCACGTTCTACCAGCGGCGCGGCTTCCTCGACGTCGAGGTGCAACCCGAGGTGGAGGGAGCCGACACCGACGCCGTTCAGCGCTTGCGCTTTCGAGTCTCGGAGCACGCGCGCGTCGCCGTCGTCGCGAGGCGGTATCCTTGCGTCAAGCTCGAGGCGGTCCGGCACCTGTCGAACGGCGGTCCGCGTTCGCCCTCCGACATCGGAAACGAGATCGACAGCTTTCTCGAGGAGGAGCTACCGGGAGCCGATCTCCTCGTCGATCCCAATCCAAGGGGAGTCAGCCAGACGATCGGCGCCGGGACGGGGCAGATCGCCACCGGCGCGCGCCCCGAGCCGATTGACCTGCATCCGAACACGACCTACGTCGCCGACACCTACGAACGCGCGGTGGAGCACGTGAAGGAGCTCTACCGCAACGAAGGCTTCCTCCACGCCGAGGTCGGGCCCGTTCAGATCCTGCGCGCCTACTGCGATCCGCGCTCGCCTCCGAACCGATGCACACCGTTGCCCCTCCCGGCGATCCCCCCCAGCGTGTGCGCCTACGGCCCTTCCGGGATGCCGCTGCCGACGCAACCGCTCGACGCCAAGTTCACTTGCCGGCCGGATCGCGCGCACGACGTCGACTGCGCACCGAAAATGGAGATCGTGATCCCGATCGAGCTCGGGCCGCGAACCCGACTCTGGGACGTCGCGTTCACGGGCGTCAAGAGCATGAGCGAGCGGGACGTCGCACGCGCCGCGCGGCTACCGATGGGTGAGCCCGTGAGCACGACGAAGCTCGACGCAGCCCGCCGTCGCATCGTCGACTGGTACAAAGAGGCGGGCTACCCGTACATCGACGTCAAAGACACGCTGGAGCCCTCGCCGGACAACACGCGGGCGCGCGTCCGTTTCGACGTGACCGAGAGTGAGCAGGTCATCGTACGCGCCATCGTGGTCCGAGGCCTCGTCAATACGCGCGAGAGCGTCGTCACGCGGCGGGTAAGCCTCGAACTCGGCGGCCCGTATCGAACGAGCGACGTCGATCGCACGAGGGAACGAATCGAAACGTTGGGGGTCTTTTCTAGCGTCGCCATCTCGCTCAGCGACCCGTACATTCCGCAGTCCGGGAAGACCGTCTACATCGACGTCGTCGAGAAGCTTCCCCGGTACATCGAAGTGCGGCCGGGGTTCTCGACGGGAGAAGGCGTCCGAGGAACGATCGAGTACGACGAGCGCGATGTCCTCGGCTACGCGGTCGGTGCCGTGTTCCGCGCGCAGCTCTCGTATCTCCCCGATTTCTTGATTCTCGACCCTCAGGTCAAGACCAACTACGAGCAGGTGCAAGATCGACTCGCGCGTCGAATCACGCTGAGCGCGGCAATTCCCGAGATCGGCCTCGGACCACAAGTTCACGCGCAAGTCGACGCCATTTACGTGCGCGATCTCGAACGCGACTTCGCTCTCGACAAGATTGCCGGCTTCGGAAGCCTGATCTACCGCCCCGTGCGCGAGATAACTTTCACCCTGGGCCAGAGCGTCGAGGACAACGACGTCCGCTTGTTCCAGTTCAACTCGACCGCCGCGTACCTGGCGTGCAACCAGAATGGCTTCAACGCCGGGCTCGCGGCGCTGCTTCGCGTACCGGACGGCGAGAGTCTCGTCGTCGCCGAGCGCGCGTCGGTCACTTGGGACCGGCGCGACAGCGCGTTCAACGCCCATCGCGGAACGTTCATGGTCCTCGGGGCAGAGCTCGTGAACTCATTTCCCGAGGGGGCAGCCATCAAGCCAGACGTCGGCAACCTCGCCCAGTTGTGCCCTTCGGCACAGCAGAACCCGCAAGCGCTTCAAGCCGCTCCTCAGGCGTATTCCCACTTCGTGAGGCTCACCCAGACGTTCGCCGGATACTTACCGATTTTCCCGAAGGTGTCCCTCGCCCTCGAGCTACGCCTCGGCGAGAACGTCCGCGTAGCGCCTTGTAAGTACGTCAACTCCGCGCCGGACCAGTCGAATTCTTTCTGCACCTACCCCGATCGGCTGTTCTTCATGGGCGGCTTCGACTCGATGCGCGGCTGGCTCCAAGACACGTTCATCCCTCAAGATCTCGCCGTCGAGATCGCGAAAGACTCGCAACTCTGCAAAAATTCGAGCAACGACTGCCTCATCACGCTGCGGGGCGGCAATCTCATGATAAACCCGCGCGCGGAGCTACGATTTCCGATCTACGGCGCCATAGACGGCGCGATCTTCGCCGACTTCGGGAACCTCTGGGTCAACCCCTCGTACATCACCGAGCACGCGATCACGCTCCGCGCCGATGTCGGGCCCGGCGTACGGCTCCAGACCCCCGTCGGTCCGCTCGTGTTCGACTACGGCATCAACGTCACGAGAAAGCTCCCCTACGAAGACTTCGGCGCGTTTCACTTCGCGATCGGGCTCTTCTGACGTCGGCCTTCCGACCTCCGCTCACCACGCCGCCGCGACCGCCTCGACGACGCGGTCTTGCTCTTCCATCGATAGCGTCGGATACATGGGGAGGCTAATCGTGCGGTCGCCGATCTCCTCCGCCATTGGCAGCGCACCCTCGGGCATCCCGAGGCGCTCGATCAAGTACCCGAGCCGGTGAATGGCGCGGTAGTTCACCGCCGTTCCTATCCCCGCCTGGCCGAGACTCGCGAGGACCCTATCCCGAACGCCGGGCCGCGTGTGAATCGTGAAAAGGTGATGACTGCCGCGCCCGCGCGGCTCGATTATCCAGGGGATCGCGGTTGGCGGCGGGGCTCGAGTATCCGCCACGACCTCGCGCAAGAGCGACTCGTAGCGCCTCGCGATGCGCTCTCTGCCCTCGCGCTTGCTCTCCACCCAGCGGAGCTGCGGCCGGAGCAGCGCGGCGTCGAGGTCGGTGAGGTTCGCCTTGTAACCCAGCTCGACGAGGTCCCAGTGCTGGTAGAGAGCGCCGTGCCGGTCGGACGCGGCCTTGGAGACCCCGTGGTTGCGCAGGCGCCTCATGCGCTCCGCCATGCGTGCGTCGCGCGTGGCGATGGCACCGCCGTCGCCGCTCGTCATGTTTTTCGTCGCGTAGAACGAGAAGGCCGCAGCGTCGCCGAGCTCGCCGGCCCGTACGCCGTCGCGCTCCATCTCGATTCCGTGCGCAGAGTCTTCGAGGACGAAGAGCCCGTGGGCGTCTGCGATGGCACGGAGGGCGCGCATGTCCGCGAGCTGGCCGTACAGATGCACCGGCAGAACGCCGACGGTGCGCTCGCCGATCGCCGCCCGCACGGCGGCGGGATCGATGAGCCCGGTCGACGCCTCGACGTCGACGAGCTTCGGCGTCGCCCCAAGATGCAAGATGGCGTTCGTCGTCGAGACGAAAGTCATCGGCGTCGTGATGACCTCGTCGCCTGGCCCTACGTCCAGCGCGCGCAGCGCGAGGAGCAGCCCCATCGAACACGAGTTCGTACCCACGACGAAGGGCGGCTCGACCCCTTCGCGACCGCGCACGAGAAACTCGCCGAGCTCACGTTCGAACGCGGCCACTTGCGGCCCCAGCGTCAGGAACGTCGTGTCGAGGACGCGCCTCCAAGAGGCGGCCTCTTCGTCGCCCAGCTGATGGCGATAGAATTCGACTTTGCTCTTCATGCAACGGCGAGGAGCTTGCCGTCGATGGCGATCTGGCGATGCGCGCTCTCGGCCTCGCGCAAGAACAGGTACTGCTTGAGCGTGTACCAGCGCCGGTCGTCGGGGTCGACAGCCCCGTCGCGCAGCGCCGCGAGCACTTCGCGAACGCCGTCGTCCACGCTGCGCTCGGCGCGAAACGCCAGAACGCGACGGATCTTGTCGAACGATACGTTGTAGTCCCTGAGGTCCGGGTCGGTCGGCGCGTGGACCACTTCGGTGCCCGGCACCGCGTCGCGCACGCGGAACGCCAGGTTGAGAATCTGCACGTTGCTCTGATCGGAGCCGACGTTGAACACTTCACCGGCGACCTTCGACGCGTCGCTCGTCAGCGCGAGTTCGAACGCCCGCGCCGCGTCTCGCACGTGGACGAACGGCCGCCACTGCCGGCCGCCGCCATCGACGGTGATGCGTCCGAGGACGTAGGCATTCTTGGTCATCACGTTGATCGCCAAATCGAATCGCATGCGGGGGCTGAGACCGAAGACCGTCGCCAGCCGAAGCGCGCACACTTCGACCTCTCCGCGAGATCCGGAGCCCATCTCGAGGAGGAAGCTCTCGACCTCCGACTTGGCGCGCGCATAGAGCGAGACGGGGCGCCGGGGGCTCGTTTCGACGAGGCCGAGCCCCTCGCCGTGCCCGTAGACCGAGCAGGAGGACGAAAAAACGTACCGGCGAACCCCCTGCTCGCGCGCGATGCCCGCGAGGCGCTTCGCCCCCTCGACGTTCACGCTCCGGGTCAGCTCCGGCTCGAGCTCGCACGACGGGTCGTTCGAAATGCCCGACAAGTCGACGACCGCATCGACCGACGTGAGCAGCGATCGATCGAACGCGCGTACGTCGCCGCGTGCGACGCGGAGCCTCTCCCCGAATCGCTGCGCGAACGGCGCGAGCGTGTCTCCGAAGTAGAGTCGATCGAGCACCGTCACGCGGTGGCCGTGCTCGAGAAGCATGGGCACGAGCACCGACCCGATGTAACCGGCGCCGCCGGCGACGAAAACGTGCATGGTATCGCGGCCGAATACCACGAAAAACTTCGAAATAATAGCTTCGCCGCTCCGGGGAAGGGGACACGCGCCGCGGCCGCCGTCTCCCGCGAATGCTCAGCGAATATCCATCGGGCCGAGGGCGTAGTACGCCGTCGCCGCGAGGAGCAGCGTGACGAGTGCGACCAGCAGATAAGCGTGACGCGTCTGGGTCGTGCTCCAGCCGTCGGCGAAGAACTTCCCCCGCGACCGATGTCGGATGCGCCGCTGCACCCCCCGGAGGATGTCGGGCGTGTCTTTCGTGAGCGTGTCCGCGGCCAGGGCGCGCTTCACGAGGTCGCGCACGGCCAGGCTCTCGGCGTCGTCGTCGTTCGGTTCGGGCGTTCCGGTCATGCGATTTTCTCTCCCAGCGCGCGCTCGACGAGCTCCTTGAGCTGCGCACGGGCGCGGTGGATGCGACTCTTCACTGTGCCCTCGGGGAGAGCCGTGATGGCGCCGATCTCTTCGTAGCTCAGGTCTTCGATGTCCCGGAGGACGAGACATTCGCGAAAGCTCGGTTCGAGCGCGACGATGGCTTGCTGCACGATCTGCTCGAGCTGACGGCCGGCGGCCAGGTCGTCGGGGCGCTCGATCGAAGTCGCCCGGCCGCCGCCGGACTCGGCGAGCGGACCTCGCTGCTCGGCGTTCTCGAGTTCTTCTTGTTGAGCGGTGTGGCGCACGCGGAGATACTTGGTGCGGTTCTTGGTGAGGTTGATGGCGATTCGATAAATCCAGGTGGAGAGCTTCGACTCGCCACGGAACGACCCGATCGTCTTGAAAACCTGAACGAAGACCTCTTGGGCCAAGTCCTCCGCCTCGGCGCGGTTTCCGATCATGCGTACGGTGAGAGCGAAGACGCGGCGCTCGTAGGTGCGAACGAGGGCGTTGAAGGCCGCCTCGTCGCGCCGAACGAGCCTCTCGATGAGCCGAGCCTCGTCGCCCGGCGTGGCGCCGAAGGCGCGAAGGCGATCAAGGTCGTCGGCGAGCACGCTCCGCCATGGTGCCCCATCCGGCTTCGAAGGGGCAAAGCCCGATCCGCGCGCTTCGGACCTCGACGACCTCCGGGCCATCGAATGGGCGGACCGCGGGAGCGCGGCCAAAGTTCCGACTTTCGAGGCGACCCTCGCAAGAAAAAAAATTAGCAGGCCGGGTCGCCAAGACCCGGTTGCGTTTGCAGCGCGGTTGCGTAGGCTGCGCGGCACGGAAAAAACGCGGTGCCTAGAAGCGGGCCCGCAATCCGGCGTCGTCTAATGGCAGGACAGCGGATTTTGGTTCCGCTTATCGGAGTTCGAATCTCTGCGCCGGAACAGCTTCTCACGCCTCTCGCGACGGCCCGGCATCCGTGAAGGCAAGTGTGGGTGAAGCGGCCCGAAGCGCAAGGCGAGCGGCCGGCTAAAGGAAGTAGCGAGAGAAGCTCGAACGGCAGAGCCTTCTCGGGTGGGCACCGCTGGGGCCACAGGTGGGCTGCCGGTCGTCGACGCGTCGGGAAGCGTCGGAAGTCGGAACGCGTCGCAACAAATCGTTCGGGCGATGCTGCGAGAAGCTCTGGCGTGGAGCTGCAGCCGACGGTACTCTCTTCTACCGGTTTCCTACGCCGCTGCGCGACCGCCCGGTACGCGAACGAGGGAGAAGGAACGAATGGTGAGGGACGCAGGACGCATCCTGATCGTCGGCGCTGGGCCGACTGGCATCGGAGCCGCATATCGGCTCAAGAAGCTCGGCTACGACAATTACTTGCTCGTCGAAGCGAGTGGCCACGCAGGCGGGCTCGCCAGCAGCTACACCGACGACAAGGATTTTACATGGGATGTCGGCGGTCATGTGCAGTTCTCGCACTACGACTACTTCGACGACGCGATGGCGGGGGCGCTCGGCGAGGACGGGTGGCTCCATCACGAGCGCGAGTCCTGGGTCTGGATGGCGGGCCGCTTCGTGCCGTATCCGTTCCAGAACAACCTGCGCTATTTGCCACGCGATCTCGTCGCCAAAGCCTTGCGCGGGCTGGCGAGTCGCCCTCCGCGCACGCCTTCGCCCAACCAGGACTTCGGGAGCTGGGTTCTCCAAACGTTCGGCGAGGGAATCCGCGACATTTTCATGGCCCCCTACAATTTCAAGGTGTGGGCCTTTCCGATGGAGCGGCTTTGGGCGGGTTGGGTCGGAGAACGAGTATCGGTCGTCGATATGTCGCGCGCACTCGAGAACATCTTCCTCGAAAAGGACGACCTGTCCTGGGGCCCGAACAATACCTTCCAGTTTCCCAAATATGGGGGAACGGGGGCCGTATGGCGCGCCATTGCGCAGCAAATCGGCGACCGACACGTCCGGCTCAACACGCGAATCCGAGCGATCGATTGGCGAAAGAAAGTCGTCACGACCGAGGGAGGTGAAGAGCTCGCGTACGACCAGATCCTCAGCACAATGCCACTTGATACGCTCGGCAGAATGCTCTCTCCGAGCGTCGACGCGGTCGTCGAGGCCGCTCCGAAGCTTCTGCGTTCGCAATCTCACATCATCGGCATCGGCCTGACCGGCGAGATGCCGGCCACCTTGGCGAAAAAGTGCTGGATGTATTTCCCGGAGGACAATTGCCCGTTTTACCGCGTCACTGTGTTCTCGAACTATTCGCCGAACAACGTGCCGGAGCCGGAAACCGGCAAGTACTGGTCGCTCATGGCCGAGACCAGTGAGTCGGAGGTCAAACCGGTGAATCGCGAGAGGCTGGTCGAAGAAAACATTCAGGGACTGCTGAACACCGGTTTGATTCGAAGTCGCGATCAAGTCGTGAGCACGTGGCGCTACACGGCCGAGCACGGCTACCCGACGCCGTCCCTGGATCGAAATCTGCTTCTCCAGAAGATCGAGCCCGCGCTCCTGCGCGCGGGGATCGCCTCGCGCGGTCGCTTCGGGGCATGGCGCTACGAGGTCTCCAATCAGGATCACTCGTTCATGCAGGGTGTGGAGTGGGTGAACTCCACGCTGCTCGACGTCCCGGAGACGACCGTTCGATTTGCCGAGACGGCCAACGCAATGTGGGGAAAGACGCGGCGCTAAGAAACCAGCCTCAGGAGGAAGAAGTGAAGCTATCCGTCGTTGTTTGCACACGTGACCGGCACGAGACGGTCGGCCAGGCCGTCGAGAGCATCGCGCAATGCGACTACCCCGATTTCGACATTCACATCATGGATCAAAGCACGAACACGCTGACCCGGGACATCGTTCAGGGATTGGCGAAGCGGTTCGAGACCAAGTGCCGCATCCACTATCATTTTCTCGAGAAGGCTGGCCTCTCGCGCGCCTACAACGCCGGAATGCGCGTCTCTGACGGCGAGGTGATCGCCTGCACCGACGACGACGTCATCGTTCCGTCCAACTGGCTGACCCTCATCGCGCGCGCCATGAAGGACGACCCGCAGGTCGGACTGCTCTACGGACAGGTCCTCGTGCCGAAAGGTTTGAAGGAGGGTTCGGCGGCAGGCACCGAAGTTCCGGCGCTCACGTTCTCACGGCGCGAGCGGCTCGCGAAGGGGCACGGCTTCAAAGTGTTCGGGATGGGCGCCAACATGGCGATTCGCCGCACGCTGCTGGACCGGGTCGGCGGCTTCGACGAGGCGCTCGGCGGCGGCGGGCCGCTTCGCTCGTCGCAAGATTTCGACTTCGCGTTCCGGACCTATCGCTTCGGCATGGCAATCCTGCTGGCGCCGGAGGTCACGGTGGACCACTACGGGACGCGCACGCAAGCGCAGTGGCCGGATACCCTGAAGAACTACGGGATCGGCGACGGTGCCTTCTACTCCAAGCACATCCGATGCGG
>Ga0265325_10000209_pt1 | contig 41573 bp, 45 predicted proteins | sample 41420metaG_FD_202090 | JGI IMG/M metagenome (GOLD analysis project Ga0265325, IMG submission 202090) | Rhizosphere microbial communities from Carex aquatilis grown in University of Washington, Seatle, WA, United States - 4-14-20 metaG | ecosystem: Host-associated > Plants > Roots > Rhizosphere...
GACCACCTCGCGGCGCGACTCCAGATCGTCGAACAGCAGCCGCACCCGCTCGAGGTCCTCGACCGCCTTGAGGTCTTCGAGCAGATGTGCCTGGCCGCGGATGATGAGCCGGCGCTCGTCGCCCTGCCCGCCGGACCAGCTCGCCAGCCCCTCGGCCACCACCTTCTGCGTCAACTGATCGAGCTCCGACTCGGCCGCCTTCAAAGCTTGCTCCAGCTCGACGCGCGCGTCCTCGAGGGTCTTGCCGCGGATGTGCGCGTTGAGGAAGTTCGCGGCCTCGGTCAGCGATGACGTCGGCAGGCCAACCGGCAGATTGACGATGCGGTTCTCGACCTGGCCATCTTCGCCAACCAGCACGACCAGCGCGCGCTCCGGTTCGAGCCGCACGAACTCGATGTTTTTCAGACGCACGTTGGCTTTCGCCGTCAGCACCACACCCGCGGTATGCGTCAGCCCCGACAACAGACCGGATGCTTCGTTCAGCACATTCTCGACCGACTTGCCGGCGCCGGCGACCTGCGACTCGATCTGCCGACGCTCGCCCTCGTTCAGATCGCCGACCTGCATCAACGCGTCGACGAAGAAGCGCAGCCCAAACTCGGTCGGCAGCCGCCCCGCCGAAGTGTGCGGCGCATAGATCAAGCCGAGCTGTTCGAGGTCGGCCATCACGTTGCGCACCGACGCCGGCGACAGCGGCGTCGTGATCAGCCGCGACAGGTTGCGCGAGCCGAGCGGGTCGCCGGTCGCCAGATAGCTCTCCACGATCTGGCGAAAAATCTCGCGCGAGCGCTCGTTGAGCTGCGCCAGACTGATCTGCGACCGGCCGATGGGGACGTCCTGCGCCACGCGACTTGCGCTCCTGCAAACGGTCGACGAATCTGTCCATTCAAGCGGAAAAGCGCAAGCCAAGACCGTCCAACGGCCTGTTCCGGCGTGTATCCCGCTGATAGCCTTCGGGACAACGATAACACATGCTGGGAGGACGACATGAGTCCATGGCTCACGGGAGCGGCCGCGGCCATCGCCGCGCTTTGGATCAGTACGGCGAACGCCCAGAACGCGATCGACGAATGGGCCTCGGCCAAGATGCCGCAAGCGCCCACACTGAAACCGGCGAAGCTCGACGCCAAGCAGACCGCGGTGCTGGTGATGGACTTCACCAGGCAGACCTGCACGCCCGAGCGTCGCAAGCGCTGCGCCGATCAGGTGCCGCGCGTGGTCCAATTCGTCACCGAGGCCCGCGCCAAGGGCGCGCTCATCATCTACAGCGTCGCCGTGCCGAACTCGGTGCCGGCCGACATCCTGCCGGCGTTGACACCGGCCGCCGGCGAACAGGTGCTGCCGCCGCTCGGTCCTGACAAATTCAACAACAGCGACCTGGAGAAAACGCTGAAGGCCAAGGGCATCACGACCGTCGTCGCCATGGGAACGCAGGCGCAGACCTCGGTGCTGCACACCGGAGCCACCGCGGCGTTGCGCGGCTTCAAGGTCGTGGTCCCGGTCGACGGCATGTCGGCCGACGACGTGTTTCCCGAGGCCTACACCGCCTGGCACCTGTCGACTGCGGCGCGGATCAGCAGCAACGTGACGCTGACCAAGTTCGACATGATCGGATTCTAGGAAAGCCCTCGGCTGCGACAATCGCGGTCCGCGGGCCCACAGGCGGCCGGTTCGAAAGCTGTTATGCTTCAGGCCAAGGCGTCCGGTTGCGGGACCGATGCGCCGCTCAAAAAAACATCAGCTCGCGTTGCACAGGGAGGGACTGCACATGAGAACTGCGTTTCGCGTTTTCGCCGCCGCCGTGCTGAGCCTTGCTGCCTCGGCACTCCACGCCGACAACTTTCCGAGCAAGCCGATCACGATCATCACGGCGTTCGGCCCCGGCAGCGCCTCCGACACCATCGCGCGCGTGGTGGGGCAGCCGCTCGGCATCGCACTGAAGCAGAGCATCATCGTCGAGGCCCGCCCGGGCGCGAGCGGTGCGATCTCGGCCATGTATGTCGCCCGCGCGCCGGCCGATGGCTACACCATGCTTCTCACCACCAACTCGCCGCACTCGGCGGCGCCGTTCCTCATGAAGAATATCGCCTACGACCCGGTGAAGGATTTCACCCCGATCACGCGCTACGGCAGCTTCACGCTGATGCTGTGCATCAATCCGAAAATTCCCGCGCACAGCGTCAAGGAGCTTATCGAATACGCCCGCGCCAATCCCGGCAAGCTGACCTTCGCCAGCGGCAACTCGGCCGGCATCGTCGCCGGGGAGACGCTCAAGCACTGGGCCAAGCTCGATATGTTGCACGTGCCGTACAAGAGCACGCCGCAGGGCGTCACCGACCTGATCGCCGGCCGGGTGTCGATGATGTTCGTCGATCTCACTGCGGGCATCGAGCACGTCCGCGCCGGCAATCTGCGCGCGCTCGCGACAACGCGCATCAAGCGCAGCACGCTTTTGCCCGATCTGCCCACGATGGACGAGGCTGGCGTCACCGGCTTCGACATGGACGCCTGGGCCGGCTTCGTCGTGCCGGCGAAGACGCCGCCGGAGGTTACGACGCTGCTCAGCAACACGATGCGGCCGATTATCGACGATCCGAAGACCAAGGCTACCCTCGGCAGGGTTGGTTTCGAGGCATTCTCAAGCTCGCCGCAGGAGCTCGAGGACCACATCAAGGTCCAGCTTGGCAAGTGGAAGAAGATGGTCGAGGACGCCGGCATCCAGCCGGAGTGAGGCCGGAACCACCGGGCGCTCCGAAAACCGGTTTCGGCTTTCGCAATCATGCTTTACAACCACCCGGCGCGCCATAGCGCGTCGAAGGCGCGCGTGACCGCGCAATGGGTTGCGCCGGGTGGGAGATCGCCATTGAGGCCGAGCAAGAGACAGCCTGACGAGCTGCGCGCCGTGTCGCTGGAGCGCGGCGTGGTCAAATACGCCGAAGGCTCCTGCTTCGTGAAATTCGGCGACACCCACGTCCTGGTCACCGCAACGCTGGAAGACCGGCTGCCACCCTGGCTCAAAGGCCAGGGCCGCGGCTGGATCACCGCCGAATACGGCATGCTGCCGCGCGCCACCCACGACCGCACCCGCCGCGAAGCCTCGGCCGGCAAGCAGAGCGGCCGCACCGTGGAAATCCAGCGGCTGATCGGGCGGAGCCTGCGCTCGGTGATCGACCTTCCTGCCCTCGGCGAGCGCCAGATCACCGTCGATTGCGACGTGATCCAGGCCGACGGCGGCACCCGCACCGCCTCGATCACCGGCGCCTGGGTCGCACTGCACGATTGCCTCGCCTGGATGCGGACCCGGGAGATGCTGAAGACCGATCCGCTGCGCGACCATGTCGCCGCGGTGTCCTGCGGGGTGTACACCAATGTCGCCGTGCTCGATCTCGACTATGCCGAGGATTCCGAGGCCGAGACCGACGCCAATTTCATCATGACAGGCGCCGGTCACATCGTCGAAATCCAGGCCACCGCCGAGAAGACGCCGTTCAGCGAAGAGCAGTTCATGTCGCTGCTGGGCCTTGCCCGCAAAGGCATCGGCAAGCTCGTCGACCTGCAAAAGATGGCGGTGATGTGAGCAATGCCGCATCGGCAACTCACAGGCCGCCTCGCGATCGCGACTCACAATCCGGGCAAGCTTGCCGAAATGCGCGACCTGCTGGCGGTTTACGGCGTCGACGCCATATCCGCGGGGGAGCTTGGCCTGCCGGAGCCCGAGGAAACCGGTGCAACATTTGCGGCCAACGCCCGGATCAAGGCCCAGGCCGCCGCGACGGCCGCAAATATGCCGGCGTTTGCCGATGACTCTGGGTTGGCCGTCGATGCGCTCGACGGCCAGCCCGGCATCCATTCGGCCCGCTGGGCAGGGCCTACCAAGGATTTCGGTTTTGCGATGAAGAAGATTCACGACCTGCTGATCGAGCGCGACGCCAAGAGACCGGAGCGGCGGCGCGGGCATTTCGTTTCGGCGCTGTGCGTGGCCTGGCCCGACGGCCACATCGAGGAATTCGAGGCTGCGGTCCACGGCACCGTGGTGTGGCCGCCGCGCGGCAACCTCGGCTTCGGCTACGACCCGATCTTCCTGCCGGACGGCCAGACCCAAACCTTCGGCGAGATGTCGGCCGAAGAGAAGCACGGCCTGCCGCCGCGCGGCCGCGGCCTGTCGCATCGCGCCCGCGCCTTCCTCAAGCTTGCGGAGGCCTGCCTTGCCCGACCCTGAGCAAGCCTTCGGCGTCTATGTGCACTGGCCGTTCTGCCTGTCGAAGTGCCCGTACTGCGACTTCAACAGCCATGTCCGTCACACCGCAATCGACGAGCCGCGGTTTCTGCGCGCCTTCGAAGCCGAGATCGCATCGACCGCCGAGCGTGCTCCGAACCGTGTCGTGTCGAGCATCTTCCTTGGCGGCGGCACGCCGTCGCTGATGCACCCGCACACCGTCGGCGGCATTCTCGATGCCATCAGTGAGCATTGGACTGTGTTGCCCGATGTCGAGGTGACACTGGAGGCCAATCCCACCAGCGTCGAGGCGACGCGCTTTGCCGGCTACCGCGCCGCCGGCGTCAACCGCGTGTCACTCGGCGTGCAGGCGCTTGACGACGCCAAACTCAAAGAACTCGGCCGGATGCACACGGCGCAGGAGGCGCTCGATGCGGTGGCGGTGGCGCGGAAGTCGTTCGACCGCTACTCGTTCGATCTGATCTACGCCCGGCCCGGCCAGACGCCGGAGCAATGGGCCGTCGAGCTCAAGCGCGCCATCGCCGAAGCCGCCGAGCATCTGTCGCTCTACCAGCTCACCATCGAGCCCGACACGCCGTTCGCGACCTTGCACAAGACCGGCAAGCTCGTGACACCGAACGACGACACCGCGCGCGCGCTCTACGATCTGACTCAGGACATCAGCGCCGCCGCAGGCCTGCCCGCCTACGAAGTCTCCAACCACGCGCGGCCCGGCGCCGAATGCCGGCACAATCTGGTGTATTGGCGCGCCCAGGAGTACGCCGGCATCGGTCCCGGCGCCCACGGCCGGCTCGATATCGACGGCCGGCGCCGCGCCACCATGAGCGAGAAGCGGCCGGAAGCCTGGCTGATGCGGGTGGAATCACTCGGTCACGGTCTCGTCACCGACGACCTGCTCACCACCGAGGAACGCGCCGACGAATTCCTGCTGATGGGTCTTCGCCTCGCCGAAGGCATCGACCCGGCGCGCTATCAGGCGCTCGCCGGGCGCCCGCTCGATCCGGACCGCATCGCGCTGCTCACGTCCCAAGGCTTCGTCGAGCGCAACCGCAACGGCGCGCTGCGCGTCACGCCCGCCGGATTTCCGGTGCTCGATGCCGTGGTTGCCGATCTCGCGGCTTAGACGTGCCTCAGCGTCCTCTGGAGCGCGACTACGAAGCCTACCGATCCGCAGTTGCCAGGACGCTCGGCCCAGTCAGCTTTACGGCGTACGCCGGCATCTCGACGCCAGGCGCCACCTCGCGCAATCCAAACGCTGCCTCGAAGGAGGCACTGGAATTGTCTGCCCGGGGTTCATTGAGGTGGGCGTGGATCGCAAATCGAATCGTCACGCCCTCCAGCGCGCCTGGAGAAAGCCACAGCTCTGTCCGAAGGCCTTGATGCGAATCCGTTTCCCGAAAGATGGCGCGGCCGCCCCAGTCGGCCACGCCGAGGGGCTTGGGGGTCGCGATGATCGGTGGGTCCGTCATCGACCATGTGATCGGTCGCTTCGGCGGCGAATCGATATTGCCGAAATAGTAGAGCGCCCTCTGATCCTGATGGAGCTGATCCATCACCATGAACCAGAAATTGGACCCCATGTAGTCGAGCCGCTGTCCAGGCCGAGCCGCGACCGTGACGATAAAGCGCGATCCCGTGATCTTTGCCATGGCCGCCCTCGTTCAGTTAGCGCTGTGGCCGCATCACCTCTATCGACAGTTGTCGTCTTCCATTGACATCTTATCGCCTTCCCAAGGCTCGGGACACAGCCCTCAAGTCCCCGGCGGACCGAACGCCCGCGGCGGCGGGCTCACGACCTGGCCGCCGGTCGGCCCGACTCGCAGCACCGCCAGGCCGCGCTGGTTGGTGCCGTCGGAGCGGAAACGGAACAGCCCGTCGATGCCGGCAAATCCCGATGCGCTGGTCAGCACCTGCTCGGAGAACCGCTGCGGCCCCTGCGTCTTGACCAGGGCCGCGAGCAGCGCCACCGCGTCATACGCCAACGTCGCGGTGCGCACCGGGTCCTGGCCGTAGCGGGTGCGATAGCGCGCGGAGAAATTCCGGAACCCGGCGCTGTCGGGCGCCGCATACAAGCTGCCGGCGAGCTGCGCATCGTTGAAGATGCGCGCATCGTCCCACAGCCCGGTGCCGAGAAGCTGAACGCGCCGCAGGTCGAGGCCGCCCGCAACCAGGGTCTGCACCACCGCCGGCACCACCTCCGGACCCTCCGGAATGAAAACAGCATCGGCCGCCTGCGCGGCCTGCGCGATCAGCCGGGCCGGTCCCGCCATCCGGTTGGGATCCAGCGGATAATGTTCGAGGCCGACGATGCGACCGCCGCGGCGCGCCACGACCTGCTTGAATTCGGCTTCGACCACGTTGCCGTAGGCGCCTTCCGACACCATCGCGGCGAACGAACGCTTGCCGGTGCTGATGGCGTAATCGACGATCCGATCGACATCCGACTCCGGCAGGAAGCTCAAGAGGTAAACGCCGCGGCCGGCCACGCTGGCGTCGGTCGAGAATGCGATCACCGGCACGCCGCGCTGGCGCGCTGCGTTGCCGACCACGCCGACCGAATGCGCGAACAGCGGACCGATGATGATCTCGGCGCCCTCGCTCAGCGCCTGCTGCGCCGCCGATTGGGCGCCGCCCGAGCTGCCGCCGTCGTCCTTCACCAGGAGCTGGATGTTGGGGTTGTTGAACTCCGCCAGGGCCATTTCGGCGGCGTTCTTCATCGACAGCGCCACGGTCCCGGCATTGCCTCCCGCGGACAGCGGCAAGATCAAGCCGACGCGAATCCCGCCGCCGCCGATCGTGCCTTCGCCCGCAGGCGCCGGGGCCGGTGACGAATTGGTGCGAAGCACGTCGCCCATCCCCGAGCAGGCGGCGAGCAGCGCCAGCGCGCCGACCAGCGCAGCGCCGGAAAATGCGCGGCGGGGGACGCGGCCGAGGACGGGCCGAACATGGCTCGGCAGCTCATGCAGTTGGGCCAGCAAGGCCGAAACCATGGCCGGAATCCTTAAGGCGCAACGCCAGTCCATCTTGGCAGACCGGCATACTGGAGACGATTGGTTAACCAAATGGAAAGGATGAACAAATCCTTTCCAGCCGGCTAGTCGTGCAATGACGCCGGAAAACCCCATCGTTACAATGGCGGGCATGCAGGATGGTCGGACCAAGGGCTATACCCTGGCCGGACAGGCGGTCGAAGCCCCGCGGCTTCCCGCCGGCCTGTATCTGGTTGCCACTCCCATCGGGAACCTGCGCGACATCACCCTGCGAGCCCTGGAAACACTGGCGGGAGCCGACCTGATCGCCTGCGAGGACACAAGGGTGACGCGCAAGCTGCTCGACCATTACGGCATAGCGACGCCGCTCACCCCTTACCATGACCACAACGCCGCAGCGGCACGCCCGAAAATCCTGGCGCGGATCGCCGGCGGCAACGCCGTCGCGCTGGTATCGGATGCCGGTACCCCGCTGATCTCCGATCCCGGTTTCAAGCTGGTGCGCGCTGCCTATGAGGCAGCGCTTGCGGTCGTCGCAGTGCCAGGCGCCTCCGCGGCCCTGACGGCGCTCTCGGTCGCCGGCCTGCCGACCGACCGTTTTTTCTTCGAGGGCTTCCTTCCCGCCAAGGACGGTCCGCGCAGCAGCCGCATTGCCGAGCTTGCCGCCGTTCCCGCAACTTTGGTGCTGTACGAAAGTGGTTCCCGCATCGGCCGCACGCTCACGGCGCTCGCCGAAGGTCTCGGCCCGCGCCAAGCCGCGGTGTGCCGTGAGTTGACCAAGCTGCACGAAGAGGTGCGGCGCGGCGATCTGCCGACGCTGGCGCAGGCCTACGAGAGCGGCGGCGAGATCCGCGGCGAGTTCACCATCGTCATCGAGCCGCCGGCGGCCGACGCCGGGAAGCCGCAGGCGGAGGAGGTCGACGCCATGCTGCGCCGCGCTTTGCAGCACGGCTCGGTGAAGGACGCAGTCAGCGACGTGGCCGCCGCCACCGGCCGGCCGCGCCGCGAGATCTATCAGCGCGCGCTGGCACTCAACGAGGGCGATGGTGGCGCGGAACGCTGACGATACGCCCCCACGGTTGCCGCGGCCGGAGCGGGTCGCGGCGTTCCGCACCGGCCTTTCGGCCGAAAGCCGGGCCGCCGCCTACCTGATCGCTAAAGGCTACCGCATTGTCGCCCGCCGCTTCCGGAGTCCGGTCGGCGAGGTCGACATCGTCGCGCGACGCAAGGGCGTGCTGGTGTTCGTCGAAGTGAAGGCGCGCAGCACGCTCGACGGCGCCGCCGAATCCATCCTGCCGCGGCAACAGCAGCGCATCGCCGCCGCGGCCTCGGCCTGGCTCGCCGAGCATCCCGACGATGTCCAATCCCTGATCCGTTTCGACGCGGTGCTGGTGGCGCCGGGCCGTATCCCGCGTCACATCCCGGCAGCGTTCGAGACGGATTAGGGTCGCGTGTCATAGACACACAGGCCGGGTGCAGTCGATGAAAAGGGTAGCGGTATTCGGGAATACCGGCGGCGGAAAATCGACACTCGCAAGACGCTTGGCTGACCTGACACGCCTGCCGCTGTATCCGATTGATCTTATCAAGTTCAAGGCGGGTGGGGGTGCGTTTCCGCAGGATCAATACCTCGCTGCGCACGCGGACCTTCTGCGTCGAGACCAGTGGATCATCGACGGCTTTGGCGATGTCGACTCGGCTTGGGAGCGCTTCGCATGCGCCGACACGCTGGTCTACATCGACCTGCCTCTCATCACGCATTACTGGTGGGTGACGAAGCGTTTTATGGAAGGTCTGTTCCGCAATCCCGAGGGATGGCCAGAAAACAGCCCGATGTGGAGCAGCACCATGGACAGCTACAAAGTGGTCTGGCTCTGCGAACGCCGCATTGCTCCCCGATACAGGCAGCTTGTCGCTGACGCCCAAGGGTCAAAGCGTATCCACCACCTGAGGACGCCGGCCGAGATGGCGGCTTTCCTCGATGCGGTCAAACGCGAATATGGGGAGCATCGCTGACGAGGCGGATCGACGCTATTTCGCCGATTAGCGCAGCACTCAACCGAGGTCTTTTTTGCGGGTTAAGCCGCGCGGATTTTTTCCGAGAACTCGTCGACCTGGTCGCGGATCCTTCGCGCCACCGCGCCAAGCTCCTCGGCCACCGAGCGCACCGTCACCACGCTGGCGCGCGTATTGTCGGTCGCATCGCCAACCCGGCTGACCTCCTCGGCGGTGTCGATGGTGCGCTTGGCGGCGACATCGACGCTGCGCGCGATCTCCTGGGTCGCGGCGCCCTGCTCGGTCACGGCGGCGGCGATCGCGCCGCTGATCGAGCCAATGTCGCGGATCGTTCCTTCGATCGCCTCGATCGCTGCGATCGAGCGCTCCGTGGCGTGCTGCATGTCGGAAATCTGCCGGGCGATATCCTCGGTCGCTTTTGCGGTCTGCCCGGCCAGCGCCTTGACCTCGCCGGCGACCACGGCAAAGCCGCGCCCGGCCTCGCCGGCGCGGGCGGCTTCGATGGTGGCGTTCAGCGCCAGCAGATTGGTCTGCTCGGCGATGTCGGTGATCAGGCTGATGACATCGCCGATCCGCTTGGCCGCCTCGCTCAATTCCTGGACCGCCGAGTTGGTGCGCTCGGCCTCGCCGACCGCCTTCTCGGCAATGGCGTTCGATTGCGCCACCTGGCGGTCGATCTCCATGACCGACGCGGCAAGCTCGTCGGTGGCCGACGCGATATCGCGCACATTGGCCGAAGCCTCGGCGGAGGCCGTGGTGGCGCCTTCAGTGCGGTGCGCGGCGCGGTCGGCGGTGTTGGCAAGCTCGGTAGCCGCGTCCAGCATCTGGTCGGCGATGGCACCGAGATCGGCGATGCTGCGCTCGACCGTCGAGGTGAACGCCGTGGTTTCGGCGGACAGAAGCTCCTGCCGGACGTTGCGCGCCTCGGCCTCCGTTGCAATGGTCTGGTTGAGCACCTGGTTATGCTGCATGGCATGCTGGAACACGCTGATCGACCGCGACAGCGCGCCGATTTCGTCCCGCCGCGCGCCGAAAGGCACCGAGACCGCGCTGCCTTCGGCGACGGTCTCGATCACACGGCTGATCTCGGCCAATGGCAGCGCCACGGCACGCCGCATGACATAAACCCCGAACAGAGCCAACAGCACCGCCAGCCCGCCGAACAGCGTCATCAGCCCGGCCATGCGGTCGATGCCGCCGTCGATCTCGGCATAGGTGGTGTCGGCCTGCTTGGCGTAGAACGCGCTGAGGATTTCGAGATCGTGATTGAGGGCCATGCGCACGCTGCGATTGGCATCGTTGTCGCCCCATTCGCGCGCCTCGGCCTGACCGACATCGGTGCCGAGCCGCGCCAGCTCCTTGCGGAATTCGATGAACTGCCGGATGCGCGTGACGAACGGCTTGAACAGCGCGGCCTCCTCCGGCCGGATATTGCGCTCCCAGTCGTTCACGATTTCCGCGATCTGCGTGTTGAACCGCAGGATGCCGTCGCCGTATTTCTTCCGGGTCGCCGCGTCGTCCGACATGTAGACGCCGCGCGACTCCATCACCACGGCGTAGATCAGGCTGTTGATGCGCTCGACGTTCTGCGAGCCGCGAAACGCGGCGCTGAAGTCGTCGGTCAGTGCGGCGTGCTGCCGCGCGCTGACCATCGCGATCAGCGCCAGCGCCACGGTGGCGATGGCGAGCAGCGCGAAGATCGCGTAAAGCTTGCCGGCGATGGAAATGCTTGGACGTCGGGCCATGGTTTCCCTGCGACAACGCCGACCAGATTGACGAGAAGATGTTAACCTTGCGTTTACGCTATGGGACGGGGAGCCCGAATCTCACATGGCCCTGAACGTCGCCGTTCAGATGGACCCGATCGAGCGGATCAACATCCGCGGCGATTCCACCTTTGCGCTGCTGCTCGAGGCGCAGGCCCGCGGCCACCGGCTGAGCTATTACACGCCGGACCGCATGGCGATGCTGCAAGGCGCGGTGTTCGCGACCGTCCAGCCGCTCAGCGTCCGCGACAAGGCCGGCGACCATTTCACGCTCGGTGACGACAAACGCGTCTTGCTGACCGAATTCGACGTGGTTCTGCTGCGGCAGGACCCGCCGTTCGATCTCAACTACATCACCACGACTCATCTGCTCGAACGCATCCATCCGAAAACCCTGGTGGTCAACGACCCGGTTTCGGTGCGCAATGCGCCCGAAAAAATTTTCGTGACAGAGTTTCCACAGTTGATGCCGCCGACGCTGGTCACCCGCGACCTCGCCGAGATCAAGGCGTTCCGCGCCGAGCACGGCGATATCGTGATGAAGCCGTTGTACGGCCACGGCGGCGGCGCCGTGTTCCGCCTGACCCGGGAAGACCTCAACTTCGGCTCGCTGTACGATCTGTTCTCGACCAACTTCCGCGAGGCCTGGGTGGTGCAGAAATTCCTGCCCGAGGTGAAGGACGGCGACAAGCGCATCATCCTGGTCGACGGCGAGTTCGCCGGCGCCGTGAACCGCGTGCCGGCCGCCGACGACCTGCGCTCCAACATGGTGCGCGGCGGCTCGCCGAAGGAGACCGAGCTGTCGCCGCGCGAACGCGAGATCTGCGCGACCATTGGGCCGAAGCTCCGCGACCGCGGGCTCTTGTTCGTCGGCATCGACGTGATCGGCGGCTGGCTCACCGAGATCAACGTCACCTCGCCGACCGGCATCCGCGCCATCCGCAACCTCGGCGGCCCGGACGTGGCGGCGCTGATCTGGGACAAGATCGAGGCCAAGCGGAAACGCTGACGCTCCGGAAGACCCGGCCGGCGAAGCGCACTATTTGATGCGAAAGCTTTCCTTGGTGAGTCTGGTGCCCTTCATCTCCGCCTTCATCCAGCGCGGCGTCGCGCCGCGGCCGGACCACGTCACCTTCGGGTCCTTCTTGCTGCGGAACTGAGCCGCAACCTTGCGGCCCTTCGCCTTGGACGGGCGGCCATGCTTGGCCGGGCGGCCGCGTTTGGGCGCATCTCCGGTCAGCGCAGCCAACTGCCGCTGCAAATCGGAGGCCTTGTCGCTGATGGCTTTGGCAACATCATCGCGCAGTTTGAACAGCGCTTGGACGGACAACGAGGAAATCTTGGAAGGACGAGCCATAGGTACTCCGCAATAAGGGACATTAAGGAGCGAGCTATTAGCGGGATTCAACCTGCGCGGCCAAGCACGCGCAGGTGGCAGCGGCGCGTCATTGCCCGTGGCGGCCTAAAATCCCGCGACCTGCTCCAGAGTCTCCGCCACCGGGGTCGCGGGGTGGCGCGTGCCGGCGATCTCCTTGGCGAACTCGGGCCGGGCGCGGAGCTTCACCTCCCAGGCCGACACATGCGGATGCAGCCGCTCGAACGGATAGCCGGCGAGCGACAAACGGAACGTGTAGATGAACCAGGCGATGTCGAGCACGCTCAACTCGTCGCCCACCAGGTACGGCGACGTCGCGAGCTTCTTGTCGAGCGCATCGAACTCGGCGCGGAATTTCTGCGCCGAGGCGCGCGCCCGTTCGTCGGTGAAGCCCTCCTTCGCGGCGCGCTGCCAGAACTCGATCTGGATGTCCTTGTCGCGATCCTTCAGCCCCTGCACCGTGCCCGTGCCGTTCTCGGCGTAGCTTTTCAGCATTTCCGCAGGCTTCGGCGGACCCGGCGGACGGAACACGAAGCGGAAGCTCAGCGTCCGCAGATCGAGATGCAGATCGTCCTCGTGCTTGAGCAGCGCCGCGACCTCGTTCTCGTGGCCCGCCGGAATGAGCTTCGGCGCAGGAAATGTCTTCTCCAGATACTGGATGATGTCGTTGCTCTCGATATGCACGGCACCGTCATGCACCAGCACCGGCACCAGGCCGCGCGGATTGATGCCGAGAAACCACGGCTGAAAGTTCTCGTTGGTGAACAGATCGACGGGATGGGATTGCCAGTCGATGCCCTTGAGATTGAGGAAGATGCGGAGCTTCTGCGAGCATGACGAGCCGCTGAAGTGCAGCACATGCACGCCCTTCCAGCCGAGCACCTCGCGGGTTTTGATATCGCTGTCGACGAGTTGGACCATGCCGCCGAGTATCGCGGCTGCCGTTCCAGAGTCAAACCACCCTTTGCGTATCTTGCGGACTCGACCCGATCCGCCCGAACATGCGCCATGCAGTTGCCGCCGCCGCTCCGCCTTGCCGTCGAACGGGCGCTCGACGGCGTTCCGCCATCGGAGCTGATATCCGCCGCGCAACGACTTTCGGAACGCTATCGCGCCGAAATCCGCGACGGCACGCCTCATCTGGCCGGCGAGCATGCGGCGCTCGCCTATCTCGGCACGCGCCTGCCGGCGACCTACGCTGCGGTGCGCCGCAGCTTTGATGCTGTGGCTGCAGGGCGCCCCGACTTCGCGCCGCAAACCTTGCTCGACGCCGGCGCAGGGCCCGGCACCGCGTTGTGGGCGGCGGCGGATTGCTGGTCGTCGCTCGGGGATGCGCTGCTGATCGAATCCAGCGCCTCGATCCGCGCCCTCGGTGAAACGCTGTGCGCGAACGCTGGACGCCATGTCGCGTGGAGCAGCGCCAACCTCGCCGGCGGACTGCCGGACACGTCACCGCGCGACCTGGTGACACTCTCCTATGTGCTCGACGAACTCACGCCCGCTGCGCGGGACACGCTTGTCGACCGGCTGTGGCAGCTCACGTCGGGCGTTCTCGTGATCGTCGAGCCCGGTACTCCCGCCGGTTGGCAGCGCATCCTCCGCGCCCGCGGACAACTGCTCGCCGCCGGCGCCGCGCTGGTCGCGCCGTGTCCTCATGCCCACGCTTGCCCGATCGCTGCGCCGGACTGGTGTCATTTCGCCGAGCGCGTCGAGCGCACGCGGCTGCACCGCACGCTGAAGCAGGCCGACGTTCCCTGGGAGGACGAGAAGTTCATCTACGTCGCCGCCGCGCGCCAAACCGCGTCCGCCAGCGGCAGCCGCGTCATCGCACCGCCGCGCAGCGGCAGCGGGCGCGTCACGCTCAAGCTTTGCCAGCCCGACGGCACCGCCCGGGAGCGGTTGGTGACCCGCCGCGAAGGTGCCGCGTTCAAGGACGCGCGACGCTGCAACTGGGGCGATGTATTCGGCAAATAAGGAGATGCTGCGGCGGACTGTGCTTGGTATCGTTCGCATGCGACATCGCTCGCTCTTGGCATTTCCATGTCTCGGCAAGATAGTGACGCAGGCGACGGAGCTCAGCGGGGCGCAGCAAGCGACGATCGGATCAGCAATGGCCCAGCTTCTCGTGATGTACAAAACTCCAAAGGATCCTGCAGCGTTCAACAAGCACTACCTTGAAAAACATGTGGCACTGGCCAAAAAAATTCCGGGTGTGAAAAAATACGAAATCAGCCGCGGCCCCGTGGCGACGCCCGCAGGACCGTCCGGCTATCACCTGGTTGCGGTGCTGCAGTTCGACGATCTCGCTGCCATTCACAAGGCCTTTGCGAGCGCCGAGGGACAGTTGGCGGTGGCCGACGTTCAGACATTCGCAACAGGCGGCGCGGACATCGTCATGTTCGACAGCGTGCCGGCCTGACGTCGAGCATCTCCGGCGCCGAGTCGATCGGCACATGAGAGCCATCGTGCCCGGATGTGAACTGCACGCTCGGCCTCAATGCGCGGCGGCAGGCCAATCCTCTTCGTCGCACGCGACCATGAACACCAGCCGCTGCTTGCCCGGCTTGAAATGCTGAACCGCCAAGATCAGCTCCTCGACCTCGGTGCCGGCGGCTTGCGCCTCCAGGCGGGCCAGCCGGGCATGCTGCAGTTCGGCTTCCAGCGCCTTCAGGTCGATCATGCCGCGTCCTCCGGTTGTCCGCCAAATCCTGCAAAAGCACTGTAATCGAGTCGATTTGTTCTGCAAATGTTCTTGTCGGCCTTTCCCCGCTCTGCTACCTTGCCGTGCGGCTGAGGGTCCCATGGTCCAGCGCGTCTCGACGGTGGCGTTCGAGGGCATCGAAGCCCGCGCGGTGGACGTCCAGGTCCAGGTCGCGCCGGGCCTGCCTGCCTTCAACATCGTCGGCCTGCCCGACAAGGCCGTGTCCGAAGCCAAGGAACGGGTCCGCGCCGCGCTGGTCGCATCGGGCCTGGCGCTGCCGGCCCGCCGCATCACCATCAATCTCGCGCCCGCCGACCTGCCGAAGGAGGGCAGCCACTACGATCTTCCGATCGCGCTTGGGCTGATGGCGGCGATCGGCGCGATGCCGCACGATGCGCTCGCGGGCTTCACGGTGCTGGGCGAGCTCGGCCTCGACGGCACGATTGCGCCGGTCGCCGGCGCGCTGCCGGCGGCGATCGGCGCCAACACCCGCGACCAGGGCTTGATCTGTCCGGCCGCCTGCGGACCGGAGGCGGCGTGGGCCAGCCCCGAGATGGAGATCGTTGCGCCGTCGTCGCTCATCCAGCTCGCCAACCACTTCAAGGGCACGCAGGTGCTGTCGCGGCCCAAGCCCGGCATCGTCACGGAGACCGAAGGCGCCAGGGTCGATCTCTCCGACATCAAGGGCCAGGAGAGCGCCAAGCGCGCGCTCGAGGTCGCCGCGGCCGGCGGCCACAACCTTCTGATGATCGGACCGCCCGGCTCCGGCAAGTCGATGCTGGCGGCGCGGCTGCCGACCATCCTGCCGACGCTGTCGCCGGCTGAATTGCTCGAAGTGTCGATGATCGCCTCGGTCGCCGGCGCCATCCAGAACGGCGCGCTGACCAACCGCCGGCCGTTCCGCGCGCCGCATCATTCCGCCTCGATGCCGGCGCTGGTCGGCGGCGGCCTTCGCGCCAGGCCGGGTGAAGTGTCTCTCGCCCATCACGGCGTGCTGTTCCTCGACGAGTTTCCCGAGTTCGCCCCGCAGGCGCTCGACGCGCTGCGCCAGCCGCTCGAGACCGGCGAGGTCGCCATCGCCCGCGCCAACCACCGCGTCACCTATCCGGCGCGCTTCATGCTCGTCGCCGCCATGAACCCATGCCGCTGCGGCCGCGCCAGCGATCCGGGCTTCACCTGCCGCCGCGGGCCGAACACGCGCTGCGCCGCTGAATACCAGACGCGCCTGTCCGGTCCGCTGCTCGACCGCATCGATCTCAACATCGAGGTGCCGGCCGTCACCGCCGCCGACCTGATCCTGCCGCCGCCGGCCGAAGGCAGCGCCGAGGTGGCGCTGCGGGTCGCCCGTGCCCGCGCCATCCAGGCCGAGCGCTATGCCGCGCTCGGGCTTGTCGGCGTCACCACCAACTCTGCCGCGCCGCCGGCCCTGCTCGAAGACGTGGCTAAGCCGGACAGCACAGGACTTTCTTTGTTGCGCGACGCCGCCGATGCCATGCGGCTGTCGGCGCGCGGCTATCACCGCGTGCTGCGCGTCGCCCGAACGCTCGCCGATCTCGATGGCGCCGACAAGGTCGGTCGCGTGCACCTCGCCGAGGCGCTGAGTTATCGCGCGCTGACGGACGAAGTGCGACGGGCGGCGTAACACTCCACGACTTGATCGAGCTAGTTTGCTGACCGAACCATGGTCACAAAACCGGTCGCATCCGCTCTCAGTTTCGAGCTGCCCGCCGCCAATGTTCTGGCCGAAGCCAGGACATCAACGGAGGCACTTTCGGCGTCACGCGCTTCCTTGTCGACTTGGGTTATTTTGCTGACGACGTCGGCCGCGCCGGCTGCGACCTCTTTGAGCTCTTCTGAAATGGTTCGCGTGGTGGTTTCCTGCTCGTGAACCGCGTTGGCGACCATCGAAGCGATCTCGGCCAGCTTATCGACGGTATCTTCGATCTGCTTGAGCGCCGTGGCCGAATCCTTCGATGCTGTCTGAATTGACGCCACGTACGAGGTTATTTCCTTGGTCGCCTCGGCTGTCTGCTTGGCAAGCTGCTTGACCTCGGCGGCAACAATCGCGAATCCGCGTCCGGCTTCGCCCGCCCGCGCCGCTTCGATTGTCGCGTTGAGCGCCAGCAGATTGGTTTTCCCGGCGATCTGCGTGATCAGGCCGACAACGTCATCGATGCGTTGCGCCGCGCTTGCAAGCTCCGCCATCCGGCGGTCGGTGTTGCGCGCCTCCTGGACGGCCCGGTGGGCGAGGTCGCTCGACGTTCTCGATTGTTGTGCGATATCGGCTGTGAATGACGAGATTTCCTCGGTGGAACGACTGACGCTGTTGACGTTGGCGGAGGCCTGTTCGGCCGTCGAAGCCAGCGTGCTCGTCAACTGCTTGGTCACGTCAGTCGCCCTGCGCATCACACGTGCCGATTGCTCCAGACCGACGGATGTTGTCGAGATCGAGTTGACGATTTCGCCGATGGTTTGCTCGAACGTAGAAGCGATATGGTCCATGGCGGCCTTGCGATCGATCTGCGCTTGACGCGTTAGCTCCGTCTGCGCGGCCTCGATCTCGGCCATGCGCGACAGGTTATCCTTGAAAATCCCTGCCGCACGGGCGGTGGCACCGATCTCATCGGTCCGGCGAAGATAGGGAATAGCCACCGCCGTTTCGCCGGCAGAAAGCTTCACCAGAACCGAGCCGATGTTCTGGATGGGATGCGCGATATTGAAGACGCCGAACAGCGCCACGCCGATGAGGAGCGCTACCACCACTACGCCGGCGAGCACCCGGAGCCGGTTCATCGTCGCGGCCCCGGCAACGGAGTTTTCGGTGGCTCTCTCGCTCAACGCCGTTGATTCCTGCGCCATCTGTTCTAGCAGCGCCTGCATCCTGACTTCGGTCGGCGTGACGACGGTGCTCAGAAGCTCGCTTTGCGAGGCGACCAGTTCGGCGATCCGCTTGAGGATCGAGACGTATGCCGGCACGAGCTGCTGCAGCTTCTGAATACTTGCGCCGAGCTTTTCGTCCTTGATGTCGCGCTCCGCATAGACCAGCTTTTCAACGGCTTGGTCCGCAGCACCCGTGATGCGAAGCACCTGCGATGACTCACGCAGCACGAAATAGCGCCAGGTGGCGCTGCGCGCGTCCTTGAACGCGGAACCGGCCTCGCCCATGAGTCCTTCGACCGACGACGCGTTCGGCAGGAACGTGAATGCGTCCGAGTTCACCAGCCGGTTGAATGCCACCGTCCATTCGCTTTCGGCGGCATCCAACTTTGAAAACAGCGACAGGATGCCGGTCTGTTTTTCCGCGATCTCTTCCAGCGACGAAATATAGGTGCCGGTCAAATCGGCGACGGTCGCGATCTGGGCGCGCTCCCCTTCCTGCGTGATCAGACCTTGCAATTCGGACAGCTTGGCGCGCGCTTGATCGGCTGCCTTTTGCAGCTCGGCGCGTTTCAGGGCCACCTGGTCCGGCGAGGTCGCCGTCCTGATTTCCCGACCCGCGATTTCAATGCGTGACAACAGCGTCTCGCTGAGCAGGCTTTCGGCAACGACGGCTTGCTGCCGATCCGCTGCCGCGACCAACTTCGCCACGTATCGACTGCTCAGGTGCTCGCCGACCGCGATGGCGCCGACCAGCAGCACGCCAATTCCCAAGGAGACGCCGAGTTTTGCGCCAATTCCAACGGAAAAGGGTATTTTGGAAAGCATCCCGTCCGTCAGATGGGCCCGTTCGGGTTAAACATCCGTTAACCATCGGCGGGTCCAACAAACCCATGTCCGACGACACGAACCAAAGCGCGGGCGGCAGAAGCACGAGATCGAGTCCCGGCGGTTGCGGCGAATAACCTCAAGCCGCTTGATTCACCTCACATATGCGTCCGTGAACAGCCCGTCGTAGCTCTTCAGCTTCTCGTCGGCTTTCATCAGCCCGGCTTCGACGTTGAAGTCGTCGGCCTTCTCCATCGCCTCGGCGGTCATCGCCGGCGATTTCGGCGTCGAGCGCCGCACCACGTCGATCGAAGCCTTCAGCACGGAGTCCTCGAAGTTCGCAAACTTCTTCTTCAGGATGTCGAACGTGCCCTGCGGATTATCGCGGACATAGGCCATCGCCTCGGCAATGGCCCGGCCCATCTTCTCGCAGACCGACTTGCGCTTCTCGCAGGTGTCGGGCTTGGTGATCACCACGTTGAAGGCGAGCGGGGTGAGGTGCGGCGGCTCACCGTCGGCGCCGCTTGCCACCAGCACCGCGGTGCCCTCCAGCACCGGCTTCCTCGGCCACGGCAGCACCGTCGAGATGCCGTCGATCGCCTTGGTCTGCATCGCCGACAGCATCTGGTCGCCGGCCATCGGCGTCACCCTGATCTCGTCGGGGTTGAGCCCGCCGACCTTGGCGACGATCCGCAGGTAGGCGTGCACCACCGTGTTGATGCCGCCGACCGCGAACGTGTGGCCCTTCAGGATCAACGCGCGCTTGGCGAGCGGCGCCGCTGCATCGAAGCCGCCGGCCTCGGCCACGTCCTTGCGGATCGAGATTTCGGTGATCGGCTTCTCCAGTGTGTTGGCCAGCACCAGAAGCTTCTGCCCGTGCGCCGCGGCGCGGTTGACCGACAGCCCGGACACCTGCGCGAACTCGGCACTGCCTGAGATCACCGCATTGGTCGAGCCGATGCCGGCGATGACGATGCTCTTGACCCGCAGCCCATGCTTTTCCCAGAGCTTGAGTCCGTCGGCGATATAGCCCGCGGTGAACGGAAAGCCGATCGCCGGCAGCGCCATGGTGACGTCTTCGACGGCCGGCGGCTGCTGTTGCGCATACGCCGGCGCGCCGAGCAGGCCGAGCGCAGTGGCAAACGCCGCAATCGCGCGCCGCCTCACCCGATCTGCTCCCGCCAATAGCCGAGCGCCTCCTGGCCGGCGCGATCCGAATAGCTGAACAGCTCGGTGTCGCTGTCGATGGCGAAGCTGTAGGGCACCCATGGCGGCACCACGAACACGTCGTGCGTCTTGATGGCGAATGTCTCGTCGCCGACCTTGGCCTGGCCGCTGCCGCGATGCACCGCGTAAACCGCGCTGCCGGTCGAGCGATAGGTTTCGCCGGCAAAACCCGCCGGCAGACGCTGCATCGACACCGCCATGGTCGGGAACGGATGCTTGCCGGTCGCCGGATTGGCGTAGCGCAGGCGATAGCCGTGTGCCGGATGCGGCTTGCTCGCGCGGACCAAACTATCCAGCCCAGCGCGCGTGCGCTCATAGGGATAGATCAACACCGGCGTCGAGTGGCCGTCCGAGTGGAACTCGTCCGGGATCAGGTTCATGCCGTACACCGAGATCGACTCGCCCTCGGGCCGGTCGAGCGGCTGGGTGTCCTGCGGATACGGCTCGTAGAACGCCGCGCCGAAGAATCGCGCGAACGGTGTGTCGAGGCCGTCGAGCCACACCACCGGCGTCGAGCCGAGATTGCCGTGATCGTGCCAGGCCCAGGCCGGCGTCACCACGAAGTCGCCGGGCTGCATCGGCAGCTTCTCGCCGGCGACCGCCGTATACGCGCCCTCGCCCTCGACGATGAAGCGCAGCGCGCTCGGCGTGTGGCGGTGCGACGGCGCCACCTCGCCCGGCATGATGATCTGCAGGCCGGCGAACAGCGAATCGCAGACGAAGGTGGTGCCGCGCAGGCTCGGGTTCTCCAGGCACAGCACGCGGCGCGACGCTTCCTTCTTGGTCACCATCTCGCAGGCGCGCATGAGATGCGGCCGCACTGCGTCGTAGCTCCAGTGCGCCGGGACGCATTTGCTGCCGGGCTTCAGCCCGCCGACCCGCTCCCACAGCGGGAACAGGCTCATGTCCTTGACCTCGTCGACGAACCGCCCGTAGTCGGAATTGGCTCGGCTTACGATCGCCATGGTGTCCTCCCGGGGTTCTGGTGGGACGGACTGTCCCGCAGCCCGCGCTTGTGCGTCAACCCAAATTAAGCCGGCGGTAACCATACCGGTCTAGGCTTTGCGCCATGACTCGCGTGCAGAAGTCCGTGGTCTTGCTGGCCGCGATCCTGGTTCCGGCCGCAGCGCATTCGACCTTCGCCCCGAACGGCGGCGAGCCCTGCTTCGCCAGCGGCACCGCCACCTATCGGATCGACCCGGATGCATCCGCGGCCGACTTCCGCATCAAGGTGACCGGCGACACCCCGCGCCCCGATCTGCGGATGCAGCTGGTCGACCGTGCGGAAATCGCCGACTTTGTCCTGGTCGACGACTTCAGCGGCAGGGAGCAGACCCCGTGCCGCTCCATGGCGCCCGTGCAGACCGTCTCGCTCGATGCCGGCGCGAAGCCCGACGTGACGGTCCGCCTCAGCGCCGCCGCAGACGCCGATGCCTCGGACTACAAAATCTATGTGCATTCGGTGCGGTTCTCGCAGCAGGACGCGGCGGCTTTGCTCGCCGCGATGTGGAAGGCCGATCAGCGGCGCGAGGCCACCGGCTCGATCCCGCGACGTTGAACGATCGCGTTAGCCGCCCGTCAACCATGCCGGTCCTTTGCCGCCCTGCCTAAAGGGGAATGGCAAGGTTCTGCGGATCAAAATCGCCCTCCACGGGATCATCAGGGACCTGCGCAATGTGGCGTGGCAACCCGCGGGGACAGGGCAAGCGTTCAATGCAGGTTCGTGCCGTCACCGGTGTGACGCGTCCGCGCTACCGCGCCGTGCGCCGGCTGCTGCTCGCGGTTGTGCGCTGGATGTTCATCGTCATCGGCGCGCTCACCGCCGCATCGGTGTTGTTCTCGTATCTCTACCACGTCAACGCCAAGATCTACGATCCATCGATGTTCGCGATCGGCGTCGGCGGCCTGTTCTCCATGGCTTGCGGCATTCTCCTGATGCTGCTGTCGCGCAACAGCCGGCTCCGCATGGAGCTGCGCCGCGCCAAGATGCGCTGCGAGGAACTGGCTGACAGCACCTGGGAGCTCAAGGAAGCCGAAGCGCGCGCCACCAGCCTGCTCGAAGCCCAGGGCGACCTGATCGCGCGCCGCGACAAGGACGGCCGCCTCACCTATACCAACGACGCCTATTGCGCGCTCGCCGGACAACCGCGCGAAGCGCTGATTGGCACCGCCTTCGTGCTGCAGTCCGGGCAGCGCGGCCGCTCCACGATCGAGCCTGACGGCACGCGGCTCTACGACGAAAAGATCATGACCGGCAGCGCGCCGCGCTGGCTCGCCTGGCGCGAGACCGTGGTCTGGGAGGAGCAGGCCGAGGCCGCCGAAGTGCAGAGCGTCGGCCGCGATATCACCGAGCGCATCGAGGCGGAGCAGGCGCTGGCCGAAGCCCGCGATGCGGCGGAAGCGGCCAACCGCGCCAAGTCGCGCTTCCTCGCCGTGGTGTCGCACGAAATCCGCACGCCGCTGAACGGCATCCTCGGCATGGCCGATCTGCTCGCCGACACCCCGCTCACGCCCGAGCAGGCCAATTACGTCAAGGCCACCAAAACCTCGGGCGCGGCGCTGCTGTCGCTGATCGAGGACATCCTCGACTTCTCCAAGATTGAGGCCGGCAAGCTCGAACTCGATGTGCAGCCGTTCAATCTCGCCGCGCTGGTCGAGGACGTGGTCGAGCTGCTCGGGCCGCGGGCGCAGGCCAAGCAGCTCGAGATCGCTGCCGACGTCGACGAACGGCTGCCGCAACGCGTGGCCGGCGATCCGACGCGGCTCCGGCAGGTTCTGCTCAATCTCGCGGGCAACGCCATCAAGTTCACCGACAGCGGCGGCGTCGGCATCGTCGTCGAGGCTGGCCCGGCGCCCGATTGCATCGTGTTCGAAGTCCGCGACACCGGCATCGGCATCACGCCGGAGCAGCAGTCCCGCATCTTCCGCGAGTTCGAGCAGGGCGACGGCGGCTCGACCCGCCGCTTCGGCGGCACCGGACTGGGTCTCGCCATCTCGCGCCGCATCGTCGAGCGCATGAACGGCAGCATCACCGTCGACAGCGCACACGGCCAGGGTTCGATCTTCAGAGTGGACGTGCCGCTGCCGGCCGCGTCGGACGCCGGCGCTGCCGATCGCGACCCACCACCGCGGCTCGACGATCTTGCCGTCCTCCTGGTGTCGCCAACCGCCGTCGCGGCCTCGCTGATGGCCCGCCGCCTTGCCCGCTGGGGCGCGAATGTCACGCAGGCCGGGCCTGACGAGGTCGGCGACCTCCTCGCCCGCCGGCGTTTCGGCGCGCTGCTGGCCGATCATGGCGTCGCCGCCGAAATGCTCGACATATTCGCGCAAGCAGACGTGCCGCGCCGCATCGTGCTGATCACGCCGGGCGAACGGCATCGACTGGCCGCGCTCAAACAGGCCGGCTTCAACGGCTACCTGGTCAAGCCGGTGCGCGCGGCATCGCTGCGCGCCCAGCTTGCCAGCGGCTCGGAGCTGCCTGTCGCAGCCGAGGCAGGCAACGCATCCCAGCCGTCGGCACCGCGCCGCCCGCTCACCGTTCTGGTGGCCGAAGACAATGAAATCAACGCGCTGCTGACACGCGCGCTGCTGACCCGGCTTGGTCACCGCCCGACGGTGGTCGCGAGCGGAACTGCCGCGCTCGACGCCTGGAATGCGGCGTGCGACGGCGGCAAGCCTCACGACCTGGTGCTGATGGACCTGCACATGCCAGGGCTGGACGGCATCGAGGCCGCGCGCCGCATCCGCGCCGTCGAGGCCGAGCGCGGAGAGCCCCGCACACCAATCGTGGCTCTGACCGCCAACGCCTTCGCCGAGGATCGCGAAGCCTGCCTCGCCGCCGGCATGGATGGTTTCCTGGTCAAGCCGCTCGACCGCGACAAGCTCGGCGCGGTGCTTGCGACAATCTCAGGCCAGGCGGCCGAGGCCGCGTAGCCAGCACCTCCGCCGTCATTGCGAGGAGCGCAGCGACGAAGCAATCCAGGCCTGCAGCGACAGCAGCTCTGTTCTGGATTGCTTCGCCTTCGGCTCGCAATGACGGGCTCGATGTGCGCGTCACAGCCTCCGCAGCGCCACGCCCTCGACCATGTGGCTCTCGCCCTTCTTCAGGATGAGATCGGCGCGCTGCCGGGTCGGCAGGATATTCTCGTGCAGATTGGCGAGGTTGATCCGATCCCAGATCAAGGTCGCGGTTTCCGCCGCTTCGGCGTCGCTCAGCTTGGAGTAGCGATGGAAGTATGATTTTGGATCGCGGAACGCGGTTTCGCGCAACGTCAGGAAGCGGCTGACGTACCAGCTCTTCAGCACGTCCTCGTCGGCGTCGAGATAGACCGAGAAGTCGAAAAAGTCGGACACGAACGGCACCGCCTTGCCGTCCTTCGGCAGACGGCCGGCCTGCAGCACGTTGAGACCTTCGACGATCAGAATGTCAGGCCGGTCGATCTCGATCCGCTGGTTCGGCACCACGTCATAAACCAGATGCGAATAGATCGGCGCCCGCACCGGACGGCGTCCGGCCTTCACATCGGAGAGAAACAACAGCAGCGCCGGCAGATCGTAGCTCTCGGGAAAGCCCTTCTTCTCCATCAGGCTCTCGCGGGCCAGCACCGCGTTCGGCAGCAGGAAGCCGTCGGTGGTGACCAGATCGACCTTCGGCACATTGGTCCAGCGCGCCAGCAGCGCCTGCAGCACGCGCGCCGTGGTCGACTTGCCGACCGCAACGGAGCCCGCCACGCCGATGATGTAGGGCACCTTGGCGTCCTCGCTGCCGAGGAAGCGCTGCTGCGCACGGTGCAGCCGCTGCGTCGCCGCGACATAAAGCGAAAGCAGCCGCGACAGCGGCAGGTAGATGTCCTCGACCTCCTTCAGGTCGAGCCGGTCGTGCAGCGAGCGCAGCCGATTGACCTCCTCGGAGGACAGCGTCATCGGCATGTCTTCGCGCAGCGCCGCCCATTCGCCGCGTGTGTAGGTGCGAAACGGTGAGAGGCCGTCGTCGGTCCGCTGTTCCATGGCCAGATTCATTCCGTGGGCCGCGACGCCTTCTCTTCCAGGCCGGATTTCTTGGTGCGCGATTCCAGCAGCGCCTCGACGTCGGCCAGGGCGACGCCTCGGGCGTGCAGCATCACCAGCAGGTGGTAAAGCACGTCGGCGGCTTCCGCGGTCACGCGGTCGCTGTCCTCGCCGGCCACCGCCAGCACCGCCTCGACCGCCTCCTCGCCGAATTTCTTGGCGCATTGCGTCGCGCCCTTGTCGAGAAGCTTGCGGGTGTAGGACTGGTCGGCGCTGGCCTTGGCGCGGTCGCGGATTCGCTGCTCGAGGTCGGCGATGGTGAACTTGCCCATGCCGCTCAATAGCATTTCCGGGCGGGGTGAGGCTACGCTAGCATCGGCTATGGCCGCCGCGCTCGACTTCTGGTTCGACTTCGCCTCGACCTACTCTTACCTGAGCGCGGTCCGCATCGGCCCGCTGGCCGCGCAAGCCGGCATCGATGTGCGCTTCCGCCCGTTCCTGCTCGGCCCGATCTTCAAGGCGCAAGGCTGGGACACCTCGCCGTTCAGCCTCTACGAGGCCAAGGGCCGCTACATGTGGCGCGACATGGAGCGCCTCGCGCAAGCACAAGCCGTGCCGTTCCGCCGCCCCGAGCCGTTCCCGCAGAACAGCCTGCTCGCCGCCCGCGTCGCGCTGGTCGGCCTCGCGCAGGCCTGGGGCATGGAGTTTTGCCTCGCGGTGTTTCGCGCCCAGTTCGGCGAGGGCCGCCGGATCGACGATGCCGCGGCGCTTACGCCCATTCTATCGCGGCTCGGCGTCGATCCCGCAGCCGTGCTCGATGCCGCGCAGTCCGACGCCAACAAGGCGCAGCTCCGATCGCAAACCGAGCAGGCCCAGCGGCTCGGCATCTTCGGTGCGCCAACCTTCATCGCCGCCGACGGCGAATTGTTCTGGGGCAACGACCGCCTCGACCAGGCGCTCGCCTGGGCAAGGCGCCCTTAAGGATCGAGCCGCATCGGCAGGCCGGCGTTGGCCATGTACTGCTTGGCCTCGCGCACGGTGTGCTCGCCGAAATGAAAGATCGACGCCGCCAGCACCGCGGTGGCGTGACCATCGCGGATGCCCGCGACCAGATGATCGAGCGTGCCGACGCCGCCCGACGCGATCACCGGCACCGGCACCGCATCCGCGATCGCCTGCGTCAGCCCGATGTCGAACCCCGCGCGGGTTCCGTCGCGGTCCATCGAGGTCAGCAGGATTTCGCCGGCGCCAAGCGAAACCACCTCGCGGGCGTAATCGACAGCATCGATGCCGGTCGGGTTGCGGCCGCCGTGGGTGAAAATCTCCCAGCCCTCCTTGTCGCCGGGCTTCGACACCTTCTTTGCATCGATCGCCACCACGATGCACTGATCGCCGAACTTCTCCGCAGCCTCCTTGACGAAGCCGCGCCGGCTCACCGCCGCCGTGTTGATCGACACCTTGTCGGCGCCGCAGGTCAGGAGCTTGCGGATGTCCTCGACGGTGCGCACGCCGCCGCCGACCGTAAGCGGCATGAAGCAGGCCTCCGCGGTGCGCGTCACCACGTCATAGATGGTGTCGCGGTTCTCGTGGCTCGCGGTGATGTCGAGAAAGCAGAGTTCGTCGGCGCCCGCCGCATCATAGGCGATCGCCGCCTCGACCGGATCGCCCGCGTCGCGCAAATTGACGAAGTTGATGCCTTTGACGACGCGGCCGTCCTTGACGTCCAGGCAGGGAATGACGCGGACCTTGAACATTCATCCAGCCCGCGCATCGCGCAGCATCGCCAGCGCCTCGACCGGATCGAGACGGCCATCATAAAGCGCGCGGCCGGCAATCGCACCCTCGAGCTTTCGCGCACGCGGTTCCGTCATCACCCGGATGTCGTCGATCGAGGCGAGCCCGCCCGACGCGATCACCGGGATCGAGATCGCTTCGGCCAACGCGATGGTCGCGTCCCAGTTGATGCCCTTCAGCATGCCGTCGCGCGACACATCGGTGTAGATGATGGCGGCAACGCCGGCATCCTCGAAGCGCCGCGCGATATCGAGCACGCTGAGCTCCGACGTCTCGGCCCAACCCTGCACCGCGACGTGGCCGTCCTTGGCGTCGAGGCCCACCGCGACGCGCTCGGGGAATTTCTTCGCCGCCGCCTTCACCAGCTCGGGATTGCGCACTGCCGCCGTGCCGATGATGACGCGGTCGACGCCCTTGCCGAGCCAGCCCTCGATCGTCGCCATGTCGCGGATGCCGCCGCCGAGCTGCACGCACAGCCCGACCGTCTCCAGGATGCGATCGACCGCCGCGGCGTTCATCGGCTTGCCGGCGAAGGCGCCGTCGAGATCGACCACATGCAGATGCCGGAAGCCCTGCGCCTCGAACACGTGCGCCTGCTCGGCCGGGTCGCGGTTGAACACGGTGGCGCGCGCCATGTCGCCCTGCTCGAGGCGCACGGCGAGGCCGTCCTTCAAGTCGATCGCAGGAAACAGGATCACTGAACTAGCTCTAGGGGCTGGGCTCTGTCTTCTAGGGTTTCCATTTCAGGAAATTGGCGATCAACGCAAGCCCAAGTTTCTGGCTCTTTTCCGGGTGGAATTGTGTGCCCACCATGCTGTCGCGCCCAACAATGGCGGTGACCGCCCCACCATACTCGGCCTGCGCCACCAGGTCGGCGTTGTCGGTGGGCCGGAGCTGGTACGAGTGCACGAAATAGGCATGCAGGCCGTCCGGCCCCAGCGGGATGCCGTCGAGCAGCTTGTGCTGGGTGCGGGCCGCAAGCGTGTTCCAGCCCATGTGCGGGATCTTCAGCGCCGGGTCGGACGGCGCGATCTTGTCGACCTCGCCCCGGATCCAGCCGAGCCCCTCGGTGACCACATATTCGCGGCCGCGTTCGGCCATGAGCTGCATGCCGACGCAGATGCCGAGGAACGGCCGGCCCTTGCCGCGCACCGTTTCCTCGAGCGCATCGACCATGCCCGGCACCGCATCGAGGCCGTGCCGGCAATCGGCGAACGCGCCGACGCCCGGCAGCACCACGCGGTCGGCGCGGCGAATGTCGTCGGGATCGCGCGTCACCTTGATCGGCTGATCGTGGCCGCTCTCGCGGGCGGCGCGCTCGAATGCCTTGGCCGCCGAGTGCAGATTGCCCGACCCGTAATCGACGATGGCGACGGTCATGGCCGGGCAACGATCATGGCCGCGGCTGCGGCTCGGGGAACAGTCCGATCACCTCGGTCGGCCCTGGCGGGATCGACATGTCGGGCGGCAGCGGCGGGACGGATTGCGGCTCATTCCATGAATCGAAGAAGCGGCGCTCGGCCTCCTCGCGCGAGGACGCGACCACGACGCCGACATTGGTCCAGCGCCGCAAGCTCCAGCGCCGCAACGTCCCGGCCTCGACCCCGACCAGCAGCGCGATCAGCAATCCCACCGCGAGCCTCACCACGGCGGATACGCCGAGCATGAACAGACCGACCTGGACCCCGGCGGTGACGACCAGGTAGCCGAGCAACACCAGCCAAAGCCCGTGCCACAGCATCCAGAGCGGGCCGAGCAGCAACGCCCAGAAATAGAACCCGTCGCGGACGAACCGATAGCGCTCCGGCGTGGCGACGCTGCCATCCTTGCCCATGCGTGGTTCGTGGACCGTGTACACCGCCATGTCGATCTCCGATCGCCTATCCGCCGAGCGAGCCCTTGGTGGACGGCACCTCGCCGGCCGCGCGCGGGTCGATGGTAAAAGCTGCGCGCAGCGCCCGCGCCAGACCCTTGAAACAGGACTCGGCAATGTGGTGATCGTTTGACCCGTACAGCACTTCGACATGCAGCGTGATGCCGGCGTTCATGGCGAACGCCTGGAACCACTCCTGCACCAGCTCGGTGTCGAACGCGCCGACCTTGTCGCGGCCGAACTTCGCCTTGAACACCAGGAACGGCCGGCCCGATACGTCGATGGCGACGCGGGTCAACGCCTCGTCCATCGGCACGTGCACATCGGCGTAGCGCGTGATGCCCTTCAGATCGCCGAGCGCCTTCTTCACCGCCTGGCCGAGCGCAATGCCGACGTCCTCGGTGGTGTGATGGTGGTCGATGTGCAGATCGCCCTTGGCCTTCACGGTGATGTCGATGCGCGAATGCCGCGCCAGCAGATCGAGCATGTGATCGAAGAAACCGATGCCGGTGGACACATTCGAGGCGCCCTTGCCGTCGAGGTCGACGGCGACCTCGATGTCGGTCTCCTTGGTGGCACGCTTCACCGAAGCGGCACGGCCGTTCGTCTTGGCCGGTGGGCCGCTCTTTCGCACCAATGTCAGCTTGCGCGCGCGCGCCATCGGAATCGCCTGCGTGTTCGAATGCGCGCTCTTGTATCAGGGGGTTTTTCCGCGCGCTACGGGCGTCACTCCAAGCTATTTGTAGATACATTTTGATTGACCCGAGGAGCTAATTGTAGGTACATGTCGCCGATGTCCGGGGCCGGCCCTTTCGATTGGGATGAAGCAAAGCGCATAGCCAACCTGGACAGACATGGCATCGACTTTTCGGAGGCAGGCCGCTTCGATTGGGATAACGCCCAGTTCACTGCAGATATGCGGCGGTACTACGGAGAGGTCCGAGTCGTCGCACTCGGCAGAATAGGGCCGCGGGTCCACGTCCTTGTTTTCACGCGACGCGAGGATTCGATCAGGATCATATCTCTGCGAAAAGCGAACGATCGGGAGATTAGGCGATATGAAACCGACAAAAGCTAAGACCAAACCTCGCTACACGGCAGCCGACTTAGCCGATGTGGAAAGCCCACCCTTGACCGAAGAGCAGCTTGACCGCATGCGGCCGGCTCGCGAGGTCATGCCGGAAATCCTGGAACTGGTTCGGCGCTTTCGCGGCAAACAAAAGGCGCCGACCAAAGACCTGATCTCACTGCGTCTCGACCACGACGTCGTGGACCATTTCCGCGCACGCGGAAAGGGCTGGCAAGCCCGCATCAACGCGACGCTGCGCAAGGCGGTTGGCCTTTAGCCGGTTTGCATCCTGCCTCCGCGCTGCCTACATCAGGGCGCGGGGTATCGCGTATGCAGCAGCCAACACAGCCCGATCTCTGGCACGGCACCACCATCCTGACCGTCCGCAAGGGCGGTGTGGTGGCGATCGGCGGCGACGGCCAGGTCTCGATCGGCCAGACCATCGTCAAGGCCAACGCCAAGAAGGTCCGCAGGCTCGGCAAGGGCGACGTCATCGGCGGTTTCGCCGGCGCCACCGCCGACGCCTTCACGCTGTTCGAGCGGCTGGAGGCCAAGCTCGAGCAGTACCCAGGCCAACTCACCCGCGCCGCGGTCGAGCTCGCCAAGGACTGGCGCACCGACCGCTTCCTGCGGCGCCTCGAAGCCATGATGATCGTCGCCGACAAGGACGTATCGCTGGTGCTGACCGGCACCGGCGACGTGCTCGAGCCGGAAAGCGGAGTCATGGGCATCGGCTCGGGCGGCAACTACGCGCTCGCGGCCGCCCGCGCGCTCGCCGACGGCCCGCTCAATGCCGAAGCGATCGTGCGCAAGTCGCTCGACATCGCCGCCGACATCTGCGTCTACACCAACCGCAATCTCACCATCGAGACGTTGAAAGGCTGATCGGCTTAGGCGCACGAACGACAGCGATGTACGAGTTTCGTCCCATGACCGCCGAGGATCTGCCGCTGGTCAAGAATTGGCTGAAGCTGCCGCACGTCATGCAATGGTGGGGCAAGCCAACCGAGCAATACGCCTTGGTGAGCGGCGATCTTGCCGAACCGGCGATGGAGCAATTCATCGTCAGCACGGAGGCGCGCCCGTTCGCCTATCTGCAATGCTACCGCCTGACCGACTGGAACACCGGCTTCGGCTGGCAGCCGAACGGGACGCGCGGCATCGACGCATTCATCGGCGAGCCCGACATGGTCAACCGGGGCCACGGCTCGGCGTTGACCGCTTCGTTCGTCGACGGGCTTCTCGCCTGCGGCACGCCGCGCGCGGTTACCGATCCCGATCCGAAGAATCTCCGCGCGATCCGCGCCTACGAAAAAGCCGGCTTCCGCAAGGACCGCATGATCAACACGCCCGAAGGCGCTTCACTTCTGATGGTACGTGACCCATGACCGACTTCTCTCCCCGCGAGATCGTCTCCGAGCTCGACCGCTTCATCATCGGCCAGGCCGACGCCAAGCGCGCCGTGGCCATCGCGCTGCGCAACCGCTGGCGCAGGTTGCAGCTCGACGACAAGCTGCGCGAAGAGGTGCTGCCGAAGAACATCCTGATGATCGGCCCGACCGGCGTCGGCAAGACCGAAATCTCCCGCCGCCTGGCGCGGCTCGCCGGCGCCCCCTTCATCAAGGTCGAGGCCACCAAGTTCACCGAGGTCGGCTACGTCGGCCGCGACGTCGAGCAGATCGTCCGCGACCTCGTCGAGGTCGGCGTCGCGCAGACCCGGGAGAAGAAGCGCAAGGACGTCCAGGTCCGCGCCGAGCAGGCCGCCGAGGACCGCGTGGTCGACGCCCTGGTCGGCGCCAATGCGAGCACATCGACCAAGGAGACGTTCCGCAAGAAGGTTCGCGCCGGCGAGTTGAACGACAAGGAAATCGAGATCGAGGTGCAGGCCGCCTCATCCGGCATGCCGATGTTCGAAATCCCCGGCATGCCGGGCGCGCAGATGGGCGCCATCAATATCGGCGACATCTTCGGCAAGCTCGGCGGCCGCGCCAAGACGCGCAAGGTCACCGTCGAGGAATCGCACGAAATCCTGGTCGCCGAGGAATCCGACAAGCTGCTCGACCAGGATGCTCTCATTCAGGAGGCCATCAAGTCGGTCGAGCAGAACGGCATCGTATTCCTCGACGAGATCGACAAGATCGCCGGCCGCGAAGGCCGCAGCGGCGCCGACGTGTCGCGCGAGGGGGTGCAGCGCGATCTGCTGCCGCTGATCGAAGGCACCACGGTCTCGACCAAGCACGGCGCGGTGAAGACCGACCACATCCTGTTCATCGCCTCGGGCGCGTTCCACATCTCCAAGCCGTCGGACCTGCTGCCCGAATTGCAGGGCCGGCTGCCGATCCGGGTCGAGCTCAATGCGCTGACCCGCGACGACATGCGCCGCATCCTCACCGACACCGAAGCCGCGCTGATCAAGCAGTACGTCGCGCTGATGGCGACCGAGGGCGTCACCCTGGAATTCTCCGAGGACGCCATCGACGCCATCGCCGACGTGGCGGTGGCGGTCAACTCCAGCGTCGAGAACATCGGCGCGCGACGGCTGCAGACCGTGATGGAGCGCATCCTCGACGACATCTCCTTCAGCGCCACCGATCGCGCCGGCGAGACCGTGAAGATCGACGCCGCCTATGTCGATAAGCACATCGGCGACCTCGCCAAGAACGCCGATTTGAGCCGGTTCATTTTGTAGCTGACGGCTGTGTTCATCCGCGAAAGCGGATGACCCGGTAACCCCGGCGTTTTCGATCGGCCGCTCCCCCGGCGATGACTGGATGCCCCGCCTTCGCGAGGGCATGACGGCGGAGCTATCCGCGACCTTTCGCCGTGTTTGGCGGTACCCCTGACAAAGCGTAAGCTGGCGCCCATCGGGACTGCCGGAGGGCCGCCATGCTCACGCGTCGCCGTCTAATCGCCTTGTCCGCCGCGCTCGCCGCGCCGAACGTCCTTCCCGGACCGGCGCGCGCGCAAGACAGTTTCCCCAACAAGCCGGTGCACGTCATCGTGCCGGTCGCGGCCGGCGGGCCGACCGACATCGTTGCACGCATGCTCGGCGACAAGCTGTCCAGGGCGTGGGGCCAGCAGGTCGTCGTCGAGAACAAGGGCGGCGCCGGCACCAACCTCGGCAACGAGTACGTCGCGCGCTCCGAGCCCGACGGCTACACGCTGCTGTTCGCCACCGCCTCGCTCGCGGTCAACGTCAGTCTCTACAACGCGCTGAACTACGATCCGGTGGCCGACTTCGCGCCGGTGTCGCTGGTCACCGAGCTGGCCTACTACATGTTCGTGCCGAATTCGTTGCAGGCCCGTTCGGTCCAGGACTTCATCAACCTCGCCAAGGCCAGCCCCGGCAAGATGACGGTCGGTTCGCCCGGCACCGGCAGCGCGCCCTACCTCGCCGAGATGCTGTTTCTGCAAATGGCCGGCCTCAAGGTCACGCATGTGCCGTATCGCGGCGCCTCGCCGGCGTTCGCCGATCTGCTGCCCGGCCGCATCGACTGCTACTTCGGCAGCGGCACGCTGCTGTCCTACTCGCGATCGGGCCAGGTCCGCGTCCTCGGCATGAGCGGCCTGAGGCGCGATGCCGCGGCGCCCGACGTGCCGGCCATCGCCGAAGCCGTGCCGGGCTATAGCGTCACCGCCTGGCAGGCGCTGTTCGCGCCGGCCAAGACGCCGCCCGACATCGTGCGCAGGATCAGCGCCGAGACCCGCACTGCGCTTTCCGACCCGGCGCTCAAGGACAAGCTCGCGCAATCCGGCTATCGCGCCGAAAGCTCGTCGCCCGAGCAGCTTGCAGCCCTGCTCAAGTCCGACATCGCCAAATGGAGCGCGGTCATCAAATCGACGGGGCTGAAGATCAAGTAAGCCCGATACGGCTCCGCCTTCTCTCTGCCGATCCGCCAGCCTATCCTGCGTCATTCCATGGCTCTGGAATGACAGCGGAGACGCCGATGCCAGAAAAACTCTCGAAATCCGGAACGCCGCTTGGTCCAATCGGCACCAAGGTGCTGTTCGAGAACGAGCACATCCGCGTCTGGAGCGTCGAGCTGCAGCCGTTGGGCCATCAACCGCTGCACGAGCATGAGCATCCCTACCTCGTGGTGCCGGTCAGCGAAGGCAAGGCGCTGATGCGCTGGGAGGACGGTCGCGAGCGCGAGATCACCGATGTGCTCGGCAACGTCGTCTACCGCGAGGCGAGCGGCGGCCCGCACGAGCTGTTCAACCTGGAAGAGCGCGGCAAGATGCACTCCATCCTGGTCGAGATCAAAGCTGTTGGAATGACGAGCTGAACCCACAACTGTGGAGGAACACCCATGCGCCTCGGTATGTTCATGATGCCGGTGCATCCGCCCGGCCGGCCGATGTGGAGCACGCTCGCCGAGGACACCGAAAAATCCATCCTCGCCGACACGCTCGGCTTCGACGAACTGTGGATGGGCGAGCACTTCACCGCCACCACCGAGCCGTTCCCCTCGCCGCTGATGTTTCTCGGCGGCCTGGTCGCGCAGACCAAGCATCTGAAGTTTGGCACCGCCGTCATCAACGTGCCGCTGCATCATCCGGCGATCATCGCCGCCGAGGCCGCGCAGTTCGATCACATGAGCAAGGGCCGCTTCATGCTGGGCATAGGCCCCGGCGGCCTCGTCTCCGACTTCGAGCTGTTCAAGACCACCGATCACGCCGCGCGCAACCGAATGGTGATCGAGGCCGTCGGCATGATCGAGAAAATCTGGTCGCAGGACCCGCCCTACGTGCTCAACGGCGAGTTCTGGAATATCGAGATCAAGGACGCGATCATGCCGGAACTCGGCGTCGGCTTCATGCCGAAGCCGTACCAGCAGCCGCGCCCGCCGATCTCGATCTCGCTCGCGAGCCCGAATTCATCCTCCGCGCGCACCGCCGCCGAGCACGGCTGGGGCATCATCTCGGCCAACATCATTCCGGTCTATTCGGTGGCCTCGCACTGGGAGGTCTACCGCAAGGCCTGCACCGACCGCGGCGTCCCCGCCAACGGCGACAACTGGCGCGTGTCGCGCAACGTCATGGTGGCGTCATCCGACGCCGAGGCCGAAGACCGCGTGTTCGGCGACAAGGGCTCGAACCGCTACTTCTTCACCTACATCCGCGACGTGCTGAACCGCGTCGGCATCCTGCCGATCCTCAAGCCGCGCCCGGAGATGACCGATGACGAAGCCACGCCCGAAGCCATCCTCAAGGAATGCGTGATCTACGGCTCACCGGCCACGGTGCTCGACAAGCTCGTCGCATTCAGAGAACGCGTGGGTCCGTTCGGCACGCTATTGATGACCGGCATCGACTGGGCCGGCGCGAACGAGGCCTGGGAGCGCGAGGCGATGCGCCTCCTCGCCCACGAGGTGATGCCGAAATTCCGCCAGCACACGCAGGCGATGGCTGCTGAGTGATTTGCCGCTCGCACCTCAGGATGACGGAGAGAGTTTGTCTTTGCGGCGGCCGCTACTTCGCGCCCACCCTGCGCCACTTGATCCGGCGATAGCTGCCGTCCTTGGCCGGCACCGAGGCCAGCGTCAGGTCGGTGCCCTTCAGCTCGGCTCTGCGGATGATGGTCTGTCCGACCGCGTTCGGGTTCAGCGCCATCTCGACGTGGTGGTGCAGCACGTCGTCCTTCAGCGTGTAGTGCCCGGCATAGCAGACCATGCCTTTCGCGGCCTCGGCGCGCTCCTCGGTCGTGGCCGCGTTGAGATCGGGGCCGCCGCTCGTCGCCGCCGCAAGCTTGCGGCCGTTCGGCATGCTGACCACCGACATGTAGCCGTCGGGGCTGTACATGATCTGCGCGGTGCGGCTGTTGTCGCTCGTCACCGTGCCGTCGGCGCTCACCGTATCCTCACCGAGCGTGCGATAGACCCCGACCAGTTCGTCCTTCGTCATGTGCTTTCCTTGGATGACCGTATGGCACCGCTCCGGAAGCGGTCCGGCATGCGGATTCGCCGGGGAACAGAAGGCATATTGACACCCTTGTTTCAACGATGTTGTGTTTTTACCCAACCATAAGAGCGATCGTTGCACGGGAGACACGCCATGTTCCTGTTGAACCAATGGTACGCGGCCGCGCTTCCTGGCGAGCTGAATGACAAGCCTTTCGCCCGCACGATCTGCGGCCGCGCCGTCGTCATGTTTCGATCGGCGTCGGGCCAACCTGTCGCGCTCGACGACCGCTGCCCGCACCGTTATGCGCCGCTCTCGGCCGGCAGGTGTGAGGGCGAAAACATCATCTGTCCCTATCACGGCATCGTCTTCGACAAGACGGGTGCCTGCGCGCGCATTCCGCACCAGCCGACCATTCCGGCGAAAATGCATGTGCGGGCGTATCCGCTGATCGAGCGCTGGGGCTGGGCGTGGATCTGGATGGGCGACGCCGCGCTCGCGGACGCGAATCTGATTCCGCCCTATGAATGGTTCGGCTCGCCGGCGTGGACGAGCTTCTATCGCTACTTCCACGTCAAGGCGAATTGGGAGCTTTGCGCCGACAACCTCCTTGATCTCAGTCACACGCCCTATGTGCATCCGACCACCATCGGCACGCCCGACATGGACAAGTTCCCGCTGGAAACATGGACCGAAGGAAACAACGTGCTGAGCCGCAGGGTGATGACGCAGGTGGTCCCCGGACCGTTCGTGGCGCAGTGGGGCAATTTCCAAGGCAAGATTGACCGCGTCACGACCGGGGAATGGCGGCCCGCCAGCAATATTGCCGTCGAGCTGGTTTACCAGGACGAAAAAACCAAGATCGCGCTGCGGCTGACCAATCCGCTGACGCCCGAGACCGAGCGGACCACGCACATCTGGTTCACGTGGTCGCGGAATTTCGGCAATGACGACAGCGAATACGTGGAGAAATTCGAAAAGCAAAGCTCCAGCGTGCAGGATGAAGACAATCGTCTGCTGGAAATCCAGCAGGCCGTCGTCGATCGCGGCGATCCCGTTCCCACGGTTCCGATCAAGGCAGATTCCGCGCTGCTCGCGGCGCGGCGAACGGTGCAAAAACTGCTTCGTGAAGAGGAATCCCAATTGCGCAAAGCCACCGCCTGAGCAGGCCGAACGGCCGCAGCAAGGAACACGCCCGCATGCGCCTTGGAATGTTCATGATGCCGGTGCACGCGCCCGGCCGCTCGCTGTCCGAAACGCTCAAGGAGGACACCGAGAAGTCGATCCTGGCGGACCAGCTCGGCTATGACGAGCTGTGGATGGGCGAGCATTTCTCCGCCACCACCGAGCCGTTCCCCTCGCCGCTGATGTTCCTCGCAGGCCTCGTGCCGCAGACCAAGAACCTCACCTTCGGCACCGCTGTCATCAACCTGCCGCTGCATCATCCGGCGATCGTTGCGGCCGAGGCCGCGCAGTTCGATCACATGAGCGGCGGCCGTTTCATGTTCGGCGTCGGCTCCGGCGGCCTCGCCTCCGACTTCGAGCTGTTCAAGATCGATCCGCCGACGCGCCAGAAGCAGTTCATGGAATCGCTCGACATGATCCTGCGCATCTGGTCGCAGGATCCGCCCTACGACATCAAGGGCGAAACCTGGAACGTGCAGATCAAGACGGCAATCCTGCCGGAGCTCGGCGTCGGCACCATGCCGAAGCCGCTGCAGAAGCCGCACCCGCCGATCCACATCTCGATCGCCAGCCCGGATTCCCATTCCGCCAGGCTCGCCGGCGCCAAAGGCTGGGGCGTGATCTCGGGCCCAGTCGCCCCGATCTATGCGGTGGCCAACCATTGGGAGGCCTACAGCGAAGCCCGCCGTGCCGCGGGCAAGGCGGCACGCAGCGAGGATTGGCGCGTCTCGCGCCTGATCATCGTCGCGCCGAGCGACGCTGAAGCCAGAGACCGCGTCTACGGCGAACGCGCCTCGAACCGCTACTACTGCAGCTACATGCGCAAGGCGATCGCGGCAGCCGGGCGCCTCTCGATGATCAAGCCGCAGCCCGACATGAGCGACGAGGAATGCACGCCGGAATCGATCATCGAGGAATGCGTGGTCTACGGCTCGCCGCGCACGGTGCTCGACCGCCTGGCGGCGTTGCGCGACCGCGTCGGGCCGTTCGGCACGCTGCTGCAGATCGGCCTCGACTGGAGCGGCCCGAACGAATCCTGGGAGCGCGACGGCATGCGGCTCCTGGCGCAAGAGGTGATGCCGAAATTCCGCCAGCACGCCACCGCGCAAGCGGCGGAGTAACCACCGCAAGCACGGCGGCAGTATCTGCGCCCAACGCCGGCCTACCCCTCCACCGGGCCGCACCAGCCCGGCAGATAGCGCGCCTCCTCGCCCTTGGCGAGTTGCAGCGCCCGCTCGACCGCCGCACGGAAGTTCTTGTCCACGCGCCTGCGCTTGATGCGGCGGCGGAAGAAGTCAGCCCACAGGAATTCGCTGAACGGCGTGGTGTCCTTGGCAAAGCCCCCGAGCCTGCGGATTTCACCGGCGAGGCTGCGGAACGGATCGTCCTTGAGGCCGATCACCGACTTCGGGATATCGGCATAGGTTCGGCGCCGGCCGTCGATGTCGTAGGGATGCACCCAGGCGTGATGATCGAGGAAGATCCAGAACGCGTCGGGCGCGAGGCCGCTCAGGTCCGCAATGACCGTCACCAGCACGTCGCGGACGCCCTCGTGGTGCAACGCCAGCGCCAGATGATGGTGATCGACGACGAAGAACCGACCCTTCGGGCCCTTCACCACCGGGATCATGTGATCACCGAGAAATTTTCCGATCTTCTTCGATTTTCGTTCGCGCAGGCGTCCGCGCTTCTCCTCGACCTCTCGGAGACCGACAGTGATTTGCGTCGGGCGTAGCTCGGCAATCGGGACAGGATTCAAAATCGGGTCGCGCACCGTAACCATGGAGCGTCCTCCATCTCAATCAAGCCTATCGTTCCCTTCAGGCTCCGCCGCCTTCGCGTGGAACAGCTTCTCAAACCGTCCGCCGAACACCAGAATCAGCAGCGCAAACGGCGCGCCCAATAAAACCAAATCCCAGTGCCCCAGGCCCGAAGCCGCGCCAGCGCACGCCGTGAGCCACACGCACGCTGCCGTGGTCAAGCCGTGCACGCGCTTGCCGCGCTCGTTGCGAATGATCACGCCGGCGCCGAGAAAGCCGATCCCGGTGACGATGCCTTGCACGACGCGGCTCATGTCGCCGCTGTCCGGCCCGATGGCGATGACGATCAACGCCGATGCCAGTCCGACAAGCCCGAGCGTCCGCACGCCGGTCGGCTTGCCGTGCAGATCGCGATTGAGGCCGAGCATAGCCCCCGCCAACGCAGCAACGCCCAGACGCACCGCGATCTCGATCGTATCCATGGCAGCGCCAAGCCTAGCGCTTTTTCCAATAAGATAGAATTGCCGTCATTGCGAGGAGCGATAGCGACGAAGCAATCCAGGCTATGGTGCGCCGCCCTGGATTGCTTCGCTTCGCTCGCAATGACGGGCAACCCGATTGGAGCTTGCTCGAGCTAGCCGGAACTCCGTGATCGGCGGAGGTGCACATAGAGTGCGCCCTCGCCGCCGTGGCGGAGGGCGGCGCTTTCGAAGCCCACGACCAGCTCGCGGAATTCCGGCAGCCGCAGCCACAGCGGCACCATCCGCTTCAGCACGCCGCGGCCGCCGGCGCCGTCGCCCGCGCCCTTGCCGGTGATGATCAGCACCATCCTTGCGCCGCGGGCCCGCCGCGTCCGCAGGAAGCCGAACAGCGCATCGTGCGCCTCGGCCTGGGTCAGACCGTGCAGATCAAGCCGGCCGTCGAGCGCGTCGCGGCCGCGGGCGATGCGCTGCTTGGTCCGGCCGCCGAGCGGCGCGAGCGGCGGCGCCGCCGTTGGCTTCGCCGGCACAGGCGCGGCGGGCGCCACCGCTGAAGCTTTCGCCCTCGTTCGAGGCTTCGATGCTGGCGGTGCAGCCGCTGGCGCGGTCTCGTCGGCTTCGCGCGCGAGCATCTTGCGCAGCGGCGCGATCGAACGCGTCACGCCCTTCCAGAGCGTCCGCTCGTCCTCGCTCAGCCGCCGCCGGCTCATCCGTTTTTCTTGCGGTCCGATTTCTTCGCCGGCGTCTCGGGGGCGATCTTCGGCATCACCCGCGATTCCCAAAGGTCGGTCTTGGTCTGACTATCCTTACCCGCGACCTTCGCGCGCTTCTTGCTCTCGGGCTTGTGCTCCGCCTTGCGCTCGCGCGCCGGCTTCGCTTCGGCCTTCTCGGGCTTGGTCTCGGCTTTCGCCTCTTTCTTCCTTTCGTCCTTGGCCGCGACCTTTTTCTCGGCTTTCTTTTCAGGCTTCGCCTCTTTCTTCTTTTCGACCTTCTTCGTCTCAGCCTGCAACTCGACTTTCCTCTCGGCCTTGCTCTCCGGCTTCTCCGCCGGAGCGGCGGCAGGCGTCACCGCCGCCGCAGCTTGCGGTGGCGGCGCAGCCGGCGCTTCGGCCACCGGCATGTCGGGAATCTGCGGGCGCGGACGCGGCAGCGGGATTTGCTCCGGCTCGCCGGTGGCGCCCAGCGAACGCGGCACCAGCATGACGAACCGGCCGTAGTGGCGCAGCCTTCCTGCGACGCTCGCCGCCTCGTCGCCGGCGCCGAAGTAAAGGTCGGCCCGCGCCGGCCCAACGATCGCGCCGCCGGTGTCCTGCGCGATCATGAGACGGCGGAACCAGGTGTCCGGCTTCAGGCTGCCGATCGGCAGATAGGCCGAGATGAAGAACGGCGTGCCGTAAACGTGCAGCCTGTGATCGACCGCGATCGACCGCCCCGGCGTCAGCGAAATGCCTTGCGCGCCGATCGGCTCGTCGTCCTGCGACAGGTTGGTCTCGCGGAAGAACACATACGATTTGTTCCGCCGCCGCAGCTCCCGGCCCTGCTCGGGATTGCGCTCCATCCATTCGCGGATGCGGTCCATCGACATCTCGTCCTTGGGGACGATGTTGTGGTCGATCAACCAGCGCCCGACCGCGTAATACGGCTGGCCGTTCGCCGCCTCGTAGTTCAGCCGCAGCAGCCGGCCGTCGTCGAGCAGCACGCGCACCGAGCCCTGGATGTGGGCGAAGAACGAATCGATCGGGTCCTTGAGCCAGCAGATTTCCAGGTCGCGGCCGGCGAGAATGCCGCCATCGATCGCGGCGCGATCATGGTAAGCGACGAGTTTGCGCTTGTGCGCTTTCTTCTTGCCCTTGGCGGCGGCGGTGACGATCGCCATGCGCCCCCCCGGCAGAAGCTCGGAGGGCTTGCGATACAGCGGATAGTCGTAGCCGTCGGCGCGCGCGCGCCGGCCGTCGACGATCGGCTCGTAATAGCCGGTGATGAATCCATCGGGCGTGCCGAGCGGCGAGATGCGGACCGGGCGGAAGTTCTGCTCGAAAAATTCGCGCGCCTCGCCGGGCCGGTGCGGGTTGAGATCGACGGCCTTCCGGCAAACCTTGCGCAGCGCCCCAAACATCGGCTGGCCCGGCCGCGTCTCCGCTGTGCCGTCCAGAATCGCTTTGCAGCTTTTGAGGAACGCGGCGAATGCCGCGTCATGGTCGTCGCGGTCCCAGCCTTCCATGGCCGACCATATGGTCGGCTCATACTGCGCATCGGGAAGTTTCAGCGGATTGCGCGCGTCGGCGGGCCTGGCCGCGAGCAGCGTCATCAGGGCGAGCGCGACGCTTCCGATCCGCAAAGCCGCGACACCGTCGCGCGCCCGCATTGCGATTATTGCCCGGCTTCGGTCGCGACCAGCTTCCAGTTCGGATCGCGCGAGGTGATGTCGCGGGCGAAGGTCCAGACGTCGGTGACGTCGGTGACCTTGTCGGGATTGCCGTCGATGACC
>Ga0265325_10000210_pt1 | contig 41523 bp, 25 predicted proteins | sample 41420metaG_FD_202090 | JGI IMG/M metagenome (GOLD analysis project Ga0265325, IMG submission 202090) | Rhizosphere microbial communities from Carex aquatilis grown in University of Washington, Seatle, WA, United States - 4-14-20 metaG | ecosystem: Host-associated > Plants > Roots > Rhizosphere...
TGACCGCGGGAAGAAACGACGCAATCCCGGCGATGGCGCGGGCCGCGTCTTCGCGCGCGGGATAGAGCCGGTCCACGACGTGGAGCTGAAACAAGGTCACCGCGAATCGAACGCCGTCGGACAGGAAGGGATCTTCGCGGTCGAGCTGACCCAGCGCCGACGCCATCTCGGGGATCGAACCGATCCGGTCGAAGTCGTCGAAGAATGCGTCGACGTAGCGCTCGATCGTCCCGTAACGGGCGAAGGCCGATCGCACTTCGGGGTCGCCGCCGGGCGTGAAGGCAGCGCCCTTCAGGAGGGCGAAGGCGCGGGCCAGCGCGGTGACGCGACCGCGCGTCTTCTTGATCCAGTCGCCCCGCCGCTCGAGCCATGTCGTATACAGGGGATCGGCGAGCCACGCATCGGAGTCGGGGCTCCACGCGCTCGCGTGTCGACCGGGGAATACGCGGTCGATCGACTCGAGTCCGTCGTGAAATGCCCGCTCGAACTCGGGGCGCCTTCGAATCTGGTTGTAAATCGTGAAAAGGTCGACGAGGTATTGCCGTCCCTCAGCGATTTCTTTCGCATAAAGAATTTCGTAGAGCGCGACGTCCGATATCACGTCGTCGTCGAGGACGGCGGGCGTCCCGAGCGCGCCGGCCCCGACACCCGACTTCGCGGCGCGGCGCGCGTTGTCCACGGGCGCCTCGACTCGAATGCTCTCCTTGAAATACTCGAGCTCCTCGGGGGAAATGCTGTCCCGAACGAGCTCGTAAAGCGCGTTCATCGTGGTGAGGTAGCGGGTCTTCAGCAGGCTCGCGGAGTCCGCGACGAACGAAGGAGCCGCCGGGTCGAGGCCCGCCTCGATGCCCTGCTTCATGGCGACCGCCGCGAGCCGATCGGCAAAGCCGATCCGAGGCCGGTGCTCGGCCGTCGCGTCGATGTGGAGTCGGGGTAGCTCGCCGCTCATGGCGCGTACCCGCGCCCGGAGCTCCACCATGGCGAGGACGTTGCTCGCCGAGAGCGGGAGCTTCGGAAGAAACTCTTTCAGCAAGAGCACACCGTCGTGGAGCGCGGTCGCGACGACCACCTCGTCGGCCGCGGGCGTGCGCCCCGTGGTCTGTCGCATGAACGCGCGGACGTCGTCGACCACTTCGGGGGGCACCGGAGACCGGCCGCCCTTGGCCGCCGAATTGCCCAACTCCGCCAGGAGCTGATCGACGGCGGGCAAATCGATGAACGTCGCATACCGCCAGAAGTCGTCACGGAATTCGACGCGATACGAGTCGACCACCAGGGACGCGGCGAAGCCCTTGGCCGACCAAGGCATCCGCGGATATTTCGCGGGTCCCGATCGCCTCACTTCGAGAAAGCGCGTCGCGAGCGCGGCGGGCTCTGGATCCTCGCCGTACTTGACACGAATCTGAGCGACGACATCGGCGAGCGCGAGGAGCGCGTCGAGCCTCTGGCCCGAAGGATCGTCGGTCGTCACTTCGGCGTTCGAAACCGAGGCTTCGTCGATTCCGCGCGCGCTCGCGATCTTGCGCTTGAGATCGCGGGCCGAATCGTCCCGTACGAGCGACTCGAATTCGGAAGGCAGAGGCGCGTTCGTTGCGTAGAGATCGCTCGCGGCCTTCCATGCGGCCGAGAGGCCCGCGTCTGCGTCGGCGACGGTGGCGCGCGCGTTTCGCATCGAGAGGAGGGTCGTGTCCACGACCGAGCCCGTGTGCCACGGGAAGCGAGGGCCCCTTTCGCGCATGACGGAGAGGAGCGAGCCCCATTCCTCCATGAGCGAATCCGCCCACGCCCTCATGGGCGCGCGCGGCCCGCCGCCGTAGAGGCCAAGGGCCCAGCGGCGCGTTCGCTCCTTGCTCCAGGCGACGCCCTGCTCTTCGGGCAGCTGCCCTTCTTCGCCGGCGCTCAGCACGAGCCCCGCCAGCGAAAGGAGGGCGTTCATCGCCTTGGTCCGGGCCGTCCTCGCGCGCGCCCCCGTCTTCTCGGCGACACGCAACGTCTGCGCCTCGACGAAGGACCGGATGTTTTTCTCGGCGGGCGACAGGGTTGCTTCGTCTCGCACGACGAGGCTCTCGAGCTCGAAAAGAATCCCGTCGCCCGCAAGGGCGCTCGCGAGCGACCATTCCGGGCCGAACCGGTCGAGGAGTCGCGTTCGATCCCAGCCCTGCCCGAGCTGGACGAGAAGATAGAACTCCACGATCCCCTCCTCGTCCCAATGGAGCGCGGGGTACTTGCCGGCGAGCTGCTCGTAGAGCATCGCGAAGTCTTCGGTCAGGAGCGCGGGGTTCCCGTCGAACCGCCGAATCCCCTGCCGGTGCGCGGCACGGAGTAGCTGCCCGAGGGCAAGCACCGCGTTGGTCTGCCGCAAGAGCGGATCGGTACCGAAGGAGCCCGACCGATGGGCGATGCGGCGATCGACGACGGATTCGAAAGTCCCGAAGGGCACGACGTGACGCGCCACCAGCCGATCGGCCTCGGTCAACGAGTCGTCGAAGCGCTCCCATAGGGCCTGTGTGGACCAGCCCTTGATGGATTGAATCCGCACGAAAAACTCCGCGAAGCCGTCCGCCAGCCAAGGTAGGTGGGGCCAGCGCGCGGAGCCGGACGAGAGGATTTCGGCCCACCGCGAGGCGACGTCCCGAAGTTCGGCGCGTCTGGCGATCCGGTCCCGATCGAAATCGTTTTGAATGACCATCGTCTGAACGGCGACGGCCCACCACGCGAGGGCGCGGCGGCCCGCCGCGCTGCGGCTGGTGCGGCCCTGAGCCTTGACGAGCCGTGCATCGTTGAGTGCCTCGATCCCGGCAGGCGGCGGTTCGGCGGCGACCGCGTTCAGCGCGCGGAAGCTCTCCGCGAAGTCCACCAGCAGCTCGGCCGGTGTCCGTGCGCGGATACCGTCACGCGTAGAGAAATACGCGCTCTGCGCGATGAATTCGGCCACCATGTCTTCGCGCGCCGGAATGTTCGGGTAGAGCTCGGGCAGAGCTCTCCAGAGACCCAGAAGGTCGCTCACGATCTCGTCGTCGCTTCGTGTCGGTGCGCGGGGCAGGCCGGAGACGGCGATGCCCCGCTCCTTGGCCTCGGCGACGAACGCGTCGTAGCCGGACGCGAGCTCCCGGTAGGTCTCGGTGGCATCGGCCAGGAGAAGCCAATCGAGGAGGCGGCGCATCTGCGGATCTCCGCCGTCGTCGGGATACCTGGCGCGAGCCACTTCCTCGATGAGGCCTCGGTCCTGCGGGGTGCCGGGCAAGGCCCGCCCGGAGACCGTGTTCGCCACGATCTTACCGAGACGGGTCGACATCGACTGCGTCCACAGGCGGGAGGCCAGCACGGCGGCAGCCGCGTCTCCGGCGCGTAGCCGCGAAGGGTCCACCTGCTGGAGGTGAAAGAGGCTGGTGAGCACGGCGTAAGGCCCACGCGCGTCCCCCTCGAGGAGGTGGCCGAGCACCCCGTCCAGCAGGGTCACGAGCTCGTTCAACGCGGCCAAAGGCGCATCGCCCGTTTGACCCGACGACGTCCAGATCTCTGTCGCGACCGACTGCTCGGTCTCGAGCTGCTCCCACCGCCTCCGGAGGGCCTCGTTGCCTCCCCAATCGAGGTCGAGCGACTCCCACGCTTTCTGTCGCGGCCGACCCGAAAACACACGGTGCAGCGCCGTTCTCTCGGCGGGCGCGTCCCAGTACGCGTCGACGTAATCGAGGCGGAGCGCTCGCGCGAGCGTCTGGCGCGGCAGCTTTTCTTTGAGAAGGAAGCGTACGACTTGCGAGAATCGGCCCGCCGAATACACGGACGGTTGCGTCGACGCGAAAGGAATGTGCGGGTAGTCGCGGGACCACTCCTCGACGAGCCCCAGCTCCTCGTCCAAGTAACGCTGGAGTTCGCTCGCAGTGACGTCCACTCCCATTCCGACCACGCCGTCGACCGCGTCGATGAGCCGGGCGAGGCGAATCCGATCCGTGGCGCCGCCGCGCTGCGCCGCTTCCACCCGGTCCCAGTTTGCTTTGACGTCCTCCCAACGATAAACGCGCGCCAGCTCGACGACGTCGACCCGCTCGCCCTTGTCGTTCCCTTCGGCCAATGCCTCGAGCTCGTCTCGAGTGATCCAGGGGTAGTCGGCTTTCGCGATGAAATCGCGAGCGACCTCGAGCTCGCTGTCGGAGAGGACCCTCGGCGCGAGCGCACCGGCGCGAGTACGGCCCCGGGCGATGGCGTTCGCGCCGACCGGCAGAGACGACAGGACGCGCGGTTGCGACTCGCCGACGGGCAACAGAAACGCGCGCCGCGGCCTCGCGTTGAAGAGGCGACGATGCGCGGGCAGGGGATCGAGGTCGGGCAGATCCAGCTCGACCGCGGGAACGGGCGCGACGAGCCGGGGCGAAGGGATCCCCCGTAAGTCTTGTAGATCCGGCATCTTCACCTCGGGCATCGTCCGCAAGGTGGGCGCGTCGCTCTCGTCCGAGAGCAGGGCCTCGGGATCGGCTGACCCTTGGCGCCGCATGGCTTTGCCGACGGCCGCGTAGACGCGGCGCTCCGCTTCCGGCATGCGCCATTTCGCTTCGGCCCTGTGAAAGAACCGCTCGACTCGTTCGGCGGTCCGGCGAACCGAAGGCGCGCGCGCGGCTCCGACGGCGACCAACGCGAGAGCCAGACCCGGCACGGCCCAATACCGAGCGCGCATCCAGCGTCGTCCGTTCCCGGCAATCCGCCAAGCGTTCTTTGCCGAGCGATACGTCGGATAGAGGGCCGCCGACAAGACGGTCAGGACGAAGAAGAGAGCCACGTAGCCGACGGATCCTTCGAACGCCGGCATCGGAAAGACCCCGAGCGCCCAGAGGCAGGCCACGGCGGCGATCGCCCCCCCACCGAAGATCGTCAGATCCCACCGGTCCGCGCGGGTGAGCTCGTAGAGAGGTTTTCCGTCGACCGTGGCGTGCGGCAGGCCGCTGACCCACGCGACCAGAAAGGCCGTCGTGAACGACGCGACGAAGACGCCGACGCCGCTCACTCCGAGCAGAACTACGGGGGCGCCGAGAACGACGAGCCACGTCGCGAAGAGACCGGCCCCGGCGCCGAGCCGCGTCGCGGGCGCGTAGATGCGCGCGAACTCCTGGATCGACCGGCCCCGCACGTCTTGGCCGGCGCTGACCGACGAGGCGGTCCATTCGAGCGAGCCGCCGCCGTGCACACGCCGCCAAGCCTGGGCGATCCGAAGGGGATTCAGCGCGAGGTTCGAGAGCCCGATGACGGTCGTGAACAGCACCGAGAGCGTCGCGGCGACGAGCTGGGATAGGGCGATGAAAGGAGCCCGGTAGACCAGCCCCAGGCCCTCCCGCTTCCACGGGAGCTCCGACCGGGACGCCCACTTGCGGCGGAGCGGCTCCCAATACCGATCGAAGCCCACGATGGCCAGCAGCGACAAGATCTGCAAGACGACGGCGAGCCGACCGAGAGGGACGGGTGCGCTATCGCGCAAGAGCAGGCCGCTCGTCACCGCGACGAGCGCGAGGAACGCGGCGTCGCCGAAGACGCGCCTAAGCAGCTGCGCGACGTGAAACTGCGCCGAGGGATAGAGCTCGGCGATGTAATGGCCGGCGGTGTGGAGTGTTTGAATGTCGCCCGGAAGCCAGCGGACGTTTCGCGCGAACGCGCTCGTCGGGGAGAGAAAGTCTCGTTCGCCGACGTTCACGCTGCCGTCGAGGTAGCGGCCGAAGCGCCGCGCCGCGTTCGCGAGCACGCTCTCGACGTCGCGCGGAGCGCCCCCGGCGCCGGCCGGAACCTGGCCGTCCGGCGGGAGCGTCCGCTCGCGCCTGAACACCCCATTCTCGAAGCGTCGGACCTCGACCGCGCCGCTTTCGAGGAGGCGCAGCCGGCAGATTTCCCGCCGCTCGCCGCGCTCGACTACGATGATCCGCTCGGCCATGTTCGCCGCCGGTGCCGCTCAACCAACGCCCATCAGGCGCGTGTCGAAGAGCGAGAGCCAGACCGCGACCGCGAGGGCCACGACGAGAACCGCGAAAGACCCCCGCACCGCGCGTCCGACCGCGACATTCCCCCGCGGAGCGATCGACCGGACACGGAACCGGGTCGGCCCGTAGAGGGCCTCCGTGAACGCGGCGAGACGTCCGGCGGCGCCGGCGATGAGATACGACTGCTGAAAGTCGTGGCTCAGCGCGTGGGCCGGATTGAGTACTCCGTGGGAAAACTGGGCCAGGTACGGCAGCGGCCGATGCCACCACTTGCCGAACGCAGGCGAAGAGCCGCCGAACACGAGCGTTCGACTGCGAGCGTCCGCGGCGTTGTGCGTGTCGCGGTCGGCTTGCACCGCGCGGATGTATTCGGAAGCCACCGTTTCGCCGCGCTGTCGGGGCAGCGTGACGTAAATCCTCGGCACCCCAATGACCACGTGCGCGTTCGCCGGGTGGAGCATCGTCGAGACGGCCTTTTCGACTTCGCCGGGCTCGAAGTCGTTCTTGTCGTCGACGACGGCGCCAACCTCCGGAGCCTCGTCGACCCGAATGTCCTCGCCCGCGAGCACGCTCGCGCGAATCTCTTCGCTGGTTCCCGAGAGTCCGGTGTAGCGGGCGAAGTCACCCCAGACCGACACGTAGTTGGGTACTCCCGGGTCCTGCACGTGCTCGGAGAGACTGCGGTCCGTGTAGACCGTCGGTCGGGTCTTGCCCAAGACGAGCAGCTCGTGGAGCGCGATGTCGTTGCCCACTTTCTTGAAGAACCCGCCGGACACGCGGATGGGCTGCACCGTGAGCAAGAGGTCCCGATTGAGTTCGAGCCGCTCCCCCGCTCCCATCGCGCCTCCCGCGCGATGGCGGTCCAGGAGCGCCAGCGTCTCGGGTCGAGGCCTCACGTGGGGCGGGAGCTTGGTGAAATCGTACCCGTCGAAATGCCTGGGAAAGTCGGGCGTCGCGAGGGCCGCATTGAACACCCGAGCGAAGGTCGGCGCGTCGTATTTCCCATTCAGCTCGCGAAGGATCCAATCGCGGGCAGGCATCGCGGAGTCCTCGAGCGCGCGACGGAAATGCGGGACTGCCCGAGCGAAGTCGCGATCGCCCGCGTCGAAGGACCGGCGTTGGGAGTTGAAGTCGAGCCATTCGCCGCCGCGGAGGACGTACAGGAATCCGACTTGACCGCCGTACTCCCGGTCCGAGAAACTCTGGAGTTCGGCGATGTGATCGGACTCGTAGCGGATCACGTCTTCATCGGTGGTGTTGCTGGCGAGCACGAAGACGGGTCGAAACCTCGGCCCCAGATGGGCGATGGTCTCGCTCAGCGCGCGTGCGTTGCGCCACAGATAAATGAATGCCTGATTCGCGTCTTCACCGACGATTTCCCAAATCTTGGAATCGTCGTCGACCAGGGAGACGACGACTCCGCCCTCGCAGGGGCGAGTCTCGGTCGAGAGCGGAAACGTCCCCCGAGACCGCGCGAGCTCGGCGTCGAGGCTTGCGCGGAAGTTGGCGCACATGGGCGGGGTGGCGTCCGGCGCCAGCTCGATGACTGTGTCGCGGTTTCCACTTCGTTGAGAAAATGGCGTCACGCGGCCGATGCGCGCTCCGGATCGCCGCGCGGCCGAGTCGATGATCGCGCTCAGGTTCGACCACGCGGGGTTCGTGGATCGCTTGGGGACGGCGATGGGCACGTGGAGCACCCGGCCCGGCGCAGCGGCCGTGTCGAGATACTTCGCGAGATCGACCGCTGGATGACCCGGGCCGTCGAGCAAAATATTCAGGAAGGCGATATGAAACTTCAGGATCACCGGCTCGACGACGTAGAGCTCCAGCACGAACAGGAGCACCGCCCAGATGAGGTGGGAGGTCCGAAACGAGCCGATGAGCAAGAGGGCGATGGAGATCCGGCCGAGGAAGACCCCGAATTCGAGGGCGAAGACCCACGGCCCTCGGACCAGACCGGCGGGAAGGAGCGCGCGAGGGCCGAGAGGCGGGTCGCTCAGCTGCTCGGCGACCCGTTCCCCCACCTCGCCGGCCACGAGCTTGCCGTCGACGACGGCGCGCCATTTCTCGAGAAACAAGGAAACGACGCGATCTTGGATACCCAAACGGCGCGCGAGAATCTTGCGATCGAGTCCGGCCATCCGGGCGTCGAGCGCGTGGGCGCGCCGGCCGAGCTCGGACGCCGCGGCATCGCCGTCGGCGAGCGACTGCGCCGCCTGGTCGCACGTTCGGTCGCGAAGCGCGCGCGCCTCGCTCTTCTCTCGGGAGAGATCCTCGAGGACCGCGTCGTACCGCTCGGCTCGCAGGCAGAGCTTCTTCAGCGCGATTTTGACCGCGATGAGGCCACACGCGAGGTGACCGCCCGACGTGTTGTAGCCCCGGGGCCGTCTCGCGAGAAAGCCTGCGAGCCACCTGGCTTTCCGCGCGCATACGGCCGCGTCTGGCCCGAGCGGCCATCCCGGAATCTCGAGCGGTAGCCCGACGAGTGCGGCCAGAACGAGGGCGCATCGGTTCTTCGCGGCAACGCCGGCACCGAGAACGACCGCGGCGGCGACGATTCCGAGCCAAAGGCGTTCGTCGACGTGCTCCATGGCGGCGATCGCTTCGGGAGCGGCAATCCACACTAGAATCGCAAGGGCGCCGGAGAGCGCGCCGAGTGCGGCAGCCCTCTCGAAGAGTTCCGACAATGCGTGCTTGCCCCGACCCGTCCCTGCGCCGGGCGCACGACCTTTCGTGAAGGGTGTTTCGACCCCGATATCGGCGGACGCCTGCAGCCCGGGAGCGAGGACCCTTGATTCAGAATCCATTTCCCTCGATTAGCAGTGGGCGTGATGACGCACCATATCAAGCGATTACAATGTAGGAGTTGTTCCTTTTGTGTTTCAATGGCACGGCGTTCTTTCGTTTGGTGGAATCTTGTTGGATACCAAACCGAAACCGAGCAGGAGTTATATAAGATGATTGCCCGACTGGTCGCGTGGAGCGCACGTTGTCACTGGGTCGTCATTGTTTCGACATTGGTACTCGCCGTCGCCGGCAACTTCGCACGTCGTGCTCTCGCGGGCGACGTCATGCCTGACTTGTCGGATCCGCAGATTGGGGTAATCGCGGAGTGGCCCGGCCATTCGGCGCCCGACGTCGCGCAAGCCGTGACGAGCGTGCTCACGGACGCCCTCGATGGGATCGCTGGGTGTCGAACCGTTCGGGGGACTTCGATGTCGGGAATGGCTTACGTGGACGTAATCTTCGAGTCGGGCGCCGACCTCGACGCGGCCAGACAATCGGTCCGAAAGCGCGTGACCAAGGCCGTCGCAACCCTGCCGGCGGAGGTCCACCCGCGCGTCGGACCGGCGGCATCGAGCACGGGCTGGGTGTTCCAATACGCCGTCGTCGATCCGACGCACGCCACGTCAATCCAGCTCCTGTCGCGAATCCAGGACGAAATCTTGGGGCCCGCGCTGAAATCCATCCGCGGCGTCGCAGAAGTAGCGTCCGTGGGGGGCGCGGCAAACCAGGTCGTCGTGGCCGTGAATCGCGATCGCCTCCGGGAACACAACCTCGCCGTGACGGACGTGGTCTCCGCACTGAAGGGAGCCCTTTCCCCGACGACCCGTTCGGGGGACGCCAACCCGCGGCAGACGCGTCTGTGCGAACAGTGCGATCGGGACTTGAGCGCGGTGCCGGTCGCGCCCGCCTCCGACGGCAACGACGCCGTCCGCATCGGCGACATCGCGGCGGCGAGAATGATCGACGACGTCCCGCCGGGCCTCGCCGATCTGGGGGGGGAGCGCGCAGTCGGGGGCATCGTCATCGCCCGAAGGGACGCCGACGTGGCCGCGGTCGTGCGGCAAGTCAAGCTCGCGATCGACCGGGAACACCGGCGCTTCTCTCGCGACGTGCAGGTGGTCACGGTGTACGACCGATCCGTCCTGGCGAATCGCACGCATCGCACGCTTGCGACGGCGCTCGCAGAAGAAGTGGCCGTGGTGGCGCTCGTCATCGTCGTCTTCATGTTGCATCCGAGGAGCGCGCTCGTTCCCCTCGTCACCCTTCCCGCCGTCTTGCTCCTCACGTTTGCAGGGATGTGGATGCTCGGGGTGTCGGCCACAATCATGAGTCTGGGCGGGATTGGCATTGCGCTCGGCCTCGCCGTCGATGCCGACGTCGTCGCGCTCGAAGCTTCGCACCGCTCTCTCGAGGGTCAGGACGGCGTCGGGCCCCCAGGGTCCGAAGACGAGCGGCGCGCGAGGATTCGCGGGGCTTCCTTGCGATTCGCGCCTGCCATCGTCACTTCGCTGCTCATTGCGGCTGCTTCCTTCTTGCCAATCTTCGTCTTTGCGGGCGAAACAGGGCGGCTCTTGCGTCCCATGGCGATCACCAAGACGCTCGTCATCGCCTCCGCCGTGGTCGTGTCGCTCACCCTGTCGCCGGCGCTGCGTGATCGGATGATGCGCGGCAAGATCGTCCCCGAATACGCGAACCCGCTGACGCGCGGCCTCGTGCGGATCTATCGCCCGTTCGTCACGTTTGCGCTGGCGCAGCCGGCCTTCACCTTGGCGACGGCTTTTCTCGCGGTCGTTTCGTGCATCCCGATTGCGTCGCGACTCGGTGCCGAGTTCTTGCCCCGCATCGACGAAGGGGACCTTCTGTTCATGCCGACTGCCCGCCCGGGGATCCGCGCGGCGGAGTCGGCGGCGGCGCTCGCGCGTCAGGACCGCGCGCTCGCTCGGTTCAGCGAGGTCGCGGCCGTGTTCGGCAAGGTCGGACGAGCGGACACCGCCACCGATCCCGCACCATATTCGATGGCCGAAACGATCGTGGGCTTACGGCCTCGCTGCGATTGGCCGATGAACCCCGATTGGCAATGCGCTCCCTGGGTCCCGGGTTGGCTTCGTCGTGCCGCGTCGGCCCTGCGATGGCAGCCATGCTCGCCGCGCGTCCAGGACCTCGTCGCTCGACTCGACGGGGCCGTGCGGACAGCGGGGTGGACGAACGCGTGGACGGCGCCGGCGCGGGCACGGATGGACATGATGTCCACCGGAATTCGAACTCCGTTGGGCATCCGCCTGGTCGCGGGCGACTCGACGCGCCTCGAATGGCTCACCGCAAGAGTCGCCGACATCGCCAAACGGGTCCCGGGCGCCGAGAGCGTGCAGACCGAATCGTTGGGTGACGAGACGCGGCTGTCTTTCGAGACGGAGTCGGCGCAAATGGCGCGTTTCGGGGTGGATGCCTCCGTCGTGCGACAAACCGCCGCTCTCTTTGCGAACGGCGGTCAGGTCGGCGAGGTCGAACGGCGCGGAGAACGAGTCCCCGTGCGTCTGGCCTTCGACGCCCACGGGCAAGACGAGAGACCGGCCGACGCCTTGGGCACCGTCAGTGTCCGCGGCCCGCCGCCGCCGGGCAGCGAGAACGGCCAGCTCGTCCCCCTCGACCTGCTCGGGCACACGGCATACGTCCACGTGCCTTCGCTTCTGCGGACCGAGAGCGGTGAATTGTGCGCCTACGTCCTCGTTCTTCTGGACGAAGCGACCAACATGCACGAATACGTCGAGCGGGCCCGGCGCGCGATCGACGCGGCCAAGGAGAACGACGAGCTCGAACTCCTCCCGGGCGAGCGCGTCGAGTGGGGAGGGCAATACGATCTTTACGTCGCGGGCGAGAAACGCTTCGCGCTTTGTGCGCCGCTCGTCGTGCTTGCCATGATGGTTCTTCTCTTCGTCCAGTTTCGTAACTTCGTCGAAGCGATGCTCGTCATGCTCTCGGTGCCGTTCGCGCTCGTCGGCAGCATCTGGGCACTTTTTTTGGCGGGCTACCCCGTGTCGGCGCCGGTCTGGGTCGGCATCCTATCCGTGCTCGGACTGGCCATGCAGACCGGCGTTCTCATGGTCGTCTACATCGACGACGCGTTCTACCGCCGCGTTCGGGAAGGACAGCTCTCGACTCGCGACGACGTCATCGCGGCGCACGCGGACGGCACGGTCCGGCGATTGCGCCCAAAGCTCATGACCACGGCGACGATGGCCGCGAGCCTCCTTCCCCTTCTCTGGGCCGATGGCGCCGGCTCGGAAATCATGCGTCGGGTCGCGACTCCGATGCTCGGGGGTCTTTTGACGAGCGCCTTTCTGACGCTGGAAGTCCTCCCGGTTCTCTACACGCTTTGGCGCTGCAGGCAGCTTTCGCGCGCCCAGCGGCTGGGATTGCCGATCACGGCCATCGTCGGAACGTGCCCGGCCTGGTCCGAAGGAGACGGCCGATGATGGTCGCCGTCCGCGTACTGCTCTTGATCCTCGGTCTTTCTGCCGTGCTCGTTGCGGTCCGTGCCGTGTACGAAGAGGGCTCTCGGCGTACCCGCGGCGAGCCGGCGTACGTGTGCCCGATGCATCCGGAGGTGAGGCAAAGAGCGCCCGGCGAATGCCCGCTCTGTCGGATGGCACTCGTCGAGACAAGCGAGAGCAGGAGCGACCTGCGTCCGCCCGCGGGCGAACGGATCGCGATCGACGTCGCGGATCTGAGCGTCGTGGAGCGGCGCCCCGTGACCGAACCACACGAGGTCACCGCGCCCGCGTGGATCGACGGGCCGGGAGGAGTCACCGCCGCAATTCACGACGACGACCTATGTGCACTGGGCGAACCGGGAGCCCGCGCGTCGTTCGTCGCTTCGGGAGGGCGGGCGCACGTCGAGGTTCGGCGCGCGGACGTTCGTCCGACCCGCCGCGACGCGTCCCGGTCGATGGTGCGCTATTCCCTGGAGGCGCCGGCGTCCTCGCCCCAATTGGGCGACGTGGGCGTTCTCATCGCTCCGCGCAAGGCGTGCGAATGGCTCGTCGTCCCGTCCTCCGCGATCCTCGAGTCGGCCGACGGTCCTTACGTGCTCGCCGCGCCGAGAATCGTCGGGGCGAATCCGGTGTACGCGAACGACCTCACGAGGCGCCCCGTGCACGTCGGAGGACGATTCTCGAACGCGACGGTCGTGCTCGACGGGTTGCACGAGGCAGAAACGGTCGTCGCCAAGAACGCGTATTCAATCGATGCCGAGCTCGGGCCTCATCAGCCGTTCGAAGAGCGGCCCTAGAGCAGCCTCACCCGAGACGGAACCACGCGTCCGCAGCCAGGACCATACCCAGCGTTACCCCCGCAATCGCGACCTCGCCGAGGGCTCCCACGATGAGCGGCTTCAAACCTTGCCGCCGCAATTCGGTGAAGTTCGTTTGGAGCCCTACTCCGGCGAACGTCAGGAGAAAAGCCCACCGACTCAGGTTCGCGAGGCTGGCGATCTGGCCCGGAGCGAATACCCCGGCGCTACCCAGCGCCGACAACGCCAGAAACCCGAGGACGAATTTGGGGAACTTCTCCCAGACGAAGCGCGCTCGCGGCCCCGCGAGAGCCTTGCCGGCCCGGCGCGCAAAGTGGAGAGCGACGCCGAGCACGACGAAGCCGATGGTCGCGTTGCGCGCGGTCTTCGCCAGGACGGCCCACTTGCCCGCCTCTTCGGAGTAAAGGTTTCCCGCGGCCGTCACCTCGGCGGTGTTGTCGATCGCCAAACCCACCCAGAGCCCGAAGGCGTGGTCGCTCATGCCGAGCGCGTGCCCGATCGCCGGGAAGAGGAAGAGGCCAATTGCCCCGAGCGCGAGAATCGCGCCGATGGCATACGAGGCCTCTTCGTCGTCGGCGTCGATGGCGCCCTGGGTGGCGATGATGGCCGATACGCCGCAAATCGAGGAGCCGACGGCGAGCAGCGCCGTGAGCTTCGGGCCGAGTCCGAAGGCCCGGCCGAGAAGGACCATCAGCGAACCGGCGACCGCGAATTCGAGCACGACGAGGGCGAGGCTCAACCCGCCGAGCTTGAAGACGTCGGCGAGGAGAAAACGAACGCCGAGCAGCGCGATGCCGACCTTCAAGAAAAACTCGTAGGTGCGGATCCCGGGGCGGAAGACGTCGTACGCGCGAGACCCTGCGAATAGATTCCCGATGACGAGCCCGATGAGGATGGCCCAGAGAACGTATTCCACATTGGGGAGCGCGACGTGATGGGCCTGCCCGTAGGCCTTGAGAAGGGCCTCGGCCTTCTTGCCCCCGTACCCAATGACGAACAAGAGCGCGACGCCCGGGAGCGTCCTCGTCACCTTCCCCGCGAGCGCCGGCCATGAAGGGGAACCCGCCCCTGCTTCGCGCGCTTCCGGCGACGAGCGCTCCACCGGGGCTACCACGGCACTCTCCCGATGATGCCGGAGCGAACCAGCGCCGCGAGCGCGAAGGCCACGAGGACCGACAGCCAGTCTATCGACGATGCGCGCGGACGGCTCGTTTCGCCACGGTCTACCACGGTCGCAGCCTCGTCACCGCAGAAGCTCGCGCCATCCCGCGGCCGCGCGCTGCAAGTCGGCGATCTCGTCGTGCGTGACTTTGCGCTCGGCTTCGCTGGGCGTCACGCGCGTCCATTCGTCCACGACGCGCTTGAGCTCGAGCGCACGGATATGGAGCGTGCGCGTTCGGCTTTCGAAAGGAAGCCGCAGGAGATCCGTGGCGAGCCGCGACAGAAGCGTTTCGGCCGGGGTGCGATGGGCTGCTCCGGCGTCCGTGAAGAAAAAAGTCGTACTCATGGCGGTCCAACCTCCAACGGGAACAGCTCCATCGCCGGGCCGTCGAGCTCATCGCGGTGTCCACTATAACAGACCGCCTGGCGTTCGCCAGCCGCAGCGCCGGGAGTCATCCCGCGAAGTCGGATAACTCCGGGTGACGCACCGGGAGTCTGCCGAGGGCGTGGGATAGCTCCGGGTGACGCACCGGGAGTCTGCCGAGGGCGTGGGATAACTCCAGATGACGCACCGGGAGTCTTCCGAGGGCGCGGGATAACTCCAGATGACGCACCGGGAGTCTTCCGAGGGCGCGGGATAACTCCAGGTGACGCACCGGGAGTCTTCCGAGGGCGTGGGATAACTCCGGGTGACGCACCGGGAGTCTTCCGAGGGCGCGGGATAACTCCGGGTGACGCACCGGAAGTCTTCCGAGGGCGTGGGGTAACTCCGGGTGACGCACCGGGAGTCTTCCGAGGGCGCGGGATAACTCCGGGTGACGCACCGGGAGTCATCCCGCGGCGTCGGATCACTCCCGGTGCGTCTTTTACGTCCGCCCAGGACGCAAAAAAGCGCCGGCGAGGGGAACGCCGCCCACGAGCCGCCGGAGTCGCCCGCGTTTGAGCCACTTCGAGAGCCCGACGCTGCTGCAACGTCGTGATTTCCCGTGGTCCGACCCCCCGACTGGACATACCATCAGCGGCGAGAGGCACCTTGGCTCTACGATTCTGTCCGCTGGCGCTGTCCGCCTCTTTTTTCTTCGTACTCGGCGCCGCTTGCAGCTCCGGGTCGCCGTCCGGCGCGGGTACCACCGCGGCTTCGGGAGCTTCTTCGGGCTCCTCTTCGGGGTCCAGCGCCGCCGGCGGGACGAGCTCGGGCTCCTCCGGGACGACACCGGGCGCGTCGGGGGCTCCCTCCGGCAGCAGCGGCTCCACCTCGGGTACCAGTTCCGCGAGCGCAACGAGCGCGAGCTCCGGCTCGAGTTCGTCCGGATCGTCGTCGGGCGGATTGGCCGGGGCCTCCAGCAGCGGCGGATCTTCCTCGGGCTCCAGTTCGGCCGGCGCAGCGAGCTCGGGCTCCGGCTCAGGCTCCTCGGGCTCGATGGCGAGCGCTTCGGGCGGCTCGTCCAGCGGCAGGACTTCCAGCAGTTCGGGAACGACGTCCGGAGATTCGGGAGTCACGGCCGACGCCGGGTCGCCCTCGAGCAGCAGCGGCGGGGGCAGCGGAGCGGGGACCGACGGCGGTTCCGGCGCGAACGCCCTGGGGCTGCGCATCGTGGGCCGCACGGCCGCGGGCACCGCGCCCGGGTCGGTTCGCTTCTCATGGGCCGGAGTGAACATCCACGCGCAATTCACCGGTACCCAGGCCTCGATGGCCCTGAACGACGGCAGCAACAAGAATCGCTTCACTGTGGTCGTCGACGGCGGCACACCGACCACGATGACGACCGCGGCGGGCCAGACCTCGCTGCCGCTCGCCACGGGCTTGACGAGCGGCACGCACGACCTCGTGATTTGGCGAAATACCGAGGCGAGCATCGGAGTTACCCAGTTCAGCGGCCTTTCGAACTTCGGCGCCGGGGGCGCGCTCGTGGCGCCGGCCGCGGGGCCGAACAAGCGAATCGAGATGGTCGGAGACTCGCTCACGGTCGGCGCCGGCGTCGAAGGCAACGCCGCCTGCCCGGGCGGCATCGACGCGTTCACGAACAACTACCTCGCGTACGGATCGATCGCCGCGCGAACCGTGGGGGCCGACGTCGTCACGGTCGCTTGGTCGGGAATCGGCGTCTATCGGAATTACGACGGCAGCATGACGAGCACCATGCCGACGCGGTACCCCTACTCGATTCCGAACGACATGACCGCTTGGGACTTTTCGCAGTACCAGCCGGACGTGGTCGTCATCAATCTCGGGACGAACGACTTCGGCCAGGGCGACCCGGGCACGCCCTACGAGACTGCGTACGAGGCGTTCCTCAAGACCATCCGCGGCAAGTACGCGAGCGCGTACTTCATCCTCATCGACATGTACGGCGGCCAGCGCCTGGTCCGCATCAACGATGTCGTCACCGCCATGAAGGCCGCGGGAGAGACGAAGATCGAGGCGCTCAGCGTCAGTTCGGCGCAAAATAACCTCGGCTGCAACCAGCACCCGAACGTCGCGGGACAGGCCGCCATGGGCGCCGTCCTCGCCACGCGCCTCAAGACCCTGATGGGCTGGTGAGCGGGGTCCGGGGCTAATTCACGGTGATCGAGATATTGTCGTAGAAGATCTGCATCGGCTGCGCCGGACCCGCCAAGTAATTCACTCCGAGGATCGTCGAGAACGCGGCTCCGGGACTGGTCGGGTTCATGATCGCGGCGCCTTGGATGGCCACCGCGCTGCCGTCGTAGGAAAGTGACAATTTCTTGCCAGCCGAGTCGACCGTCAGAGCGATCGTCGTCCAAACGCCGAGAGGGGGCTGCGCGACGGGATGCACGATCGTCGTCAGGGGACCGCCGTCCGGCCGCGCGACGCTTTCGTTGAGTTCCGCGCCCGCGGCGCTGAGGTCGAAGCTCACCGCCCACGCGCCGCTCTTGTAGCCGATCCGAGCCAGGCTCACGTCTTTCGCGTTCGCGTCGAACCCGACGATCTTCAGCGCAAACCGAAGCGTTTCGGAGTTGACGTTCGTCGGGTACTTCGCGAATTGCTCTTGATACGTGCTCGCGGAGGACACGACCGGAGTCGAAAGCAAGAGGGTATTCGGGCGAGAGGGAGCGTCGACCGGGGAATCGAAGCTCGCGCAATCGGACGCGCTGATGAAGATGCTGTCCCACGTTCCCTTGATCGTCGCGTTCGTCTCGTCGAAATCGTTGCAGTAAACGGTATTGGCCGTCATGTTGGCCGCGCACCACGAACGCGCGCCGGCATCCATGCCCGCCTCTTGGCCCCCGGTCGGGCCGCTGAAAGCGTCCCCCGCGCTCGCCGGGCCGCTGGAAGCGTCCCCCGCGCTCGCCGTGTCGCGGGAAGCGTCCCCCGCGCTCGGCGTTCCGGCAAATGCGTCCGCGCCCGACGCCGCGTCGATTCCCTGGACTGCGTTGGACGGACCGGGGTCGCTCAAGGCGCCGGCGTCCGTCACGACGGGCGGGTTGCCCTGGGTGGTCGGCGTCGTCGCGCCCGGCGTGGAGGACGTTTGCGGAGGGGGGCCTCCGGCGTCGGGAGTTGGCGGCATTTCGCTCGCGGGCGCCGAAGCGTCGGGGGCGTCGGCGCCGGTCCGGGTGACGCCGGACAGAGCGGCGTCGGGAGGGCTTTCCAAGTTGTCGAGCGGGAAGGCCAGCGTACAGCGGCACAATCCCACGAGAGTCACAGCCCATGACGTTGTGCGACTTTTTCGATGGGAGGCTGAAGACATCAAACTTACATTCTACGCTGGCAACGCCAGGGGCGCACGTGAGCAAGCCGAGGGGGCGTCAAAGACCGTTAACGAAGTCGCGATTTGTGCCGCATTCATCGCATCGTGCGACGTGCTCGAACCCGGGCACCCAGGCGCAGCTCTATTGGGTCGACGTCGCCACGGGCACGGCCGCGCCGCTCTCGGCGCTCAACGGCGGCGCGTATCTGCCGGCCAATCCCGACGGTGGCCACCCCGACGACACGGTCCTCAACTACGAACCGACCGTGAACCCCGTCGCGGGAGGCGGCTACGCTTGGGTCGTCTTCACGAGTCGGCGGACGTACGGGAACGTCGCGACCATTCCGCCGTACGAGAGCGACCCCCGGTACTTCGACATCAGCGCTTCCCCGACCACCAAGAAGCTCTGGGTGTCCGCCATCGATCTCAACGCCGCGCCCGGGACCGACCCGAGCCACCCTGCGTTTTATCTGCCCGGCCAGGAACTCCTCGCCGGCAATTCGCGCGGGTACTGGGTGGTCGACCCGTGTGAGCCGAACGGATCGTCCTGTCTCACGGGCGAACAGTGCTGCGGCGGCTACTGCACCGAGGTCGACGGGGGCCTCATGTGCAGCGACCGGCCGCCGCCTTGTTCGACCCAATTCGACGTATGCACGCAGACGAGCGACTGCTGCGGCCCAGCCCAAGGGATGCAGTGCATCGCCGGACGGTGCGCGACGTCGACGCCGCCGCCGCCCGCCGCCGCACGCCGAAGACGGATCGGCGGCGATCTCGGGCGTCGCGCGCCTTCGCGGGCCTACCCCGGCTTATAAACTTTCTCCCCCGCCAGGCCGTTGAAGACGCGGATGGAGACGCCCGCGGTTGTTGCAGCACCTCTGCCGGAAGCGCCCGCGCGGGCGCATCTCCGGGAGGCGACTCGCGCTGCCCACACGCGCTTGGAGCAGATCCTTCCGCTCGCCTCTCCGCGTCTTACGCTTCGCGAGTACGCGACGATTCTCCGGGCCTTCCTCGGCGTGTACACGGTCGTCGAGGGGCAGATCGAGCCGTACGGACCGGAACTCGACCGGTCGGGCATCGACTGGCCGAGGCGCCGCAAGCTCCCGCTGCTCCGGCGAGACGCGGAGGCCCTCCATACGGCGGTGGAGGCCGGCGTCTCGGTGGCTCCGCCCCCGGACGCGGTTCTTCACCTCCCGACGCTCTCGCACGCCATGGGCTGCTTGTACGTGACCGAAGGCGCCACACTCGGCGGAAGGATCATCGCCCGAAACGTGCGTCGCGTCCTCGGCCTCGGGCCGGAAAGCGGCGCGTCGTTCTTCGACGGCTACGGTTCGGCTGGCGGCACGTACTGGCAAGCGTTCTGCGCGGCGCTCGAGCGCTGCCTCCCCGACGAGGCCTCTCGGGTGCGGGCAGCGGAGGCCGCGACCGAGACGTTTCGACTGTTCACCGACCATGTGGCCCGCGAGGCCCCGTGACCACCCCCACAGCTCCCTTCGTCGCGCCGGCCACCCCTGTGGACATCTCCCGCTGCGAGCACGAACCGGTCCGAATCCCAGGCGCGATCCAGCCCCACGGCGCCTTGCTCGTGCTTCGCGCGGCGGACCTCACGGTCGTCGGTTCGAGCGAAAACATCGGGGTTCTGCTCGGGCTGGCGCCCTCCGCGCTGCTCGGACGCCACGTCACCTGCCTCGCCCACGTCGCCGACATGGGCGAACTCTCCGGCGGTCTCGGCCAAGATCGCGTCGAGCAAGACAACCCATTCAAGGTAGCGGCCCACGGCGGGCGCCGGCTCAACGCGATCGTCCACCGGCAGAACGATCGCGTGCTGGTCGAACTCGAGCCCGAGGACGACGCGCCTGCGTTCCGCACTTCTCACGTTTTCAGTCGCGTGCGGCAGAGCCTCGTCCGCCTGTGCGCCGCGGGCGATCTCGGCGAGCTTTGCCGTCGCGCGGCCCGCGAGGTGCGCGAACTCACAGGCTTCGATCGCGTCATCGTCTACGCGTTTCAGCCCGATTGGAGTGGGAGGGTGGTCGCCGAAGACTCCGTCGACGGGGTGGCCCGTTACCTCGACCTTCGGTTTCCGAACTCGGACATCCCGAGCCAGGCGCGCGCTCTCTACGCCGAGTGCAGGCTCCGCATGATTCCGACATCGACTTACGTACCGGCTCGGATGCTGATGTCGCAGGAGGGGCCGCCCCTCGACCTCACGCACGCGAGCCTCCGAAGCATTTCCCCGGTCCACCTCGAGTACATGCGGAACATGGGAGTCACCGCATCCTTGGGCATATCCATCATGCTCGGGGACCGGCTCTGGGGGCTCATCACCTGCAACCACGAGTCGGGCGTCCGCTTCATTCCCTACGAGGCTCGCGCGGCATGCGGAATGCTGGGCGAGATCGTCTCGTCGCTCGTCGCTCAGAAGGAGGGGGTTGCCGTCGCGGAGGGGCGCTCGGCTTATCTGGCTCGGCAGGCACGGATCATCCAACTCGTCGTCCAAGATCGAGACCCGGTCAGCGGGCTGACCGAGCACACGCCGTCCCTCCTGGACGTGACCGACTCGACCGGGGCCGTCCTCCTCTACAAGAACGAGCTACACGCGATCGGCAAGACCCCACCGCGGAGCGACCTCACCCCGCTCCTCTCGTGGATTCGGGCCCAGGGCGGCGGGACGGTCGCGGCCGATTCGCTCCCCGAATGCTACGCGCCGGCTCAGGCCTGGAGGGACGTCGGCTGCGGGCTCGTCGCGACACCGGTGCTCTTTCCCGACAGCGGCGGCGCGCCGAGCCACGACACCTGGCTCCTCTGGTTCCGTCCGGAGGTCGTCCAGACGGTCTCGTGGGGAGGAGACCCGCGCAAAGTGTCCGGCGCGATAGACGCCGAGCGACTCCATCCCCGCAAGTCGTTCGACCGCTGGCGCGAGGAGGTCCACTTCAAGTCCATCCCCTTCGAGCCCCGCGAGATCGCGGCCGCCGAGTCGCTCGCCCGCGAGCTCGTCGACGTGGTCCTCGAGATCGAAGCCAGCCGCCGGGTCCGCGAGCAGTCCGCCGCAGCCGCGGAGGAGGCGCACCAGCGCGGCAAGATCGAAACGGCAACGTCCGTCCTCCACGATCTCGGCAACGCCCTGACGGGGATCGGCGGAGCCGTGGTCGAAGCCAGGCGACACGCGGCGGACGCCGCGGTCACCGAGAACCTTGCGCGGACGGTGCAGTTTCTGAAGCCCTCGACCGTCGCGCTCGATCGTCTGCTCGGCGGCTCGCGGGGCCAGTCCTTGGTCGCTCTGCTCGAGGCCATGGCCGTCGCCTCCGAGCGGGGTAAGCGTGGGGCGCTCGCCGCCTTCGAGCGAATCGCGAATTACCTCACCCACGCCAACGAGATTCTCAGCATCCAGCGCTCCTACGCCGGCGCGGGAAGCGACGGAGCGCGCGGTCGGGTGCGCGTCGACCGCGTCTTGGCCGACGTGCGGGCGATGGCCTCGGGCTCCGTCGAAGCGCGGGGCGGAGTGCTCACGATCAAGCCCACCGCTGGGCCCGTGCCGACGGTGCGGGTGGACCGGAGCCGTTTGATGTCGGTCCTCCTCAACCTCACGAAAAACGCGGCCGAAGCGCTCGACGACCTGCCGCCAGGGCGGTCCCCCTGGGTGACGCTGGCGTACTCGAGAGCGCCCGGCGGAGGGCTCGTCATCGCCGTGTGCGACGGTGGGCGCGGCTTCGAGCAAGATACCGCGACACGACTCTTCGACGACGGCTTCAGTACCAAGGAGCGCGGCTCCGGAATCGGCCTGGGCTCGTGCCGGCGCATCGTGGAGTCCCTCGGCGGTCGGATCACGCTTACGAGCGAAGGGCCGGGGACGGGAGCCCGCGCCGAGATCACCTTGCCGAGAGGGGCGATCGTCGATGAAGAGAATTGAAGCCTTGAAAACACGCATTCTCGTCATCGACGACGAAGAAAGCGTGCGCGAAAGCTTCCGGGCCGTGCTCTGCCCGGGAAAGCGCGAAGGGGACGCGGTCGACGCGGCGGCGGCGGCGCTTTTTGGCAACCCGGAGCCCGCGGCGCAGAGCGCAGCGATGCCGCCGTTCGAGGTCGACTTCGCGGCGAGTGGCAAGCTCGGACTCGCTCTCGTGGAGGCCGCGGTTTTGGCCAAACGGCCGTACGCCGTCATCTTCTGCGATATGCGAATGCATGGCTGGGATGGGCTCGAGACGGTGGAGCGCGTGCGGCGCGTCGACGTCCGTGCCGAGGTGATCTTCGTGACGGCCTACAGTGACCACTCGGTCGATGAAATCGTCGAGCAGGTCGGCGGTAACATCGGCTACTACGTGAAGCCGTTCGCTGGCGACGAGCTCAGGCAGCTGGCGACCAAGTGCGTGCTCGACTGGAATCGCGCTCGAGAGCTCGAAGCGCTGATGGACCTCGTTACTTCGATTCGGGCTGATCGCAACGACATCGACCGGCTCCTTCGTCACTTGCTCGAGCAGGTCTGCGCGTGGCTCGGGACCGACTCCGCGGCGCTCGCGCAGACGGGACGGGACGTGGTCTTCCGCGTCGGAGTCGGTGAGTTTGCCGACCCGGCCGCGGCGCTCCCCCTTTTGCAGCGGGGCGCCGGGCCCGAGCCTTCCGTGAACAACGGCCTGGTCGTCCTGCCGATCTCGGAATTTGGGTTGATCGTGGCCCTCAAGGGCGACCGGAAGATCACCGCGGACCGGATGCATCTCCTGCGGATGTTCATGGAGCACGCCTCGGTCGCCATCCAGAACACGGAGATGCACGCGCGGCTCGCCGAGACCCAGCGGATGAGCGCAGTCGGCCAGGCGCTCGCCTTCTTGATCCACGATATGCGCGGTCCCGTAATGACGGCGCGCCAACTGCTCGGTTTCATTCGCGACGATGACGAGAGCATCATGTCCCGCGCCGAACTCTTCGAGGCGAGCGACAAGCTGCTGGCGGAGGCGCTGGACCTCGTAAGCGACACCTTGGCTTTCTCTCGCGGCGGCACGAACGTGCAGCCGGAGCGCGTTGCCTTGTGGGATGCCTTGAAAGGGGCGCTCGAGTCCGCGCGCGCGGCGCTGGTGCCTCGCGGGATTCAGCTCACGTGGTCCGTTCCCGCAGGGCTGCACGCGCGGATCGACACAGCGCGCTTTGCGCGCGTTTTACGAAACTTGATCAGCAACGCCGCCGAGGCGATCGAAGGTCTCAAGGATCCGCAGATCCGGCTCGAAGCCCGGGAGATTGCCGGAGGAATCGAGTTCCGCATCGCCGACAACGGGCGCGGTCTGAGCGCGGAAGTTCGGGCCAAGCTCTTTGAACCGTTCAACACGGCGGGAAAGCGTGGAGGGACGGGATTCGGTCTGGCGATCGTGCACCAGCTCGTCCAGGCTCACGGCGGTCGAATCTCGGTGGAGAGCGGCCCTGAAGGCACATGCTTCCAAATATTCTTGCCTGACGAGGTGTAGTCGCCAATGGCGGGGGCGTCGTTGCAGCGTGCCAGGTTGCAGCGTGCCAGCAAGATCTGTCGTACGGTCGATGCCCCATGCAAACCATCCTCGGAGCGAGCGGAACGATCGGCACGAACCTGGCGAAGTCTCTAAAAGACTATACCCAAGACATACGAGTCGTCAGTCGCAACCCGCGAAAAGTGAATGTCACAGACACGCTCCTGGCGGCGGATTTGACGAAGCGCGCCGAAGTGGACACGGCCGTGGCGGGATCCGAGATCGTCTATCTCACGGTCGGGTTCGAGTACCAAACCGCGGTTTGGCGCGCGGTGTGGCCGCCCCTCATGCGCGACGTGGTCGACGCGTGTGAAAAGCATCGCGCGAAGCTCGTATTTTTCGACAATGTGTACGCTTACGGGCCGGAGTCCATTCCGCACATGACGGAGGAATCTCCCATCGCGCCCATCAGCGAGAAAGGCAAGATTCGGGCAGAAGTCGTGCGGACTTTGCTCACCGCCGTCAAGAAGGGTCGCATCCCTGCGCTCATCGCGCGATCCGCAGATTTCTACGGACCGAACACCGGCGGGAAGAGCGTTCTGATGCAAACCGTGTTCGAGAATCTCCGGCACAAAAAGGCGGCGATGTGGCTCGGCAAGGTCGACAAGAAGCACTCGTTCACGTTCACGCCGGACGCGGCCCGCGGAACCGCCCTCCTCGGCAACACGCCGGACGCCTTCAACCAGACTTGGCATCTGCCCACCGACGGCGATGCCCTCACCGCACGCCAGTGGGTGGAGTTATTTGCTCGCGAGCTGAACGCCCAAGCGAAGGTTCGCGCTATGCCGGCCTGGATGGTCCGAGCGCTCGGCCTATTCGTACCCCTCATGCGCGAGCTTGGCGAGATGCTGTATCAGTACGATCGGGACTACGTTTTCGACAGCAGCAAGTTCACGAAACGCTTCTCGATGAAGCCGACGAGCCCCGTAGAGGGCGTGAGGGCGGTGATCGCCGATTCAGCCGCTCGTCCCGGTTCCTAGCTCACAGGGCGGTGCGGAATGGGCGGGTCTGACCGCCAGAACTCGCGGTGAGGGCAACGGGCGGTCGAACCTCCGTGGACAGCACATGCTTCGAAATATTTTGCCTGACGCGGTGTAAAGTCTGAGTCAGAATGACGACCGTGAAAACGGCGTCCCTGCGACGTGGGTTGATGGTTTGCCTCGTGGCAAGCGTGGCGTGCGGTGCAGACGGCGCCCGACTCGGGAGCGGGGAGCCCACGCGCCCATCCGAACGAGACGCGGGAGCGCAGCCCGTGGGAATGCCCGACGTCTCCAACGGGGACGGTCCCGTGCCATCCTCGATGGACGCGGCTGGAGCGGCCACCGACATCGGGAATGAGGGAGCCACGCTCGAGGCCGCCGCGACACCGGTCGACGCCACCGTCCCGGAAACGGACGCCGCCGGGGACGACACCGACGCCACCGGCGTCAGCGATGCGGGCGCGGCGAGCGCAGTGACGGCCGTCGCGGTCGGCAGTACGTCAACCTGCGCGGTCACGGTTGCCGGCCAGCTTGTTTGCTTGGGCATGTTTCAGTACGACCCGAACGGCTCGCTCGCGGCGTGCCCTGCAGCCCAAGACTGCTCCGCACCGCAGGTCCTGGCGGGCCTGCCCACAGGCGTCACGTCGGTGGCCGCGGGTTACAAATCGACATGCGCCGTCCTGACCGACGGCCGCGTCGCGTGCTGGGGGGAGGCCGCGTCGGGAATCGCCCCGGCCGGGTCGACCGCTGCCGTTATCATCCCCAACCTCTCGGGCGTGACGTCGCTGTCGGTCGGCTCCGGCCCCCTGTCCCCCATCGCGAACTCGGGTGCGAGCGCGTGCGCCGTCGTCACAGGCGGCGAAGTCGAGTGCTGGGGTGGCGGGTACGTGGTGAATTCGACGGCGACACCCGTCCCGATCGCGGGACTTACGAGCGGCGTCACCGCCGTGTCCGTCGGAACCGCCGGCGCATGCGCCATCACGGCCGGGGGCGGGGTCACATGCTGGGGGAAGGGCGAATTCGTCCGACCAACCTCCCCGGTTCAAGTGGCCGATTCATCGATCGGCGCAACCGCGTTGTCCGTAGGTACGGAAGCCGCCTGCTTGGTTGGCGCGGGCGGCAACGTCATGTGCTGGGGCTCGAACGGACACGGCCAACTCGGAGCCCCCCTACCTGCCAGCAGCAATGTGCCCGTGCAGGTGCCTGGACTGACCGGCGGCTTCAAGTCCGTGGTCGTCGGAGACTCCGTTGCCTGCGCGGTCCCCTCCGGCGGCGACGTCGTCTGCTGGGGCGTCGGCCCGTTTCAAGACCCCGCAGGCATAACCGTTGTCGGGCCCGGACCAGTGCCTGGCTTGCCAAGCCCCGTGACCTCCTTGGCGGTTGGCTACGGTGCGCTCGGCTTCGCAGGCGGCGGCCCCGACACGGGGTGCGCGATTGCCGGCGGTGGACTGTACTGTTGGGGAGGCAACCACACCGCCCAGATAACCGGTGACCCGATGTCGGCCCAGGTCATCGCCGTGCCGCAGCGGGTGACGGGTTTTTAGTCCGCAAGGAACGTGGCCGACACGGGCCGCTGGTCGAGCACGCAGTTGGCACCGGAGCAAACGCTCAGCTTGAAGGTGCCGGAGATCGTGTAGCTACCGGGGCTCGAAACGAACAAGTGGACGGCCATCGCGCCCGTCTTCGCGTCGATCTTTTGCCAGTCACCAGCGGTCTTGGAGAAGACCGTCTGGCCCCCGGGGTCGGTTCCCGAGAATTGAACGAGCGGCTTTCCGTCGGCGACGAAGCGGTATGGGTACTCGTCGTTGATGTGATAGTCGCCGAGGGCAAGCAGCTTGACGTTCACCTGGCAAGGTTCACCCGACCGACAGCCCACGGTGGGCATAGCGTCCACGACGAAGTTCGTCCCGCAAGCCGCGTGGCCGCAGTCGACGCCTGCACCTTGCCCCGCGGCCGCCGATGGTCCTGGTTCGGCGCCCTCGGCTTTGCCTGCCGTCGCGCGGCTCTTGCCGCAGCCGAACGAGCTCGCCCACGAAATGCCGAGGACAAGAAGGGCGCCCGCGGCCGACGATCGACGCATAGAGACACGCATTCCAGAAATCTACTACCAAAGGGGTAGGAGGAACACGTGAGGACGTTGCGCGCGGCTAACTCCGCCGCAGGTCGAGCGTAAAGGGAAAGTTGGAGTTGGGTTCCAGCGGCGGCGTCGACTTCGCGCCGGGGCTGTGGCCGAACGCTTGGAAGCGGGCGGCACGGCGGCTTTCGGCGGCAAGGCTGTTGCGCGGAAAGTCGGCGTGCGACAGACCGCCCGGATGCGAGACGTAGTACCGGCAGCCCGCGATCGCCCGATCGTTCCAGGTGTCGATCAAGTCGAACACGAGCGGCGCGTGGACCCCGATCGTCGGATGAAGCGCGGAAGGCGGCTGCCACGCGCGGTAGCGCACGCCCGCGACCATCTCACCATTCGTTCCCGTCGGGTGGAGCGGCACCCTTCTACCGTTGCAGGCGACGACGTGCCTCGTGTCGACCATTCCGCGAACCTTGACCTCGAGGCGCTCGACCGAAGAGTCCACGTAGCGCGACGTGCCGCCCACGCTCACCTCCTCTCCGAGAACGTGCCAAGGCTCGATTGCCTGGCGAAGCTCGAGGACGATACCGCCGCGGGCGGTCAACGCTCCGTGAAGCGGGAAGCGGAACTCGAGATGGGGGGAGAACCAGCTCTTCTCGAACGGAAACCCGGCCTTCGACAGATCATCGAGAACCTCTTCGAAGTCCTGACGCACGAAGTGCGGGAGCATGAAGCGGTCGTGCAGCTCGGTGCCCCAGTCGACGAGAGGCCTCTCGTAGGGTGCTCGCCAAAACCAGGCCACGAGCGCCTTCACGAGCAGCTGTTGGGTGAGGCTCATTCGCTCGTGAGGAGGCATCTCGAAGGAGCGGAGCTCGAGGAGCCCCTGGCGGCCGGAGGCTTGGTCGGGGCTGTACAGCTTGTCGATGCAAAACTCGGTGCGATGCGTGTTGCCCGTGACGTCGATGAGCAAGTTGCGAAAGAGGCGATCGACCTTCCAAGGCGGGACGGAGCCGGGGGTCGCCACGCTCGACTCCAGCAGGCGGAAGGCGATGTCCAGCTCGTACAAGCTGTCGTTCCGGGCTTCGTCCACCCGCGGCGCCTGGCTGGTCGGACCGACGAACAGCCCGGAGAATAGATAGGAGAGCGACGGGTGATTGAGCCAATACCCGACCAGGCTCCGGAGAAGATCGGGCCTCCGCAGGATGGGGCTATCCGCGGGCGTCGCGCCGCCCAAGACCACGTGGTTGCCTCCGCCGGTGCCGGAGTGCCGTCCGTCGAGCATGAATTTCTCGGCGCGGAGCTCCGTCTTTCGCGCCTCGTCGTAGAGAATCGTCGTGGTCTCGAGCTGCTCTTTCCAGCTTCCCACCGGCTGAATGTTCACCTCGATGACCCCCGGGTCGGGGGTTATCTGAAAGCGCGTGAGGCGAGGATCCGAAGGAGGATGATACCCCTCGATCCGGATCTGTTTGCTGAGCCTGTCGGCGGTCGCTTCGATGCGCGCGCATAGCTCGAGGTAGTCTTCGGCGGTCTCGAGAGGCGGCATGAACACGTGAATCACGCCGCCGCGCGGCTCGATGCACAGGGCCGTGCGCACGACTCCCGACGCCGATTGAAGGCGCGCGGGCGCCTTCGTATCTTCCGCGGGGGCCGTCTGCGACCGGAAGCGAGGGGGGGCTTTGGCTCGTTCGGGGGACGTGCGCGGCAAGGGCTCGCGCGGAGTGAAGGGATCGGGCGGGTGAAGGGCCGGATCTTCGCCGGGCGCGGCCCAGGGAAGCGAATCGAGGGGCAACCGAAAGCCCATGGCCGAGTCGCCGGGAATCAAGTAGAGCCGCTCGGGTCTCAGAAACCACCGGCCGGTCTGCCACTTTGCGTCGCCCCCCGGCGGCGCGTGCCGAAGCGGAAGCGCGTAGCCGACGACCGCAGCGAGCCCCTGTTCGAAGATTCGCGCGAGCCGGCTGCGTTCGATTTCGTCCTCGAGCTTCGACTCGTGCGGGTCGGTGTTCACCGGAAGCCGGCGCTCGCGCCAGAGGTAGTACCAAGCGTCTTCGTAGGCAGGCACCGCGAAGCGTGGGTCGAGCGCGAGCTCTTCGCAGAGCGCTGTCATGAATGCGAGCGCATCGGCGCTCGTTTCGGACCCGGTCTCGGCGCGGGCGAAGAGCGCTCGATTGTGCCAGATGGGCGCGCCGTCCTTGCGAAAGTAACAGGACAGCGCCCAGCGCGGCAGCGGTTCGCCCGGGTACCACTTGCCCTGGCCTTCGTGCAGGAGGCCGTGCGGAGCGAATCGCTCGTGAAGGCGGCGCAAGAGATCGCGTCCGTAGCGCAGTTTCGTCGGACCGAGCGCGTCGAAGTTCCATTCGGACCCGTCCGGGTCGTTCGCCGCGACGAATGTCGGCTCGCCGCCCATCGTCAGCCGGACGTCGCCGGCGATGAGGGAACTGTCGACTTGGTGACCGAGCGCTTCGATCGCCGCCCACGCTTGTTCGGAATAGGGCAGCGTGACGCGCGGCGACTCCTCGACGCGGTGCACCGACATCGAGAACGCGAAGCCCTCCTTCACCTGGTCGGTGTCGCTGCGTTTCTGCCAGCCGTAGCTTCCCGTGATGGGGGCCGCCGTGTCCGGGTCGGGGGTACAAGCGAGCGGTATGTGCCCTTCGCCGGCCAAAAGATCGCTCGTCGCGTCGAGCCCCACCCAGCCCGCGCCGGGGAGAAACACTTCGGCCCACGCGTGCAAGTCGGAGGAATCCCTCTCCACGCCGGCAGGACCGTGAAGGGGACGCTCGTCTGCGCGAAGCTGAATCGAATACCCAGAAACGAATCGCGCCGCGAGGCCGAACTGCCGGAGCGTCTGGACGAGCAGCCACGCGAAGTCGCGGCACGATCCGTGGCCACGGACGAGGCTTTCCTCCGGCGAAAAGACTCCCGGCTCCATACGAATGTCGTAACGAAGCGTCTTTTGGACGAACTGATTTACGTCGACGAGCACTTCGACCATCCGCCGGCCGGACCGCGCGAATTGTCCCTTTGCGCGCTCGGCGAAATCGTTGAAGCCCGGACCGTAGCTTCCCGCCTGCAGGTACGGCGCGAGGTCTCTCTTGAGCGACGCGCTGTACGCGAATGGGAAGTGTTCGACCTCTTTCTCGAGAAAGAAGTCGAAGGGATTGATGACCGTCATCTCGGCGACGAGGTCCACTTCGAAGACGAGTTCTTGGGCGGGCTTGGGGAAGACGAGCCGCGCCTGATAGTTTCCGAACGGGTCCTGCTGCCAGTTGAGAAAGTGCTCCGCCGGCTCCACGCGAAGGCTGTAGGCCAAGATCGGGGTGCGGCAGTGCGGCGCCGGCCGAAGGCGTACGACGTGCGGCGCGGGATTGACCGGACGGTCGTACTCGTAGCGGGTCTCGTGGTGGAGGGCGACGCGGATGGTCAAGGCCCCGTCATACTACGGACCGCCTGTTGCAGTTGCGTTTCGGATTTTCCTCGGGGAGCTGCCGCGTGCGTCGGGCCCGTGCTATCGAGTGGGCGCAGAGCATATGGCGGCCATCGAGCGCAAGCGCCCTTGGTACCTCGTGCTGTCGCTCCTCGCCGCGCTGGCGTTCGGCGCGAACGGTGCCCGGAGCGGCTGGGCGACGGTGATGCTCTATCACGAGCCCATCGATCCCACGACGGCCGGCCACGGAATCGCCGACGAGGGGGACCGCGCGGCGGTCGTGGCCCGGGTCGAGGCCTACGTGCACGCCATCGACGCGGCAAAGTCACGCGGATGGCCGCTGGCCGTCGCGAAGCTTCTCTTGGGAGGCGCGACGCTGCTGTTCGCCATGCGGGCGATGGGGGGCAGCCGTGGAGCGCGCGCCGCGCTCGTGCAGCTCGTGGTCGCGCAAGCGGCGGTGGCGGTCGCCAGTCACTGGCTCCTCCGAGACGTGGACGACGCCGAGCTCCGATGGATCGAGGCGCAGCAAGCGGCCGGCCACGAGCGGGTACCCGAAGAAATGCTGCGCGCGGCGGCGTCGGTCGCCCTGGCGCTGCACGTCCTGGGCAGCGGCTTGATCGTGCTGGGACTCACGCGGCGACGGTCGCGCGATTTCTTCGAAGCAGCCGCGGCTGCGGTCGGGGAGCGCTAGCCGTAGATGGGACGGATCCGGCGGCTGCCGAGCGACCTCGCGAACCAGATCGCGGCGGGCGAGGTGGTCGAGCGGCCGGCGAGCATCGTCAAAGAGCTCGTCGAGAACGCGCTCGACGCCGAGGCCACGCGCGTGAAGGTCGAGCTCGAGCAGGGCGGCGTCGCGCTCTCTCGGGTAAGCGACGACGGCACGGGGATGGACGCCGAGGACGCGCTGCTCGCGCTCGAGCGCCACGCGACGAGCAAGCTCGCGGACAAGGACGACCTCTTCCGGCTCCGGACGTTCGGGTTCCGCGGTGAGGCACTTCCAAGCATCGCGTCGGTGGCGAAGTTGAAACTCGTCACGCGCGTTCGCGGAGACTCCGAGGGCACGGAGGTCGTCGTCGAAGGTGGAGGCGAACCGAGGTCGCGGCCCGTCGGGGCCGCACGGGGGACCAGCGTCGAAGTGCGCGATCTATTCTTCAACGTCCCGGCGCGACGCAAGTTTCTCAAATCCACCGGCACCGAGGCCGCCCACGTGGGTGAGGTCGTGCTTCTCGCCGCATTGGCTCGCCCCGACGTGAGCTTCTTTCTCGTACGCGACGGTCGGACCGCGCGTGAGTGGCTGCGCGTTTCGACGCGGCGCGAGCGGGCCGAACAAGCCATCGAGGGCGAGCGCCTCGAGATGTGCCTCGGTGAGCGCGGGCCGATGCGCCTCGAAGCGCACCTCGGCGCGCCGGAACGAGCTCGGACGGGAGCCGTGGCGCTTCATCTCTTGGTCAACGGCCGACCGGTGCGAGACCGCCAGCTCGCGCGCGCAGTCGCCCAGGCCTACGGCTCGGTGCTCGAACCGGGCCGGTACCCGGTCGGCGTCGTCTACGTCGAAGTGCCGCCCGAGCAGGTCGACGTGAACGTGCACCCGCAGAAGGCCGAAGTGCGTTTCGCCGACGCCCGCGCCCTACACGACGCCGTGACGCGCGAGCTGCACCAGGCGCTCGGGCGGGCTTTTTCGGTCCCGGCGCTCGGCGGGACGCCCCGCTGGTCGCTCCCGCGCGCTTCCGTCTCTCCCGAAGGGATTCCGGAGCCTGCGCGAGCGGTCGCCGACCCCTGGCAACTCGCGCCGGTCGACGTGCCGGCGGCTGCCTCCCTCGCCGAGCGCACGACGATGCCCTCGCCGGCTCCCGCGGCCGATCCGGCCGCGGGCGGCGCCGACCCGGGCCTTTTTCCGAGCGTCGGCTTTTATTCATCGCTCGAGTTTCTCGCGCAAGTGCGCTCGACCTTCCTCGTCTGCAGCGGCACGGACGGTCTCTACGTCCTCGATCAGCACGCCGCGGCCGAACGGGTGACGTTTCATCGCCTGAGGCGAGCGTTTGCGTCACGTTCGATCCCGATGCAGCGCCTTCTCATTCCGGAGGTCGTACAGCTCTCGGCGGCCGAGATCGCGATCCTCGAAGAGCGCTCGGGCGACGTGGCCGCGTTCGGCGTCGAGATGCGAACGGTCGGGCCGAGCGCAATCGCCGTTCACGCGGTCCCGACGCTGCTCCTGCGAGCGGCTCCCGACCGCATCGCGCGCGACGTGGTCGCGGAGCTGGGGCGCACGGCGAAGCGCCCGTTCGGCGACGCCGCGGACCTCGTGCTGGCGACCATGGCCTGCCACGGCAGCGTCCGCGCCGGGGACTCGGTCTCTCGCGACGAGGCGTCGGCGCTCTTGAGGGCGCTCGACGAAGTGGACTTCGCCGGCCATTGTCCGCACGGGCGTCCGGTCGTGACGCGCATGGGCTTCGACGAGCTCGAGCGTCGTGTCGGTCGTTGAGCAGGCGCTCCGATTCGCGGACGAGTCGGGCCATCTGCTGGCGATCGTCGGACCGACCGCCAGCGGCAAGACCTCTCTTGCAGTGGCCCTTGCCGAGAAGCTGGGGGGCGAGGTCGTCAGCGCCGACAGCGTGCAGATCTACCGCGCCTTCGACGCGGGATCGGGAAAGCCGACCGGCGATGAGCTCGCGCGCGCGCCTCACCACTTGGTGAGCGCGCTCGATCCGCTCGATCCGATCGACGCGGCGGCTTGGGCCGAGCGCGCGTTGGACCGCGTCGCCCAGATCCGTGCCCGCGGTCGCGTTCCCATCGTTTGCGGCGGAACGTTCTTGTGGGTCAAAGTCCTTCGCTTCGGTCTTGCCGGCGCCCCCCCGGCCAGCGAACGGATCCGCGATCGCCACCGAACAATCGCCGGCACCGAGGGCCGCTCTGCATTGCACGTCCAGCTCGGCGCCGTCGACCCGGAGGCGGCCGCGAAGCTGCATCCGAACGATCTCGTGCGGGTCAGTCGCGCGCTCGAAGTCTTCGAGCTGTCCGGCAAGACTCTGACCGCCTGGCAGCGCGAACATGCGTTCGCGCGCGTCCGCCACCCGACCCGCCTTCTCGCCCTCGCGCATGACCAACCGACGCTGACCCAACGCATCCAGTCGCGGGTCGCGTCGTGGCTTTCGCAGGGCTGGATCGAAGAGGTGGAGTCGCTCGTCGCGCGCGGCTACGGCGCGTCTCGCGCGATGGGGAGCGTCGGCTATTCGCAAGTGAACGCCATGTTGAAAGGGGACCTGGCGCGCGCCGATCTCGAGGAGGCCATCGTCCGCGCTACGCGCGTCTTCGCGCGCCGGCAGCGGACGTGGCTGCGCGACGCCGACGTGACCTGGTTGACCGGCGACTTCCGCCGGACCGAACTCGACCTATAGCGCGAGGCTCGCGTCGAGGAGTGCGACGAAGGTCGGCGGCGCGAAGCGCTGCGCCTGCGCGATGAATTCGCCGACCGCGTCGCTGGGCGGAATCTCGGGACGCACGGCTTCGGGATCGAGCGCGTGGGGCAAGGCGTCGAGCCGTCGAGGAAGCAAAGGAGTCGGGCTGCGGAGCCCGGCAAAGTCGGATTCTGTTTCGAACGGAATGCCAGGCACGGCCGGAAGCGGTCCGGATTCCGGCGGAGGGGTGTGGAGCGGCTGTGGGGGCTCTTCGGAGCCGAACGCAATCTCGGCGAGCTGCTCCTCGGGTTCGGGGGCGACGGGACGGCGCGACGACGCGGGCGCGGGTTCGGCCTCCTCTTCTGAGACTTCGAACTCGCCGGTAACCTCGATTTCCGCCACGTCCACCGGCGGCATCGAGTCCGGGGCGGCCGCCGTCGGCCCGGGGGCTTCGACCGGGTTTGCGGCCGGTGCCACGTCGACCGCCTCGGCGGCGACGAGTCGCTCGCGGCTGCCGCGATCCTCGCTCGAAGCGGGGGCGACGGACGGGTCGACCGCTTCGAACGGAGCGAGCCGCGCCTCGACGCCTTTGGGCTCCGTTTTCGCTTCGACGAACGAATTGCGCGGCTCGTTCGAGCGCGTACGCACACGATCGAGCAGCGCGCGAAGCCTCTCCAACGTTTCGCCGCGGCTCAAGCGCCACCTCCGTGAAGCTTGGTCACCGCCTCGCTCCACTCCATGCCTGAAGCGATCCACTCGCGCACCCGCCCGACGGCCTGCTCGCTTCCCACGAGGACTCGCGCAACCCGATCGTCGCGCGAGAGGAGGGCGCACCAGGTGCGCCGCCCGGACGCGGCCTCGAGCGCCGCCGATACGAGCGGCGCGAGCAACGTGCCGACCAGCGGTGAATCGTCCACGACGATCACCAGCGCCCGCCCCCAGCGCTCGACGCTCAGCGCTCCCACGCCGCAGATCGCCGCTTCGCCGGCGAGCTGTGCCACGAACGCGTCCATCGAGGCCCCCTGCGGATCGCCCATCCGAGCCGCGGCGCGCCGGCCGATCGCAGCGCCCAGCGTTCGCCCGAGCGCTTCCACGGCCTGCGGCGAGGCCGATCGGATGAGGTCATCGAGCGCCGCCGCGGGCACGAGCAGGACTCGCTCGTCGTCTCCCCGCGTGCGCACACTTCCGCTTGGCAGATCGAAGCGAACCGCGTGCGTGGCGTCGAATGACGATGCGACCATGGCTACTTTTCTAGCTTATACGGGTGCGACAAAGAGAGTGTCAAATGAGCGACTTTCCGCAATTCACGGCTCTCACGGTCGCTCTTGCCGCGCTCTTCATCCCCACCGATGCGGCGGCTTCCGACGCCGCGAGCGCTCCCACAGGCCCCGTCATCGAATTCGCCCGCCCGCCCCCTCTTGCTCTTGCCCCCCCTCCCCTCGCCCTCGCGCCCGGTGCGACGCCGGCGCCGGCTTGCTCGTTTCGCCACGCCGTGTGTGTTCACGCCGCCCCCGGCACGCCGCCCTCGCTCGCCATCGCGGCCCTCTCGTCGGCCGAACACGCATGGGACGCATTCTCGGGTGCACTCGCCTTGCCACCGCCGGACACGGACGTCGACGGCGCTTGGCACGTCTATCTCGTCGCCGACATCCCCGAGGGAGGCCGTGCGGTATTGCAGGAGTGCGATCCGCGCGCACGCTTCGACCGCTGCACTTCGTTCGCCCTCGTCGATCGCGCAACGCCGCCCGGCTGCGCCCTCGACGTCGCGCTCGCCCGGGCCTGGGCCCGTGCTTCCCTGTTCCGCGCTGCCCCGGCGACGGACGAAGCGACCGCGCGGGCCCAAACCGAAGCCCTCGCGCGCCTCGCGGCCCCGTGCGAGGACCCGGGACCGGATGCGCTCGCGTTTCAGTCGCATCCCGAATGGACGCTCACCGATCGGTCTTCCGCTGCCTTCGATCGGGGCGCCGCATTTTTCTACGATTGGCTCGACGCGACGTTCGGGCGAAAAGGCGCAGGGCTGCTCGTCGGACTGTGGGCTCTCACGCCGACCCGCACGCCGCCCGGGGCATGGCGATGGAGCGCGACCCCGACGGGCTACGACGTCCTTCGCGCTTCGTTGAAAGGAGCCCTGTCGGCCGACTCGACCCTCGACGACGTCTTCGTGAAGTTCGCGGTCGAACGAGCGCGGGCGATTCCACCGGTACGCACGGCGTGGCACATCCCCTGGCCCGAGCACGCGCGTCGGCTTGCATCTCCCGAACCGGTGTTCCCGACCGGATCGAGCTACGTCTTGGTGGACCATGCGGTCGCTCCTACGGACGCAAAGCTACGTTTGGAAGCGCAGTGGGAAGACTACGGGCGCATGCGTTGGGTCGTCCTCAAGCTCGACGCGGAGGGACGGACGATGGCGGAGGTGCCGGTGACGTCTCTCCCGCGCGCCACTCGTGCTTCGCTGACCGTCGAGTCGCTCGAGAACGTGGACCGCCTGCTGGTCGTCGGGGTCAACCTGGGGAGCACCGAGCACCCGTTCGATCCGGACCAAGGCGAGTGGGAGCCACACGGGTGGCTCGTGACCCTGGAGGGGCAGTAGCGGAGGAGGAGGCGGCGCGCGTCGAGGTTCCGTGTGAAGGTCGTTCTCGCACCCCTTGACCGCGGTGCCTTTGGCCGCAGACGCTAGCTGGGTGAAGCGGTCGACACGCCGCGGGGCAACGGCCCCGCCCGCGCTCGCGATCTTCGTCGCACTGGCGGGGTTTCTCGTCACGGCGCAAGCATTCGCCGATATCCCTCCTGCCCCGGTCGAAGTCCGACTGCACGACCGGCCGGTATTTTATCTTCGCGCGTCACGCGCCGACCAGAGCGCGCAGGACCGCGCTCGGGCCGCCGGCCGCGCCCTCGAAAATGTTCTCGAAGACCCCGAACAGCCCACCGCACGCGTAGAGGAGCTGTCGCCCGCAAGCGCGGTCGTCTTCGTCGGAAAGACGCCGGTCGTCACGTTGAGCGACGCCGACGCCGCGGCGGCGGGGGGAGACGTTTCGTTGCACGTGTACGCGGCGAGCGTCGCGGCGAAAGTCGATGGGGCCCTCCGGACCGAGCGCACCCGCAACGCGATCGCGACGAACGTTTTCTCCGTGTCGCTCCTCGTCTTCTTCAGCTTGTTGGCGTTCTTGCTCTTCCGGCGGATCGGGGATCTCTCCGGACGCCTCCGGAAGTGGGTCACGGCCAATCCTGGACGCATCCCGGCGCTCAAGCTCGGACATATCGAGGTCGTGCGCCCCGCTGCCGTCCGCGGCGCCGTCTCGGTCGGGCTCGCGTTCGCGCATCGGATCGCGCAGTTCGCGGTTTGCTACTCATGGCTCATCTTCGCGCTCTCGCGCTTCGACGCGACCCGCTCGTACACCGATCGTCTCGCCGGCTTCGTGCTCGTGCCCCTGTCGGCGCTCATCGGGCGCCTCGGCGCGGCGCTGCCGCTGCTCGCCGTAGCCGCCGTCGCCGCCGTCGCCCTCGGCGTCGCCGTACGCTTCGTCTCGCTCTTCTTCGCCGGCGTCGAGCGGGGCGAGACGCACCTCTCTTGGCTTCCGCGCGACCTCGCGGGGCCGACCAGCGTGCTCGTGCGCGCGGGGATGGTCATCGCTTCGATCGTGCTCGCGGCGCCTCTCATTACGGGGACCGACGACGGAGCCCTTTCTCGCGCCGGAGTGGTCGCTCTCGTCGCGCTCGGGCTCGCGTGCACGCCGGTGCTCGCGTGCGCGGCAGCGGGCGTGCCGGCGGTCTTCAGCCGGAGGATCAAGCCCGGCGAGTTCGTGGAGGCCGGGGGGCGCACGGGCCTGGTCCGAGACATCACCCTGCTGGAGTTGGTATTGGAGGACGCCGTCGGCTGCGAGGTTCGCATCCCGCAACTCCTCGCGCTTTGGCACCCGACGCGGGTGCTCGGCGAGGCGCCGGTCGTCAGCCTCGAGATCACCGTGGACCCGCACGAGCGGCCGGCGAGGGTGGAGGAGGCCTTCCTCGGTGCGGCGGGGGTCGCGTGCGATCGGGCGCGGGCCGAGCTCCTCTCGATCGACGCGGACGGCGCGCGGTGGCGAATCTCGGGAGTCGCGAGAAAAGGGATCGGGGCGGCGGCGCTGGCCGACGCCGTGGCGCAGGCGACCGCCGAAAGCGGTATCGCGCTGGGCCGGAGGACGAAGTAACCGTTGAACGCCCTCCTTCTGCTGATGGCGCTGCTCGTGCTCGCGTACCTCGGCAGCTTCATCGCAGCCGGCCGGACCGCGCGCGGCGTCGGTCTCCCGTCTGGCGTCGAGTACGCGGCACTTGGTTTCGTCCTTGGCCCCGGCGCGCTCGACGTCGTCGGCGTGGAGACGCTCGCGGCTTTCGAGCCGGTCGTCCAAGTGGCGCTCGGTTGGCTGGCCTTCGCCGTGGGCCTCGACTTCGGGTACGCGGCGGAACGGCGCGTGCGGTTTGGAAGCCTCGTGCTCGGAACGCTTGGCGCGCTTGGAACGGGGGGCGCGTCGGCTGCAGCGACCTGGCTCGTCGCGGGACACTTTCACTTCGGCGGTAGCGCGGCCGACCGCGTGCTTCTTGCCGGCGGCATCGGGGCGGCGTGCTCGGAGACCGCGCGGCACGCCGTAGGCTGGGTCGTAGAGCGGCACGCCGCGCGCGGCCCCTTGGCAGACCGTTTGAACGAGCTCGCGCACGCCGACCAGCTGGTGCCACTATGCGCCGTCGCCGTGCTCTTCGCCCTCGCGCCGGCGTCGCGCGGGGTGAGCGTGCCGGTTCCCCTGCGCGACTGGCCGGCGCTCACGGTCGCCCTCGGTTTGGGTCTGGGCGCGAGCGCAGCGCTGCTGATGCGCGGCGAGCCGAAGCTCGAAGACGCGTGGGGGCTGCTGTTCGGCGTGACGCTGATCGACATCGGTGCGAGCGCCCGTCTTGGTTTGTCCACGCTGACCGCCGGCTTCTTTGCCGGCCTGGCGACATCGCTGCTCTCCCGCCACGGCCGTGAGCTCCGCGCGATGGTCGCACCCACCGAGCGGCCGGTGCTGCTCCCGGCGCTGCTTCTGGCCGGCGCGCGGCTCGACTTCCGCGCGACGGGGGCTCTCCCCTGGATCGCGGCCGCGGCGATCGGGGCGCGCATCGCGGCAAAAGTCGTCATCGGGTGGGCGCTCGCTGCAATGGCTCCAGCGGCGCGCAAAGGCGGCTTCCTGCTCGGGCTGTCGCTTCTCTCTTCGGGCGCGCTCTCGATGAGCATCGGACTCGCATTCGCGCTGCGGTTCCCGGGAGCAGTGGGCGACACGGTACTGGTCGTCGCGGTACTCTCGGCGACCGTCGGCGAGTTCGTCGGCCCCGTGCGCTTGCAACGGTCGCTCCAGATGGCGAGCGAAATACAAATGGCTCCGCCGAGCACGTCGTGGGGACCATGAGCAGCGCGCCGTCGCGCAAAGGGTTCGCGGCTCATGCGACGCACGCCGCGCTCCTTGTCGGGTTCGGAGCCCTCCTCTTGTTTTTGGCTCGCAAAACCCCCGATGCCCCCGGGGCGATGGGGGTCATCGCGGGCTTCGGATTTCTTCTTGTCGCCGGCACGCTTCTCAGCGAGATGGCCGCGCCGCTCGGCCTACCCCATTTGAGCGGATACCTGGTCGCCGGTATCGCGTCCGGTCCGCACGTTCTCGGATTGGTCGACGACCAAACCGTGAAGAGTCTTTCGCCCGTCAATACACTCGCGCTTTGCCTCATCGCGCTCGCCGGCGGCGCGGAGCTCGACATCGCGTCGGTGCGCAAAGGAGCTCGCACGCTCGCCTGCGCGATGCTCGTCCAAACCCCGATGGTTTTCCTGGCCGTCGGGTGCGCGTTCGTCGCGTCACGTCCCCTCATTCCGTTTGCGAAGACGCTTTCGCCCGGTGCGCTCGTCGGGGTCGCCCTTCTCTGGGGCGCACTCGCTGTCAGCCGCAGCCCGTCGGCAACGCTCGGAATTCTGGCGCAAACTCGGGCGACCGGGCGGCTTGCGATGTTCACGCTCGCGTTCGTGATGGCGTCGGACGTCGTGGTGGTCGTCCTGCTCGCCACCGTGCTCGGAGCGGTGCGGCCGCTCATCGATCCGGCCGCGACGATATCCCTCGGGTCATTCGTCGCGCTCGGCCACGAGCTCTTCGGCAGCGTCGCGATTGGAACGACCTTGGGCCTGGTCATCGCCGCGTACTTGCGTCTCGTCAACCGGCAGATGTTGGTCGTCCTTCTCGTCCTCGGATTCGGGGTGAGTACGGTGCTCGAGTATCTCCAGTTCGACTCGCTCCTCACCTTCATGGTGGCGGGCTTCATCGTTCGGAACATGTCCCGGCAAGGGGCCAAGTTCGTGCAGTACATCGAGCAGACCGGGACGGTCGTCTACGTCGTTTTCTTTGCGATCGCAGGCGCGGACCTCGACGTGCCGCTCCTTCGGTCGCTGTGGCCGGCGGCGCTCCTTCTCGCGGGGACGCGCGCGCTGGTCACGTGGGGCGGGTCGTACGCCTCGGCTCGCATCGTGGACGACCCGGTGGCCCTGCGCCGGTGGGGATGGTCGGGCCTCGTTTCCCAGGCGGGCCTGACGCTCGGATTGTCCCTGTCGGTCGCACGCGAATTTCCGGCCATCGGAACTCCATTTCGAGCCCTGGTCATCGCGACGGTCGCAATCAACGAGTTGGTGGGACCGGTACTCTTCAAAATCGGGCTGGATCGCACGGGCGAGACGTCGAAGCTGGCGCCGCCGAGTTTTCCTTCGATGCGACCGCCGCCGGAGGTCGCAGGCTCGCCTGATGCACTCGGCGAAGAGTGACCGGAACTGACCCGCGCCATCCTTTGGGATTTACAGGAGGGCGGGAAGGCGGGAAGTTTGGCGGCAACGCCGTGCACTCAATCGCCGATGTGTCGATGAAACGTCGCTTCATGATTCGTTTGCTCGCAACCGCGTGGTCCTGCGCTCCGCTATGGGAATCGACGGCTTTCGCCGAGGGAAAAGAAACGTGCGCGGCGGCCGCGTCGAAGGGTCAGCGGCTCCGCGAGGCGCACCAGCTGGTCGAGGCCCGCGAAGAGCTCCGGGTGTGCAGCGCCGCCCAGTGTCCCTCAGAGCTGCAGAACGAGTGCGCGACCTTGTTGGCTGACGTGGAACGCGCCCTTCCGAGCGTCGTTGTCACGGCGAAGGACAGCACCGGGGCGGACCTGGTCGACGTGGAAGTGAGCGTGGACGGTCTCCCGCTCCTGCAGAAGCTCGACGGTCTCTCCGTCGCCATGAACGCCGGGCCGCATACCTTTCATTTCGAGTGGCCTGGCGTCGGAAGCATCGAGCGGAGCGTTCTGGTGCGGGACGGAGAAAAGCACCAGCTCGTGGCGGTCACGTTCGGCATGTCCGTTCCCGCGCCCAGCCCGGGGGCGGCGGCGAGCGCCGGGCCGGCCGCACCGGCGAAGCCGCCCCCGAGTAGCCCCGCGAAAACGATTGGATGGGCGATTGGCGGCATCGGCATCGTCGGCCTCGGCCTCGGAACGGTCTCGGGCCTCATCGCCGTCGTGAACAAGAACGGCGCGCACTGCGACGCGAGCGGCGCGTGCGACGCCGGCACGGTGTCCGGGATCAAGACCGCGGCGCTTCTCTCGGACATCGGCTTCGTGGCCGGCGGCGTGCTCCTCGCGAGCGGCGTGTCGCTCATCGTGTTCGCGCCCGAAGGCGCTCACGGTCCGGCGGCCGCGCTTCGGCTCACACCGGTTGCGATTCCGTCCGGCGCGGCCATTCTCGCCGGAGGGAGCTGGCGATGAAGCGGTGGCCCGCCGCCGTGGCCGCGTGCGCGCTGGGAGGGTCCTTTCTCGGAGGGTTGTCGGCGTGCGAGGGGCTGCTCAGCGTCGGCGGCTTGAGTGAGCGAGGGGCCCGTGGCGGAGCCGCTGGCGACGACGCGAACGACGTTCCCTCCGGCGACAGCAACGAGATGGCCTCCGGAGACGCCGGCGAGATTGCCGCCGACCAGGCGTCCGGCGATGAAGACGTCCTCGCCGAAGAAGCGCCTAAGGCCCTGCCGGACGGTGGCGAGGTCGATGGGGCAGGTTCGCCTTTCGGCGAGTCGGGATCCGCGGACGGCGAGGCCGGCAAAGAGGACGCGGCCGAAGCGGGCCCGATGGACGCCGGAGGCTCGCCCGAATCGGGATACGGAGAAGCCTCGTCGGACTCCGCGTTGGCAATCGCGGACGCGCGAGCGGATGCGACCGCCGTCCCCGACGCCGCCGGGTCA
>Ga0265325_10000212_pt1 | contig 41485 bp, 25 predicted proteins | sample 41420metaG_FD_202090 | JGI IMG/M metagenome (GOLD analysis project Ga0265325, IMG submission 202090) | Rhizosphere microbial communities from Carex aquatilis grown in University of Washington, Seatle, WA, United States - 4-14-20 metaG | ecosystem: Host-associated > Plants > Roots > Rhizosphere...
TGGCCGCGGGCGAGTACGTCTCGGTGAGCTCGCAGCGCGACGCGGAGCAGGCCGATGTCGCGCGGGAAAAACACGAGCTCGCCACCGATCCGACCGGCGAACTGAAGGAGCTCGCCGGGATCTATCGCAAGCGCGGGCTCGACGCGGAGCTCGCAATGCGCGTCGCGGAGAAGCTCAGCGCAAATGACCGGCTGGGGAGCCATCTTCGTGACGAGCTCGGGCTGGACGAAGCTCGGCTCGCGCGACCGATCCAGGCTGCCGCGGTGTCCGCGGCGAGCTTCTCTTCGCTTGCCATCGTCCCCATCCTCACGGTTCTCCTCGCGCCAGAATCGCTGCGGTTGGTCCTCGTGGCCGCGGTCTGTCTCGTCAGCCTGGGTGCGTTGGGAGCGATCGGGGGCTATCTGGGGGGCGCCTCGATGACCCGCGCCTCGCTGCGAGTGATGATCGGCGGCGGGGCGGCAATGGCGGTGACCGCGCTCATCGGACACCTGCTGCGCGTCGCCGGCGTCGGCTGAGCGAGGACTCTCAGACGCTCACTTCGTCGGTCCACACGCGAAAGCTTTCGAGGGTATTCGGGCCGAACGTGGTCGTGATCGCCACGTCCGCTGCGTCGCGGCCCCTGGCGATGAGAACGCGTCCGACGCGAGGCACGTTGTTTCTGGGGTCGAACGTGTGCCACTGGCCGCCCAAATAGGCTTCGAACCAAGCGGCGAAGTCCATCGGCGCGTGCGGCGGCGGGACGCCGATATCGGCCAAGTAGCCGGTGCAGTAGCGAGCGGGAATGTTCATGCAACGGCAAAAGGCGATCGCCAGGTGAGCGAAGTCGCGGCACACGCCTTTTCTCTCGTTATACGCTTCCCATGCGGTCTTCGTGGACCGCGCGTGTTCGTACCCGAAGGTGAGGCGCCGATTCACGTAGTCGCAGATGGCCTGCACGCGGCCCCAGCCGGTGGGCGATTGCGAGAATAACTGCCAAGCCGTTTCCGAGAGACGATCCGTCTCGCAGTAACGACTGCCGAGGAGGAACGTCAGCGTGTCCTCGGGCAGTTCCTGAACGGGGTGTTGCGCCGCCCAAATCGCGGTCGCGTCGGGCAGGCCGGTGTCTTTCACCAGCGCGCTCGTGGAGATGCGCATCTTCCCGGGAGGGGCCAGGATCCTGCTGCACCAGTTTCCGAACGGATCTCGATAAGAGGCTATTGGAACGTTCGGCTCGAGGAGTACATGATCGGCTTCGATGATGTCGGATACACGCGTGTAATGAATGTTGAGTACCAGAAGAACCGGCGTCGGTTGAGGAAACTGATAGAGCAATTCGTATCCGACGCGGATGTGCGTGGCGGTCCCGCCGGCGGTTCCCATTGCATTCATGGTGGGACGCTACCACGTCGGCTGCCGCGAGCAGGTATCGGGCGGGGGAATGTACCGATCCGAAACCGTGCGGACACGTGCGGCACGCCTACGGATGGGATTGCCGTCGCTACGAACGGTCATCCGATTCGTGGATGCCTGCTCGTGCGTGACGGCGACGGTCATCCCAAGAGCTCTTTGGCTCCGGCGTATGCATCGGCGCGCACTTCGCACAGCATCGCTTCGTGGAGCGACGATGCCACGACATCCGGCGCCGCCCGTCCGCGTCCCAGATTCGCGAGAAGCTCGGGGATTGGAAGGGGAGTCGCCGTCAGCTCCGTCGAGCCGTCGGCGGACGCACTCACGTGCATGAAGGCTGCGGCGTAGAACGCCAACGCCAGCACGCGAGCGAGCGACGCGCGCGCCCGCTCTTGCGCGGACGGCTCGCGCCCGAGGTACTCCCGCAGGAGCTCTCCGCGGGCCTCCGGCGTGGGCAGCGCGAAGACCCCCAGCTGGGCAAGGTCGACGAACGGGTCGCCCGCGCAGGCGGTGTCCCAGTCGACGAAGTACGTGCGATTCGCGGTCTCGAGAATATTCCCCGGATTCAGGTCGTAGTGACATGGCGCGCCGTGCGCGAAACGCTCCGTCAGGTTCGAGACCTCGGCGATCGCGCGAAGAATGGATTCGGGAAGGCCCGTCGCACCCTGCCTACGGAGGCTGTCGTGAAAGTGTTGCGCAACGCTGGCGATGGGCATTCCGTCGGGGAACGGCGGTCCTTCGTGGAGCCTTCGTAGCGTATCGACCAGTCGAGCGAGCCGACCCGGTGCGAGCGTCGCCGAGCGCCCGAACGGTGTCCCGGCCACCTTCTCCACGATCGTGATGCACGAGGGGCCGTCGACGTGGCGGAGCGGGGGAGCGACGCCCCGCTCGGACGCAATCCTCAGGCAGGCGATCTCTCGCTCCGCTCGGCTCCGGTGCATCGGCCGCGAGGGATCGTGCCGACGCAAGACATAGGCGCGCCCTCCCGTGGTCAACTCGAGTACCGTCGAGCCCGAACGACCGGTGGGGAGCGGGGAAATGCCTTCGACCGGTGCGTCGCCAAACGCTTCGCGAATCACGCGCAGAATCTCCGGCGAGGCCAGCGTAGCGTGGGCGCTCGGGTTCATCATCGGCACGGCTCCGCGTCAAGAACGCATTTCGCAAGGGGCGTCTATCACGTTGCGATGTGGCCGCAAGCTCCGTTTCCTTCGCGATCGCCCGTGCTGTTCGAGTCAGGGGGTCGCTCGCGGGGAACGATGGTATTCGTTGCGTGGCGATGCGCACCCACGCGAAGCGCGGCCTCTGGCTTGCCGCAGTCCTTGGCTGCGCGCCCGCGGCGCCCCCCGCCGGGGCACGCTCGACCCTCAGCTCCGCCCACGTCCCGATCGTCTGGCGATACGACGTCAGGGCGGGGGTCGATTATCTCGCGATCGACGCCGAGTTCGCCGCGGAAGGAGCCATCGACCTTCGCGTCGACGATCCGGCGATGCCGTTCGTCCGTGACGTGGAGTACGCGGTGGCTCTCGGCAACCAGGCTCAATGGGCGCCTGCCCCCGTGCGTGGAACGGCTTGGCGGGTTCCCTGCCGTCCGGGCGCGTGCAAGGTCCGCTACCGGTTTGCGCTGCACGAGGCGGGGACGAGTCTGGACGACGCCAATACCGCCTCGGCGTCGGACGACGTCGTCGTCGCGCCGCCATCGACGTGGCTGCTGCGTCCGGAGCCGCGGCAGCCTCCCGGCCTCTTTCGATTTCACGTGAGCACGACACCGCCGACCCGCTTCGAGGCCGGTACGCTTCCTTCGCCAGACGGCCTCCCCGGCACGTTCGAAGCGAGCACGGACGCGCTCGACCGATCGAGCTTTGCGATGTTCGGAGGTTTCCGTGAAGAGGAAATCCGCAGCGGGGCGGCACGCGTCATCGTCGGAATTGTCCCGGGCGGACTCACCCTGACGAATTCCGAGATCGCTGCCTGGGTGCGGAGCGCGGTCGACGCCATCGCCGTCTATCTGGGCAGGTTCAATGCCGAACGGACCCTCATCATCGTCGAGACCGGGGGACGCGGGCCCACACGCGGTGAAACGATCGGCGACGGCGGTCCCGCGGTGCTCCTCCGCGTGGGCGAGGAGGTCAACGCCGCGAAGACCGCGGACGATTGGGTGGTTACCCACGAGCTCTTGCACGTGAACTTGCCTTCTCTCTCGTTCCAGCAACGCTGGCTCGAGGAAGGCCTGGCGACGTACGTGGAACCCATCGTTCGTGCGCGGGCGGGATTGGTCCCCGTCCAGAAGTTCTGGAGCGATCTCGTCGATGGACTTCCGCAAGGTTTGCCCGAGGCCGGCGACGAGGGACTCGACCGCACGCACACCTGGGGGCGCACCTATTGGGGCGGGGCCCTCTTCTGCTTCGTTGCGGACGTCACCATCCGGGAGCGAACGCACAACGCACGCTCGCTGGACGACGCGTTGCGCGCGGTCGTCGCCACGGGTGCGAACGTGTCGAGCCAATGGACGATCGAGCAATTTCTCGAAGTGGGCGATCGAGCCACGGAAACCCGCGTGCTCCACGAACTCTATGCGCGGACGGCGCTCGCCCCCGGATCGTTCGACTTGGCGGCCTTGTGGTCCCGTCTTGGGGTCCGGCGCACGGGGGGAGGCGTCGCATTCGACGAGACCGCTCCGCTGGCCGCGATTCGTCGCGCCATCACTCGAGCGCCGTAGCTCGTTTCTCCGCGTTCGACGCGACGCCTGCTATCGTCTCCGCGTGCCATGGTGATTCGGGCCGGCGATCGCCCAACGGGCAGTTTGGGACCGTGCCTCGTTTTCGCCACGATTGTTCACGCCGGCCTCTTCGCGTGGGGGTCTCTCTCGCCGTTGCGAACGCCCGCGAACACCGGGCGTGAGGCGGCCCGCTCGCTCGATCTGGAAGTCGAGCAAGAGCCTTCCGCGCGACGCGCGACACCGGGCGGGGGTGCCCCGGTCGCCGGGACGAATGCCGCGGCGACCGCGCCGACCCCGGTGCCCGCGACCTTTCGAACCGGGGCGGCGAAGCCCATCCTCGCCGAGGCGCCAGTGCCCATGGACCGCACCGACGACGCGCCGGGCGTCATGACCGCAGCCCGAGCGTCCGAAGCGCGCCGAGAGCGCGAGATGGCGATGGCGGCTGCCGCGGCGTCCGACGGTGTCGGGCGCGGCGCCGGCGGGGGGCCGGGGGGGGAAGGCGCTGGTTGGGGGGCTCCGCCCATCCGCGGCCACACCGCTTTCGGAAACGGAACCCGGGGCGACCTCACGGGGCGAGTCTGTTTTCTGCCCGTCGGCACACTGCGAATCAAAGACGTGCGAAACTGCGAATACGTCGCGACGATTTATACCGATACGCTCGACATCCCCGAGCGCCAGTTTTCCGATGGTTTTCCTGGAGTGTCGAGCCGCTCGGACTGGTTTCTCATCGATTACACCGGGACCTTTTCCGTCACGGGATATGGCGTCTACGGTTTTCGGCTTCACTCCGACGACGGATCCTTTCTTTACATCGACGACATGCTCGTCATCGACAACGACGGCAAGCACGCCCCCGAGAGCCGCACCGGCGGACTGCCGCTCGCGGTCGGCCAGCATCGGATCAGAGTGCGGTACGCGCAGACGGACGATCGAATGGCGCTCCAGCTTTTCGTCCGTCTCCCCGGAAGGGCCGCTGAGACGATCTTTACGACGCACCTCTAATAACAGGCGCTCGCGCGGCAAGAAGCACGCTCGGCCGAGCACGGCGCGTGTGGCCACGGCGCGGGTGATTTGTTAGCAAGTACAACACAAAGGACGGCGGGTCCCTCGTCGACGGTTCGAGCCGCGGGGCCTACAGGCGCAACATGAAACCTTCGAAACTTTTCGTAGCACTGGCGTGGACGGTTCTCGCGGTCGCGTGCGGCTCCTCCGGTTCCTCTCCGACCTCCCCGGGGGGAGGCTCGGGCGGCCCACCCCAGAACGGAAGCAGCGGAGGGAGCGGCGCGACGACCCCGAACACCGGTTCGAGTTCTTCGGGCGCGGGCAACAATACCCCCGGCGGGGCCGGGAGCACGGGCGGTGGAACGGGCTCGGGCAGTGGCGCCGGAGGCAGCGGGAGTAGTGGCGGGAGTGGAGTCGGCGCAGCGAGCAGCGGCGCGCCGGGCGGAGCCGACGCCGGCGGAAGCGGCGGCAAAGCCGGGGCCGACGGGGGAAGCGTTGCATCGGCGAGCGACGGTGGCTCCGGAAGCGGCGGCCCAACAAGCTCGGGCGACGTCACGACGGCGGCCGATGGGACGGTGGGCCCCCCGGCGACACCCCTGCCCAACCGCGTTCGTACCGTCCTCCCATTCGACTCGGGCTGGCTGTTCAACTACGGCGATGCCACGGGTGCGGACGCGGCAACATTCGCGGACACCGCTTGGAGAACCGTCAATGTGCCGCACGACTGGAGTATCGAAGGGCCTACGCCTCCCTCCAATCCCTTCTCGATGAGCGCGGCGACGACCGGCCGGGGCGCGTACGCGCCGTCCGGAATCGGCTGGTATCGAAAGCACTTCACGCTGCCGCAGGCGCTCTCGGGCGACCGAGTCTACGTGGAGTTCGACGGCGTGATGGAGAACGCCACGGTCTACTTCAACGGCACCCAACTCGGAGAGCATCCCTACGGATACGTGAGTTTCCGTTATGACATGACATCGAACGCGAAGTTCGGGATGGCGGACAACGTCATTGCCGTCAAGACGGATACGACCGTACAGCCCGCCGAGCGATACTATACGGGAGCTGGGATTTATCGTCATGTCCGGGTCCTCGTGACCAATCCCGTGCACGTCGATCAGTACGCGACGTACGTCACAACGCCCGCGCCGACGACGGCGTCTGCCACCGTCAAAGTGACGACGTCGGTGGTCAATTCGGGTGCGACGCCGCAAAGCGTGACCGTGCAAGGCGTCGTGAGCGATCCTACCGGAAACGCGCTTCCAGCAGTGACGACGGCAGCGCAGATGGTTGCGGCCGGCGCGTCGGCCAGCTTCACCTTCACCGTTCCGGTCACGAATCCCAAGCTTTGGGATCTCACTTCGCCGAACATGTACTCGCTCCTGACGAACGTCCAAGTCGGCGGCGCTACCGTGGACGACGATGTGACGCCGTTCGGAATCCGCGAGATTCTCTTCAACGCGGGAATGACGCTCAACGGCAAGAGCCTGAAATTCCAGGGTGTCGCAGATCATCAGGACTATCACGGGCTGGGCGCTGCCGCGCCCCAGCGCGCCATGCAGCGACGGCTTGCGCAGCTCAAAGCCCTCGGCGTGAACGCCATTCGCACGGCGCACAATCCGCCCAGCCCCGACTTCCTCGACCTGACGGATCGCATGGGGATGCTCGTCCTCGACGAATTCACCGACGTCTGGGTGGCCCACAGGTACACGGACGTCGGCGACTACGGCGCTTTCTTCACGAAGACCGCCACGACCCCGACCGGCATGCCTGCAGTCCCCGGCGTGGCGACGGGGGCGACGTGGTGGCAAGTCGATTTGACCGGCTGGATCATGCGGGATCGCAACCATCCGAGTGTGGCCCTCTACAGCATGGGCAACGAGGTTCGAGATTCCATCGCCACGCGAACACCCATCCTGACGCAAATGATCGCGATCAGTCATGCGCTCGACGGACCGCGGGCCGTGACCCAGGCCCTCTTCGACCCGGCCACCGCCGGCGACATCGGCGGGGCGACGAATACGCTCCTCGATGTCTGGGGCAACAATTACAACGTTCCCAATTGTCTCCAGGCGATGACCAGTGCGCCGACCAAATCGGGTTTGCTCACCGAGATGGGCACCGAGACAAGCACGTGGGCAACCGTGACCGCCAACGCCGCGCTGACCGGCGAATTCATCTGGAGTGGAGTGGAATACCTGGGGGAGGCTCCGCTCATGTGGCCTACCATCGGTGGGGGGGGAACATCCGGTGGGTCGCTCCAAGACGCGGTCGGTGCCGTTACTGCGCAGGGGCAAGCCTGGCAGAAGACTTGGGGAGTGCCCGTCACGGCGAATCCGACTGCTGGAGCCACGGCGAGTCAGCTCGTCCTCACGGCCGACCACGCCGCGCTGACGACCGACGGTAACGACGTCTCCTACGTGAAAGCCGTCGTCGCGGATGCTTTGGGCGCCGTCGTGACCGGTTCGGCCGCGCCGATCACGTTCGCCATTTCGGGTCCGGGCACAATCGTCGCCGTGGACAGCGGGAGCATGATCCAAGAAACCTTTCGCGGAAACGTGCGAAACGCCTTCAACGGCGTCGCCTATGCGCTGGTCCAGGCGACGGGCGCGGGGGCCATCACGGTGAAGGCGTCAGCGACGGGTCTTACGGGCGGAAGCGCGACCGTCACGGCCACCGCCGGATCGTTCGTCCCTTGCTCCGGTACGTGCGACTGACCGAATGGCACGCGCCTTTTTGAGGCGCGAGCGACTCAGTTGAGAATCTCGACGAGATCCGGGTTCTGGGGGTCCACGACCGGATAGTACTGACCCATGTAGATGCACATGACGTTGTTATTGGCCGACTCGCCGAAGGACAGCGTACCGCCCGTGTCGTTGTAGTACGAGCAAGACCAGGTGATCGGCGTCGAACCGGTCATTTGGAGCGCCGGACTGTGAAGGTGCAGCGGTGGAGAGTCCCACATCTTCTCTTCGTAGAAGACGCTCCCGTTCGTGCTCGCCTGAAAGTCGACGCCGGTCTTGTGCATGTGGCTCCACGAAGTGAATACGGTGTAGTTCGCCGGGACCGATCCCGGGGGAGGCGTCCACGTCTTCGTGTAGGGCTGGGGGCTCGCCTGCGGCGTCGGCGGCACGCTGAAGAACGTATTGTTGAGGAAGATCGTCCCGACGTGCGTCGTGACGACACCAGGCTTCGCGGCCGTGAGTGTGATCGTGACCGAGGCCTGGATGGCGGTGGCGCCGGGATTCAGGAAGTGCACGTTGATCATCAGCGCGTTTTGGGCCGGCAGACGGTATCCCATCGTGGGCTCGGGGTAATTGACCACCCAGTGCTGCTGCTGCGACAGATACGGAAACGGGTGAAACTCGAGCCCGCCGCCGGGACAGTCCTGCAGGGGCGTCGGCTGCGTACGGCCGGTGGACGGCGCCATGTTGAAGAGGAAGAAGTGATGCGATCCCTGGCTCATCGTCCCGTCCAGGTACGTGAGGTCGGCGTCCTTCCCGAACGGATTCGCAAAGACCTGGCACTTGTAGACCTCGGCCCCGGCCGGGACGGTGAAGGGGTCGGCGGTCAGGGTGACCGTCTGGCCCACGTCGGCCGCGTCCGGCGGGGGAGCGTCGTAAAGACTGGCCGCTTGGGCGTCGACGAATACTGGGCCGGCGTCCGCGGGTGTCACGGAACCGGACGAACCGGGCGCCGCCCCGTTCGCGGTGCCGCTGGGGGCTCCGGTCGCGAAGGTCTGGCCGGGCCCTCCGCTGCTCCCGCCCCCGCCGCCGCTGTACGCGGACCCCGCGCTCGCGTCCGCCCTGGGGTCGACGGAGGTCGCCCCCCCGCTCGAACAGCCGACTGCCATCGCCGCGCACGCAACCCAGAGACTCCTCACCATGATGCTCACCAATCCTCCCGGCCGGTCGAGATGCTCCAAGCGCCTGAACACGAAGTGCGGATTCACATCGGAGTGGGCAGCGCGCAAAAGCCGCCGATGCACTTGACCGCCACATCGCAGCAGTCCGACGCCGTCGAACACTTCTCGTCGACTTTCGAGCAACCCATCGGCTGCCCGCACGACAGACTCGTGCATGCGCCGCCGCAACAGTCGACTCCGCTCGAGCACGACTGTCCGTCGGCCCTGCACGGCTCGAGGGCGGGAAACGCGCGAATATTGCCGCTCTGGAGCTCCTGACCCGGCAAGTAGAAAGCCGGGTGACTCTGCGCGACGCCCGTCTCGGAGACCTGGACTGCGCTGACCCATATCTTCATCGATTTCGTGTCCGTCGCGTCGGCGACGACGATCTTCGCGTCCGAGCTGGAGAGCATATTTCCGTAGCTGCGGCGGCTCATGAAGTAGACCCAGAAGTATCCGCCCGACGACACCGGACTGATGGTCGTATAGAAATTGAGGTGTTCGTCACGGCCGGGATACGGCAAGTACGATTGTCCTTTGAAAAACCCGTTTGCCGCGTCGAGGGCGGTGGCTTGCCCGCCGGTCACGGGCACGATGTAGATGTCGCTCTTGGCGATGTCTTGAGCTGGGGGAGTATGCGTGGACGCAAAGTTGTTGCCGTCGCCGAGGACGAACACGACTTGACGCGAGTCCGGCGTGAAGAATGGCCAACCGGGGTAAAGGTTGGGATCTTGAAAGACGGTCACCGCTCCGGAAAACACGTTCGCCGCCGGATCGAAATCCATGACGACGAGCGAATGGCCGCTACCGTGGTCGTAATCATTGAAGACGACCTTCTTCCCGTCCGGCGAGAACGTCGGCATCATGGCGTTCTTGGCGGTCAGCCCCGAGAAGGAGAGCGTCGCTCCGGTCCGCGGGTCGTACATCTTGCTCGGGTTGGGGCCGATCATGCCCGGGTTGTTCCCCGCGGCGCCGGGGAAGGGGGGGCTGGTGGGATTGGGTTGGCCGTCCGTCAAGAGGCGCGAGCCGTCGGGGTACATCGCGCTGAACCCCCAATCGTCGTTGCTCACCTGGGCCAGCGGCGCGCCCGTGTTGAGCGTCGCCGTGCTCGAGAGGTCGTACGACTCGCTGTCGACCAACCCCGATCCGTTGGTTCCTCCGAACAGATAGTTGTGTCGCTGTGCGGCGAGATACTGACCATTGGCCGACACCGAGTGACACGATACACAGGGTCCGACCGGATCGATGCCCGGGATGGAGATGAGCACGGTGGGCGTCGAAGCTCCGGGAGCGATGCTCATCACGGCTCCGTTGTTGCCGGCGATCTGGGACGTGTACGTGTTGTAGTAAACGACGCCCTTGAGGCTCCCGCGTGCAAACGAGAGGGACTCACGCAGCGGGCCCGTGACGACGCCTCCCGTCACTGTGGTCAGCTCGACGGTGAGCGGATCATTGACACCCGTTCCTTGCTCCCAGGCCTTGTCCCAGGCCGTCTGCGGGATGACGAGCTCTGGGGGATCGCCTCCGGCGAAGCATCCTGCGTAGTCGAACGATTTCGAATGGAGCTGCAGATACGCCCCGTCCGGCGGGCTCGCTTGGGACCACTGCAACGTCGGCGCTGGGAGGCCTCCGGGGAATACGGTGCCGTCGTACGGGTAGAGCCATTTCATCGACGCGGGAATCGGGCCTCCGGTTTGAAGGGCGGCGATCGTCGCCGGCGATAGACTGCCGGGACAGTCGTTGATCGCCACCTTCGCGGGGGGGGCGGACTGGCCGTTGGCCGTGGAGCTAGGGGTCGTGCTCGCGTCCGCGCCGCGCAGGACGATCGTTCCTGCCGTCCCGCCGCCGCCGCTTCCTCCACCGGACGCTCCGTTCGCGCCGGCGGTCGGATTGCCTGCACCGAATCCGACGGCACCAGCCCCGGACCCGCCTTGAGATCCGCCGTCGACGTCGAAGCCGGAGAGCGATGCGCTCCCACAGGCGACGGATGCCGGAAGGAACCACGCGAGCAGCAGCGGGCCCCACGTGCCTTTTCGCCTGCGTACGGGGGGTGTCGGTCGACCGGCTGGCTTCTTGGTGGGCATCCGTCCGCCTCACCAAGCACCGGGTGTGCCGCGAGAGATTCGGCCTGGATTCTCCGGGTCCGGCCACCGCGACGACGACGACGTGCGCGTCCTGCGCGCGCCGCTGCGCAGGGCGCGGCTGTCGAAGTCGGCACGTTCTGAATCGAAAGAAGAGCAGGCGAGCGAGGTTGCCGTGGCCCGCGGAGCAAGCTTGACTGCCGATCTTCGCCGGTGTTCTCGTGCCCGCCGATGATGACGGACGGCCGGCTCGGGCGCGGTTTCGCACGGATCGCGCGCTACCCCGAAACGTGGATCCTCGTCGCTGCGTTCGTCCCTCTCGTGGTCGGTGTCACCTGGGGGCTGCCCGGAACCGACTCGTGGTCCGCGGACTCGATCTCGCCGCGTTCGTGCGGTCTCGGTGCAATCGTCGAGACATTTTGGCCGGGCCACTTCCACACCTATCCGCCGCTGCACATGGCCCTCCTCACGGTGCTGTCGTTGCCGTGGATGGCAGTGGCCGCGTTGCGGGTCGGAGTGAGTCGCGCCGCGCTCGAAAGGGAGCTCGTCGAGCCTCTCTACATGACAGGCATCGAGCTCTCCGCGCGGCTCGTCGCGGTCGCCATGACACTTGGATTGATAGCGACCACGATGCGGCTCTGGACGCGCCTGGCCGGGCGACGCGCGGGCTTGCTGGCCGGAGTTCTCACGGCCGGCAACGCGACTCTCGTGTACTACGGCCACACCGGCAATCTCGAAGTTCCTTATCTCTTTTGGACGACGTGCGCGATCGTCGAGCTCGACCGAGCTGCATGCGGCGAGAACCGCGCGGGGCGCGCGCTCGTCCTCGCGGTCGCTGCCGTCTTGACGAAAGATCAAGCATTCGGCGCCTTGCTTCTCCCGGCCGTGATCTGCTTGGTCGTCATTCCTTGGCGATTCCACGGGAGGGCTCCCGTGCGTCGAGAAACGATTCGCGCGACGCTCCTCGCAGCGGGCCTCTATGCGGTTGGCTCGGGCGCGCTCGTCAATCCGTTGGGGTTCCGCCGTCGCCTCGCCTTTTTGACGGGGCCGGCCAGTCAGAGTTGGGCGGCGTACCCTGCGGGTTTGCGCGGCCTCGACCCGTGGGTCGGCGATGCACTGCGGCAGCTGCACGACTTCACGTCCTGGCCCGTCGCTCTGGCGGCGACGGTCGGAATCGCCATCGCAACGTTCGCGATGCGGGGTGAGCAGCGGGCGCGCACGCTCGTGCCCATGTCGGCGGCGGCGTCCTTCACGGTCTTGTTCACGCTCGCCGTGCGCCGGAGCGAACACCGATTCCTCTTGCCGCAAAGCGTTTTCTTGGTGCCGTACGCGGGCCTCGCGTTCGACTGCGTCTGGCGAGCCCGGCCTCGATTCCATGCGGCACTCGTCCTCGCCGGCGCCGCCGCGTTGGGCCCGGCGGCGGTCGGCGTCGCATCGCTCGACGCCACGCTCATTCGCGACCCGCGCTACGAGGCCGAGCGCTTCCTCGCCACGCTTTCGGCGGGGGCCGCCGTAGAGGTCTACGGGGGGCCCATCTTCCTCCCGCGGGTCCCGAGGGGACTCGTGGCCACGCGGCCCGGCGTCGAGCCGCTGAGCGACCGTCAGGCGATCGCCGGAGTCACCGACATCGTCGACCCGTTCATGGATCCCCGGGCGCGCCGGCCCGCCGCGATCGTCCTTGCCACCGAAGTCTCCAACGTGGCGTCCACGCGACCCACCCTCGGCACGGGTGCCTACGCGCTCGCGCAGTATGCCGACGATCGATCGCACGCGTTCTTCCGAGGCTTGCTCGACGGGACGCTGGGGTACGACCACGTCTTCTCGGGGCGGTGCCGTCTACCGTGGCCGCTCCGATGCCTACGCATTCACTCGTCGACCGCGGGCGAAGTCTGGATTTACCGGCCGAAGTCGTGAGGGTGACCGAAATGGACCTTCCGTTTGGAAGTCTACGAGGCGCGCTGGAGCTGGCGCGCGTCCCACCCACCTCCGAGAGACTGGACCAGTTGAACCGCTGCCGTCATCTGGTTCACCCGCAGCGTCACCAGGGTCTGCTCATCGCCGAGGAGCGTCGTCTGAGCGGTAACGACGTTGAGGTACGGATCGAGGCCGATCTTGTAACGTTCGGTCGCGATGTCGACGTACCGCTGCGCGGAGGCCACCGCCGCCTGCTGTCGGGCGATCTGCTGCGAAAGAATGCGTAGCGTGGCAACGCCATCCTCGACCTCTTGGAAGGCCGTCAAGACCGTTTGCCGGTAGGCAGCGACGTCGGCTCGGTAGAGGGCCGTGTATTGGGCGACCGTGGCGTCGCGCAGACCACCATCGAAGATCGTCTCGGAGGCGGCGGCGCCGAGCGACCAGAAAAAGGCAGGCAACGAGAACAGGGTCCGAAGCGTGGAGGACTCGAGCGCGCCGGAAGCGGAGAGGTTCAGCGACGGATAGTAAGCCGTCATCTCGACGCCGATGAGGGCATTGGCCTGCGCCAGCGTCCGCTCGGCGGCGGCGATGTCCGGACGCCGCTCCAAGAGCTGCGAGGGAAGGCCGATGGGAATGGCCGGAACCGGCGTGCTCAGGTCTCGGACGGGCATCGCGAACGAAGAGGCAGGCTTGCCTACGAGCGTCGCAATCGCGTGCTCGTAGAGCGCGCGGGCGGCGGTGAGCCCGATCCCCGTCGCCTCGGCGTTTTCGAGCGTGACCTGGGCCTGGACGACCGCCTCTTCGCTGCCAATGCCCGTTTCCGACTGGGCACGCGTGATCGCGAGCGACTCGCGAAAAGCGGAGACCGTGCGCTCGTAAAGGTGCACGAGCGTGTCCTGGCCGCGGAGCTCGAAGAAGTCGACCGCGAGCGCCGCTTCCTCCGTGAGGCGCTCGTTCTGGAGGTCGGCGGCGCTCACCTGAGCCGCGGCGCGGTACTCGCGGACCGCGTTCGCGACGCGGCCCCACAAGTCCGGTGCCCAACTCGCATCCATCGGAATGGAGAAGAAGCTACTCGTAGGCGAACCCGCGCCCGCCTGGACGAAGGTCCCGACGCTTCCCGGCGCGGCGCCCCGGGCCGTCGTGCCGCTGCCCGTCTGCGTGAACGACGGCCCCGTGCTCGCGGTCGGGAAATAGCCCGCGCGCGCGACGTTCACGAGGGCCCGCGCAGCCATGAAGTTTTGGAAGTACTGCGCGACCGTTTGGTTGTTGATTTCGAGCTGCTCCTCCAGCGCGTCGAGTTCGGGTTCGTGAAGCATCTCCCACCATTTCCCCTTGAGGACGGCGTCCTCTGGCCTCGCCGGGCGCCAGGTACCGGCCGGCAGCGCCGCGTACGACGCTGCGGAGCCCTCTCGGAAGGTGCGTGGAGTCGAGACCGCGGGTCTCACATAAGTCGGACCCACATTGCATGCGGCGGACGCGGCGGCGGCGAGTAGCGTCGCGAACACCCGCAAGCGCGCGCAGCTGCCTTTCATCCCGCGGCCTCGCCCCGAGCTGCAGGGTCCGCGCGCGACGTCCCTCCCGACGCCCGGCGTTTCGTCCGCAACCGAAGCCGATCGAACATGAGATAGACGACCGGAGTCGTGTAAAGCGTCAGAAGCTGACTGAGGACCAATCCGCCCACGATCGCGATTCCGAGGGGCCTACGGAGCTCGTGACCCATACCCGTCCCCAGCGCCAGCGGCATCGCGCCGACGATCGCCGCCACCGTCGTCATCAGGATCGGACGAAAGCGCAGCATGCACGCCTCGAAGATCGCGTCCTCCGTGCTCTTTCCCTCCTGGCGCTCGGCCGCAAGTGCAAAGTCGATCATCATGATCGCGTTCTTTTTCACGATCCCGATGAGCAGCACGATCCCGATGATGGAGATGACGTTCAGGTCCTCGTGGAAGACAAGGAGCGCGAGCATGGCGCCGACGCTCGCGGACGGAAGCGTCGAAAGAATGGTCAGCGCGTGGATCAGGCTCTCATAGAGGATGCCGAGCACGATGTAGACGGCGAGGAGCGCCGTCAGAATCAGGTATGGCTCCGTTCCGAGCGACTGCTGATAGGCGAGCAACGTGCCCGCAAAGAAGCCACGAAGAGTCGCTGGCGCGCCGAGCTTCTTCTGAGCTTGCGCGATCCGGCCCGTGGCCTCGCTAAGGGAAACGTCCGAGGCCAGGTTGAAAGAGACGGTGACGGATGGGAACAAGCTCGTGTGGTTTATGGCGAGAGGCGTAGTCCCCGCGTGCGCCGTGGCCACGGCACCGAGCGGAACCGCGCCGGTGCCCGGCGTCCGGAGATAGATTGACTTCAGTCCGTCGGGACGCTCCCAGTACCGGGGCGCGACTTCGAGAACCACGTAGTACTGATTGACCTGACTGTAGATGACGGACACCAGCGCCTGGCCGAAGGCATCGTAGAGGTTCGAATCGAGCGCCTGGGCGCTCAGTCCGAGCCGCGCTGCGGTTACACGATCGTAGTCCAGCGCCACTTCGAGCCCGCCGTTCTGCTGATCGGCGCTTACGTCCTGAATGCCCGGTAGCTTGCGAATCTCTTGGAGCAATGCCGGACCCCACTTCGTCAGCTCGTCGACGTCGTCGCTCTGGATGGTGTACTGGTAGGTCGCGTTGCTCGCGCGTCCGCCGATGCGCAAGTCCTGAACCGGCTGCAGGAACGCCGCCGCCACGGGCAAACGCGCGAACTGCGGGCGCAGGCGGCCAATCACCTGCGCGGCGCTCGCCTTGCGCTGCTCGAGCGGCTTGAGCGCCACGAACATCGCCCCGGTATTCGCCGCACCGCTCGTCCCGGTGAACGCAACGACGCCGTCCACGGCGGGGTCCTCTCGGATGACGGCGGCGATCTGGCGAAGGGCGCCATCCATCGACTGAAAGGACGAGTCTTGTGGCCCCTGGAGTGCACCAGCCAGCGCGCCCGTATCCTGCAGCGGAAAGAAGCCCTTGGGGATCTCGAGAATCAGGAACCCATTGAGTGCGATCGTCGAGAGCAGGACCATGAGCGTAACCGTCGGCTTCTCGAGGACTCGCCGCAGACTTCGTCGATAGAGCGAGAGAATCCCAGCGAAGAACTTCTCGCTGAGGCGACCGATGGCACCCGGCTTCGGTTCGCGCCCGGGGCGGAGAAGATAGGCGCACATCATCGGCGTCGTCGTCAGCGAAACGACCATCGAGACGGCGATCGACGTGGAGAGCGTGACCGCAAACTCACGAAAGAGACGGCCGACGATCCCGCCCATCATCAGGATGGGGATGAAGACGGCGATGAGCGAGACGCTGATGGACAAAACCGTGAACCCGATTTCCCGAGCGCCCTCGAGGGCGGCGGCGAGCGGCTTCATGCCGCCCTCCAGGTGACGCGCAATGTTCTCCATCACGACGATCGCGTCGTCCACGACGAATCCCGTGGCGATGGTCAGAGCCATCAGCGAAAGGTTGTCGCTGCTGTAGCCGAGCAGATACATGACGGCGAACGTCCCGATCAGCGAGACCGGTACGGCGACGCCGGGTACGAGCGCGGCGCGTCCGTTCCGGAGAAAGACGAACACCACCAGAATCACCAGCGCGACGGACAGGAGCAGCGAGCTTTCGACGTCTCCGACCGACGCGCGGATCGTGACGGTGCGATCAAGGACGATGCGGGTGTCGATCCCCTCTGGGATGGAGGCCCGAATGAAGGGAAGCGCTTCGCGAATACGATCGACCGTGTCGATGATATTCGCCCCGGGCTGTCGAAACACGATGATGGGGATCGCGCGCGCGCCGTTCAAATATCCCGCGACCCGGACGTTCTGAACCGAGTCGGTGACTTCGGCGACGTCCGATAGGCGAATGGCGGCCCCGTTCTTGTAGGCGACGATCAGGGGCTTGTACTCGTCTGCGCGAGAAATCTGGTCGTTTGCCTCGATGTCGGCGCTCTCCCGATCGTTCGCGAGCTGACCCTTGGGTAGGTCCGCGTTCTGCAGACTCAGCAAGGACTGCAGATTGGCCATTGTCAGCCCGTAGCCGGCGAGGCGCTCGGGGTCGGCATCGACGCGAACCGAGGGCAGGGCCCCGCCGCCGACGATGACCTGTCCCACGCCCTGAATCTGAGACAGCTTTTGCATGACCACGGTCGACGCTTGGTCGTAGAGCTTGTCCGGTCCGAACTTGTCCGAAGTCAGGCCGAGGATGAGGATGGGAGCGTCCGAGGGGTTGACCTTTCGATACGTGGGATTGCTGGGCAGATTGGCCGGCAAGTAGCTGCGAGCGGCGTGGATGGCCGCCTCCACGTCTCGGGCCGCAGCGTTGATGTCGCGGCCGAGATCGAACTGGACGGTGATGGCCGTCGCGCCGAGCGCGCTGGTCGACGTCATTTCGGCCACGCCGGCGATCTGACCGAGCTGTCTTTCCAGCGGGGTCGCGACGGACGACGCCATGATGGACGGGCTGGCGCCGGGGAGCGTGGCGGCGACTGAAATCGTCGGGAAGTCGACCGCGGGCAGGGGAGCGACGGGCAACTGGACGAAGGCCATCGCTCCCGCGAGCGCCACGGCGATGGTGAGAAGCACCGTCGCAACGGGCCGGCGAATGAAGGGCGCCGAGATATTCACTTCGCCGGCTCTGGCTGCGCCTCCCGTCTCCCGGCCCGAGGGCGGAATCGGCGCGCGATGCCGTCGAAGAAGATGTAGATGACGGGCGTCGTATAGAGGGTAAGCACCTGGCTGAGGAGCAGGCCGCCGATCATGGCGATGCCGAGCGGCCGCCGCAGCTCCGAGCCGAAGCCGGTTCCGAGGGCCAGGGGGATGCCAGCGAGGAGCGCCGCCATCGTGGTCATCAAGATCGGCCTGAAGCGCATCAGGCAGGCCTCGTAGATTGCCTCGGGCGCGCTCTTGCCGCGCTTGCGCTCGGCCTCGAGGGCGAAGTCGACCATCATAATCCCATTTTTCTTCACGATGCCGATGAGGAGGACGACTCCGATGATCGCGACGACGCTCAGGTCCTGCCGGAAGGCGATCAGCGCGAGGAACGCGCCCACGCCTGCGGAAGGAAGCGTCGACAGGATGGTGATGGGATGGACGAAGCTCTCGTAGAGGACGCCGAGGACGATGTAGACCGTCGCCAGCGCGGCGAGGATGAGCACCGGCTCGTTCGCGAGCGAGCGTGTGAACGCCCCGGCCGTGCCTTGGAAATCGGCCGCCAGGCTCGGCGGCAGGTGCAGCTCCCGACGCACGCGGTCGATTGCCGAAATCGCGCTCCCCAACGACGCGTTCGGCGCGAGGTTGAACGACATCGTGACGGCCGGAAATTGTCCCTGGTGCGTGACGACGAGGGGCTCGGTCGTGCGTTCGAAGCGCGCCAGGACGCTGAGCGGCACGGCGCTGCTCGCGGTCGAGCGGGTGGTCGGAATGGGGGGAGGCACATTGCCGGACGGCGCCGGGGACGCGGGCGCGAGCGCGTTCGGTAGCGGGGCGAGCGTGTCGGCCGCCGGCGTGTAGAGCACCGACGTCGTCAGCGCATTGGACCCGGCGGCCGCCGATCCGGAGGCCGCGAACGACGCGGCCGCACTCGCGCCGCTCGCGCCGGACGCCGCGTTCGCCTGGATGTAGAGCTTGTCGAGTGTGCTGGGATCCGACTGGAACGCCGGCAGGCTCTCGAGGATCACCCGATACTGATTGACCTGCGTATACATCGTATTGATCTGCCGCTGTCCGAACGCGTCGTAGAGCGTGTTGTCGATCGTCGATGGCGCGATCCCGAGCCGAGACGCGGTGACGCGATCGATCTGCAGTTTGATCGCTAGACCGCCGTCCTGCCGATCGGTGGCAATGTCCTCGAGCTGCCGGAGCTCCTTCAGCCGCCCGACGAAGCGGTCTGCCCAGGTCCGAAGCTCGGCGCTGTCGGCGTCCTCGAGCGTGTATTGGTACTGCGTGCGGCTCACGCGGTCGTCGACCGTGATGTCTTGCACGGGCTGCAAGAAGAGCTGGATGCCCTCGATGCGGTCCAGCCGTGGCTTGAGGCGGCGGATGAGGTCCGAGGCGCGGAGCGTGCGCTGGCCGATCGGCTTGAGGTTGATCGACATCCGTCCGCTGCTGTTGGTCGGGTTGGTTCCGTCGGCGCCTACGAACGACGACAGGCTCTCGACGCCGGGGTCCTCGAGGACCGCTTTTGCCAGCTCCTGCTGCTTTTCGGCCATGGCCTTCGGGCTGATCGCCGCCGGAGCCTGAGAGATTCCCTGGATGACGCCCGTGTCCTGAACGGGAAAGAGGCCCTTGGGAATGACGAAGTACAGAATTCCAGTCAGCAGGAGCGTGCCGAGCGCGACGAGGAGAACGGCCGATTCGTGTTGTAGGACGACGCGCAGCGTGCGCCCGTAGAGCGCGGCGGTCCGCGCGAACGCGTGCTCGGAGGCCCGGTAGAATCGGCCTTGCCCCTCCGCGGGCTGCGGCCGAAGGATCCGCGCGCACATCATCGGGGTCAGCGTGAGGGACACGACCGCGGATATGATGATGGTCACGGCCAGCGTCACCGCGAACTCGCGGAAGAGTCGCCCTACGATGTCCCCCATGAAGAGGAGAGGGATGAGGACCGCGATCAGCGACACGGTCAGCGACAGGATGGTGAAGCCGATTTGCGTCGCCCCCTTGAGCGCGGCCTGCATCGGCGGCTCGCCGGCTTCGATGTACCGGGCGATGTTTTCGACCATGACGATGGCGTCGTCGACGACGAAGCCCGTAGAGATGGTGAGTGCCATCATCGACAGGTTGTCGAGGCTGTATCCGAGGGCGTACATGGCGCCGAACGTGCCGATCAGCGAGAGCGGTACGGCAACGCTGGGGATGACGGTGGCACGGAGGCTCCTCAGGAATAGGAAGATGACGAGGACGACCAGTCCGATCGTGAGCAAGAGCTCGAACTCGACGTCGGAGACCGAGGCTCGAATCGAAGTGGTTCGGTCCGTCAGCGTCGTTACCCGGAGGCCGGCGGGGAGCGTCGCCTCGAGCTGAGGCAGCAGTTGTTTGACCCGCTCTACGACGCTGATGGTGTTCGCGCCGGGTTGCCTCTGGACGTTCAGAATGACGGCCGGGGTTTCGTTCATCCAGGCCGCCTGCCTGTCGTTCTCCACGCCGTTCTCGATGCGCGCGACATCGGGCAGCATCACCGGCGCCCCGTTGCGATAGGCCACGACCACGCGGCGATAATCGTCGCTCGTCACGAGTTGGTCGTTGGCGTCGATCTGGAAGCTCTGCCGAAGGCCGTCGAAGCTCCCCTTCGCCGCGTTCACGCTCGCTTGGGTCACCGCCGTGCGCAGAGCCTCGAGGTCGATGCCGTAGGACGAGAGCGCCATGGGGTTCGCTTGGATGCGAACGGCGGGTTTCTGTCCGCCGCTGATCGTCACGCGGCCGACCCCGCTCAGCTGGGAAATCTTCGGCGCGAGCCTCGTGTCGACGAGATCTTCCACCTGACCGAGCGGCAGGGAGTCGGAGGTGATCCCGAGCGTGAGGACGGGAGCGTCCGCGGGGTTCGTTTTGCTGTATACGGGCGGGACTGGCAAGGTGGACGGCAAGAGGGTCTGGGCGGCGTTGATGCCCGACTGCACCTCTTCTTCGGCCACGTCGAGCGGCAGCGAGAGGTCGAACTGAAGCACGACGACGGAGGTTCCCCCGGAGCTCGTCGATGTCATTTGGCTGAGGCCCTGGAGCTGGCCGAACTGCCGTTCGAGCGGCGCCGTCACCGTCGTCGCCATCACGCGGGGGCTCGCGCCCGGATAGAACGTGAGTACTTGGATTGTCGGATAGTCTACCTCCGGCAGCGCGGAGACCGGCAACTGGGTATACGCGACGACCCCGACGAGGAGGATCGCGGCCATGAGCAGGGACGTGGCCACGGGCCGTTCGATGAACGGGCGCGACGGGCTCACGGCGCGGGGCTCCCTCTGGTCGGCGGACCGGCTGCCACCGCGACGCCGTCGTGAAGCCGGTCGAAGCTGCTGTCGGCGATGACGTCGCCGGGCGCGACCCCATCGACCTGCGTCACACCCTCGTCCGTCACGCCCGTCTGGATGCGACGCATGTGCGCGACGCCGTCTCGAATCACGTAAACGAACGACTCCGGGCCATTGCGCTGGATGGCCGACGATGGAATGAGCGTCACGCCGCGCAACGTATCGACCAGGAGCCGGTCGTTGACGAACTGGTTGGGGAAGAGCTCGTCATCGAGATTGTCGAACAGCGCACGCGCTTTTACGGTCCCGGTCGTGGTGTCGATCTGGTTGTCCAGCGTCAGCAGGATTCCGGTCGCGATCCGCTTCTGTCCGGTCCGGTCGAGGGCGTCGACGCGGAGCCGGGCGCCTTGCCGCAGGCGCGCCTGGACCGGCCCGAGCTTGTCCTCGGGAAGGGTGAAGACCACCGTGATCGGCTCGAGCTGGGTCACGACGGCGAGGACCGACGCGCTCGCCGCCTGCACGACGTTGCCGGGATCGACCAGGCGAAGTCCGACTCGCCCGGCAATGGGGGCCGTGATGTGGCAGAAGTCGAGTTGCACTCGGTCGTACTGCACCGCTCCCTGGTCGTTCTTGACCGTGCCCTCGTTCTGCAGAACGAGCTTCTCCTGGTCGTCCAGCAGCTGCTTGGCGATCGCGTTGCGCGCCCAGGCTTCGCGATATCGCTCGAGATCCATCCTTGCCTGAGCGAGCACGCTTTCGTCGCGTTCGAGCGTCCCCTCCGCCTGGAGGAGCGTCGCGCGGTACGCGCGCGGATCGACGTCGACGAGCGCGTCTCCGCGGCGGACTTGCTGTCCCTCCGCGTAGTGAACCGCGACGACGAGGCCGTTGACCTGGCTGGTGATCGAAGCGGTGTGGACCGGGGTGACCGTCCCGATCGACTCGAAGTAGACGCCGATGTCCCCGCGCTTGGCGGACACGGTCTCGAGCGCGACCTTGGGGGGCGGAGGCGCCGGACGGCGGTCTGCGGCCCGCTGGCGCAAGACGAGCGCGGTCGCGGTCGCGAGCACCGCAAGGCCCACGAGTCCGAGCAGGCCTCGACGCCCGGAGCTCGCGCGCCCCGGGGTGTGCGCCGGGAGCTGGTGGTCGGGCCCGATGACCCCGGGCCCGTGAAGATCGGCGGTCAACCTCGCGCGAAGGGGTGCTCGTTTCGGACCAAGCCCTAAACCCGAGGCCGGCGTCCGGTCGACGCGACCGCACGGACGGCGAATCCCAGTTGCGGCCTCGCCGCATCGGAAATGTTGCTTTACGACCGAGCCCGCCCGGTCTTTCGTGGCCCGATGAAGCATTGGAGTTGCGAACGGGACGAAGCGTGCGCGCGCGGCCCCGCTGCCCTCGCTGCCGCGTCGGGGCTCGCGCTCCTTCTCGGGTCCGGCTCGGTTCAGGCGGAAGGTCGCCTCCATGGAGTCGTGCGGTTTCGAGGCGGGGTCGATCGGGCACTATCCCCCGTTTGCGCAAGCCCCCACCTCTCGTATTTCGGGGGCCCTATTCTCCAGAGTCCGACCATCGTGGCCGTGTTCTGGAATTCGCACGTGAACGCGACGCTCCGGGCGAATATAGGACAGTTCTACGCCGACCTTCCGCAGAGCGCGTATTGGGAGTGGCTCCCGGAATACGACACGGTCGGCCTCGCGGGAGGCTCCAGCCAGGCCATCCTTCCGGGCGCTTCCGGCGGATCGGTCGTCATCGCGCCGGCGAATTGCGCGGGCTCCGGCGCATGCACGCTCACCGACGCGCAGCTTCAGACCGAGCTGGCGCGCCAGATCGACTTGGGAGTTCTGCCTTCCCCGACCGTCGACTGCACCGGCAACGCAAACACCGTTTACATGGTCGACTTTCCACCCAACGTCACTTTGGTGGGACCGCCCGGGGTCGGCACATCGTGCTCCGCGTTCTGCGCCTACCACAACACGGGCACCGTCGGGCCGAGGGGCGTCCCGCTCGTCTACGCCGCGCTGATGGACGTCTTCACAGGCCCATGCGCGGGTGGCTGCGCGGGCAACGCCACAGCCATGGAAGACGCGACCACCGTGGCGTCTCACGAGCTCGTCGAGGCCGTGACCGACCCGGACATCGGGCTGGACACCCTGGGCGTCTACGCGCCACCCGCGGCGTGGGGCGACAACGAAAGCGCGTGCGGAGAGATCGCCGATATTTGCGCGACCGGCGGTCCCGGGGACGCGATCACCGTGAACGGGCGGACGTGGGTCGTTCAGGAGTTGTGGAGCAACGCACAAGGTCGATGCACCAGCACCGGTCCGGTCTTGGCGGTCTGCTCCGGAGACACGCTCACCGGGTGCCGCAAATGCTCGTGCGGGGACAACGGTCGCGCGTGCAGCGGGGGCGCGCCGGTGTGCGAGACGGCGAGCGGCAACGTCGCCGCCGGCGCGTGCGAGCAGTGCACGGCGGCGAGCGGGACCTGCGGGCCCAGTCGCGCATGCGACCAGTCGGCGACGCTGAGTGAAGACGATCGCTGCGCAGCCGTCGTGCCAGCCGCCGAAGGGAAGGCCCCGTGGCTCACGGCGCTCGTGCTCCTCTGGATTGGAGGTTTCACCGCGAGGGGAAGGCGATCCTGGACGGAGCCAGCGAACCCCCCAAAGTACAGACTGCTTTACAGTGCCGGAGAAGGGAATCGAACCCCTGACCTAGCGCGTATGAAACGCCCGCTCTAAACCGTCTGAGCTACTCCGGCATGGGCCTGCGCAGCGAGCCGCGTTACAGCGTTTCGCCGCGCAAGGCCGCGGCAGTATGTGCGGGCGGGTGGCCCGTGTAAAGGCCCGTCTCTGCTCGGCCGGGCGCGACCACCGGGCCCCCCCGGGTCACCCCCTCACTCCGCGTGCGCGGTACCGTTCGACGCCACGTAACGCTCGCGGGGCGTTTCGTCCTTCTCCGGCGGCCTGCCGCCGGAACTGCCACTGAGCGCTGGGCTACCGATGAAGACGCGCCGGTTGAAGTCGTTCGAGTTCTTGTGCGCGACGACCTGGAAGCACGCCGACGTTCCCTGGAGCCCGATCCGCCAGGACCACGCCAGAAAGATGTTCCACAAGCGATACCAGCGTTCGCCGTACACACGGACGATGGTCTCGCGATTTCGAATCCAGTTGTCGTGCCAGCGCTTGATCGTCAGCGAGTAGTGGACGCTCACGTTCTCGGCCGAGTGAATCTCGAAGCCGGCCTTCTCGAGCGCCTTGACCATGTCGCTGAGCGGCAGCGAGGCATCGGCGCCGGGGAAGATGTACTTGCTCATGAAGAGGCCCCAGATGAGATCTTCGGGCCGGAGGCCGATCACGGGGACGCCTTCTCCGCCGCCCCTCCGAAGACCGCAAAACTGCACGAGAAAGAGGCCGTCATCCTTGAGGAGATCGTAGACGATCTTGCAGTATTTCCCGAGGTTCTTGACGCCCACGTGCTCCACCATCTCGAGGCTCGAAATGCGATCGAACTGGTGCTGGGGAATCTCTCGGTAGTCCAGGCACTGGATACGCGCACGGTCGCTCAGGCCGGCCTTGCTGATACGCCCGTTGCCGAATTCCGTTTGATTCTTGCTGATGGTGATGCCGGTCGCGTTCGCGCCGAAATTCTTCGCGGCGTGCATCGCCAGCGTTCCCCAACCGCACCCGATGTCGAGCATGTCGTCGCCGGGCCGTACCATCAGCTTGCGGCAGACGAGGTCCATCTTGTTGTCCTGCGCCTGCTCGAGCGTCTCCTTGTCGTTTTGAAAAAAGGCGCTCGTGTACACCATGCGCTCGCCGAGGAAGGCTTCGAAGAAGTCGTTGCCGCGATCGTAATGCTCCCGCACGATCCGCTTGTCTTGCGACTTCGAGTGGATGGCCACTTCGGGAATGAAGCGTGTGAAGAAGAACTCGAAGTTGTGCTTGGTCAGCGTGAAGTTCACGAGCTCCCGACGCGAGTCGAGGAGCGCGTCCACGTCCTCGATGTCGACGTCGCCGTCGAGATACGACTCGAACAGCGTGGTCATCGGAATTTTCCCCGTGGCATAACGGGCCGCGAGCTTCGGATCGCGGAAGGCAACGAAATCGGTCAAATTGGTCACGGGTACCTCTTCTCTTTGTCTTCGCGCAGGGGCGCGGAGCGCGCCCGGGAGGGGACCACAGGCCGGGGCGGGGTTCAACACCGATGAGACCGCGAGTGCATCTAAGGGCGCCTGTGCTACGAAGTGCGTCAGGGATTACGCAATGAGAAGCACCACGTTCGCGGTCGCGCTGGCGGGAGGCCTCGCTCTGCTGACGTCGTCGATCGTCGCAATGCGGGCTCGGGCGCAGGAGTCGCAGCTCGATTCGTTGCGGGCTTCCGCGAATTCGAGCTCCGGCGGCGCGGCGGCGGCACTGGCTTATGGAAGAGCGTTGCGGCGCGCCGGGCGCTCTGCCGCGGCCCTGTCGGAGCTCCGTCGCGCCAGGACAATCGCCCCGCCGCAGTCCGAAGTTGGCGCCACCATCGATTGGGAGCTCGCGCGGACCTTTCTGGAACGGCATGACTTGCCGGCGGCGCGCGCCGCGTGCCTCGCGCTGGGTTCCCGCCCCCGCCACGCCGCCGACGGACACGCCTGCGCCGCCGAGGCGAGCCTGGCCTCGCAGCGCGCGACCGAGGCGCTGGGCGAAGCGTCTTCCGCGCTCGCCGCGGACCCCCGGTCGTACGAAGCGAAGGTCGCCGAAGCCCATGCCGAGGATCTGGCCCTCGATCCGGCGAAGAGCGAGGCGGCATTTCGCGAGGCGATCGCGTGGCGGCCCGAGGGAGTCGAAGCCCACGTCGGCCTCGGGCGGGTGCTGCTCAAGAACGGTGCCCGGGAAGATGGGCTGGCCGAGCTACGCCGCGCGGTACGCCTCGATCCGACCGCGCCCGACCCGCTCTACGAGCTCGCGATGGCGCTTGCCCCCGGGCCCGAGAGCGCCGCGCTCCTTGAACGCGCGACGCGCGAGCGCCCCTCGTTCTCCGATGCTTGGCTCGCCCTCGGGACCCAGGCGCTGTCCGCGGGGCGCCTCGCGGAAGCCAAGAGCGCGGGCGAGGCGACCGCGCGACAGGACGCGAAGAGCGTCGGGCCTCACATGCTTCTCGGGAAGGTCGCGCTTGCCGACGGCCGTTACGACGACGCCATTCAGGAGGGGGAGACAGCGCTCAAAATTCTGGCGAACTCCGCCCCGGCGAAGCTCCTCGTGGCCGACGCGGATGCGAAGAAGGGATATGTCGATCGCGCGCTCGAGGCCTATCAGGCGGCCTGGGGGCTCGACCGCAGCGACCCGACGCCGCTCGTGCACGCGTCCGAGGCCTGCCACGCGGCCGGGCGCGATACGAGCGCGCGCGCGTTCGCGGTGAAGGCCTCGCAAGAGTTTCCGGACTGGGGTCCGGGCTGGGCAGCGCTCGGCGACGCACTGGTCGGGCAGGGGGAGAAGCGCGCGGCGCGCGACGCGTACGCCAAGGCGCTCTCCGCGAGCGGTCCCGTCGATCGGGATTCGGTGCAGAAGAAGCTCGCGACGCTACGCTGACGCGGTGAGTTCCGCTCTCGACCTCCTACCGCGGGTCCTCGCCGGCGAGCTGCGCGCGGTCGCCCGCGCGATTCGCTCGGTCGATGACCGGACGCCCGGCTCCCGAAATCTCCTGAAGGCCTTGTGGCCGCACACCGGGCGGGCGTGGGTCCTCGGCGTGACGGGCAATCCCGGCGCGGGCAAGTCCACGCTCTGCGATCGCCTTATCGGGGCCTATCGGGAGCGAGGCAGTCGCGTGGGCGTTGTCGCCGTCGACCCGACCAGCCCGTATACCGGGGGGGCCATCCTGGGGGATCGCATCCGCATGTCGCGGCATACGATGGACGAAGGCGTCTTCATCCGGTCGCTGGCGACCCGCGGCCATCTCGGGGGCCTCTCGCAGAGCGCGCGCGACGTCGTTCGCGTCTTCGATGCGGCCGGGTACGACGTCGTCATCGTGGAGACGGTCGGCGTCGGGCAGGACGAACTCGAGATTACGCGTACGGCGCACAGTACCTTGGTGGTCATGGCGCCCGGCATGGGCGACGAAGTGCAGGCGATCAAGGCCGGCATCCTGGAGTGCGCGGACGTGTTTGCGGTGAACAAGGCCGATCGGGAGGGCGCCGACGGCGCCGTGCGCGACCTCGAGCTCATGATCGCGCTCGGAGACGACACGATTCGCGGACTGTCGAAGTCGCGCGGGCACGCCACGCACACGGCAGCGGACGGTTTCGCCGCGAGCTCGCGGGTAGATGGGCCGGAGCGCTGGAGGCCGCCCATCGTGAAGTGCGTCTCGACGCGCGGGGAGGGGATCGCCGAGCTCGTGGCGGGGCTCGACCGCCACCGCGCCTGGGGGGAGGGGACGGAGACGGGGCGCGCGCGGAGGCGCGATCGACTGGCGGAAGAAGTGCGCGACGCGCTGCGGGAGGCGCTGATTGAAGCGGCGGTGCACGACCTCGGGGGGGCGATCGAGGAAGCGGTGCGACACGTCGAGGGGCGCGAGGTGGACCCGTACACGGCGACCGAGCGGCTCGTGGAGGAGTTTCGGGTACGCGCGACTGAAGTGCCTGCCCCCTCAGATCCCCCCGTCGTGCAAACGACGAGCAAATAGGAGAAAAAGGTGAAGGCGACGTCGCCGGGTGTCAGCACGGCGCCGGCGGCGGCGACCCCAAGACGACCTAACCAGCGCGTGACGACGGAGGGGGCGGAGCGTTTTCTCTCCGCCTCCCTCCTTTCCCCCGGTACTCTGCGCGTTCGTGAGGCTGGATTGTGGCGGGGGAAACGGCGGACGCGCGCCGCTGGCGGAGGCTGAGACAGCGGCCAACTTCAGCCGCGAATTCGGTGATGCGGTCGGGTCGCCAGAGGGTGCGCACCTATCACTGCAAGAGAATTCTCGCCGCGAAAGCGAGTGAGGGCGAGACCGAATGACTACCAAACGCAATCCCGAAAATATCCGCTCGCTTCTCGAGCAAGAGGCGACGGACCCCGAGATCGATCGCGTGCTCGCGCTGAGCGAGACCGAGCGCCGGCACGAGATCGAATCCGCCAGCGCGCATCTGGCGGCGCTCCACGCTGAGGCCGACCGCATGTACGAGGCGTTTCTCCGAGACGAAGAGCACCGGCACGCGCGGGTGAATCACGCGCGGACCCCCGTGCGGACCCTGCGCAGACCCGTGTGGCAGCGGCGGGGCGCGATCGTGGCGGCGGGGTTTTCGGCGGCCGCGAGCGTCGCACTGGCGGCGCCCCGGTTTTTTTCGCCGTCTCTGGTCGCGACGCCGAGCCGGCGAACGGCGGCCAGGGAGCTCCGCGCGATGGCTCTCGACACGTGCGCTCGGGAGCGGTGGCGCGCGTGCCTCGACGGCCTCGACGAAGCCCGCGCCGAGGACCCGGCCGGCGATGGCCTGGTCGAGGTTCAGCGCGCCAGACGCGCGGCACGGGAAGCGCTGGCCGCGCAGCCTCGCGACGCGCAGACGCCCGAGCACCGCTGATCGAGCGGCTCTCGCGTCCGAGACGGCTACTTCGTTCGATCCACGGTCCGGTCGCAGTCCATCATTGCGTGCGCATTTTTGGCGCCTTGGAAGCAAAACGCGTCCATGTAGCGGAAATGCGGCTGGCAATCGCTCGTGACCCAGGCCCCTCCACCCTCGTTGGCCCGCAGCATCTCGCTGCACCAGCCGTCGGCTTCGGATGAGCGGTCGTTTCCGCGGTTGTTGCAAGCATCGACGATCGTCGCCGACAACGATTCGCAGTCGCTCTTCGAGAGCGGGCGATTGGTGTCGGTGTCCGCGGGCTGCGTCGCCGTGACGGCGGGTGCCTCCGCGGGCGGAGGTGGATTCGAACCGCATCCCGCGAGGAGTATCGCTCCAGTGACGATGGCCGAACTTCGCATGGGTTTAATCAGCAATCGCTCCATCCAAGTAGTGCGTCAACGCGGGGAGAATGGCTCAACGCGCGTATCGTGAATCTTGTCATGCCGCGTCATCCACGGATCGGCTGAGCCGCCGAGTCATGACGCGGCACGGCATGGGCGGCCAAAAACCGGCCCCTCCTCACGCGCCCTTCTTCTTCCGTCCCACGTTCTCCGCGTCGAACGCGCTCGGACAAACGTCGTTCACGCTGCACGCAGGGCAGTCGGGCTTGCGCGCATAGCAGCAGCGGCGGCCGTGGAATACGAGCACGTGGCTCGAGTTGTCCCACTTGTCCTCTGGCAGAATTTTGCAGAGATCGCGCTCGATCTTGTCGGCGTCGGTGTTCTTCGTCCATCCGAGTCGCTGGGCCAAGCGCATGACGTGCGTGTCGACGACCACGCCTTCGGATTCGTTCCAGAGCACGCCGAGCACGACGTTCGCGGTCTTGCGACCCACGCCGGGCAGCGCGAGCAGCTCTTGCATCGATCGCGGCACTTCGCCGCCGTGATTCGTGCACAGCGCCCTGGCGAGACCGACGATCGCCTTCGCCTTGCTCCGGAAGAAGCCCAGGCTCGCCACGTAGGGCTCCACGTCCTTCGGGTCGGCGGCCGCCAGCTCCTTCGCGTCGGCGTAGCGGGCGAAGAGTTTCGGCGTCGCCTTGTTGACGCCTACGTCGGTGGTTTGCGCACTGAGAACGACGGCGACGATGAGCTCGAACGGCGAGCGGTTATCGAGCTCACAGTGCGCCGTCGGGTGCTGCCGGGCGAGGCGTGCGATTGTCTCGGCCGCGATGAGCGGAGCACGTTTTCGCCGCTCGCGGCGTTCTTTGGCAGTGATGACGGGCTTTGCGAGAGCAGGAGACTTCACGGGCTCAATTCAATTCGCCGGGCGGCGGCATGCTTCCGCCGTTCGTGGGCGGCAGGCTCTCGCCTCCGGTTCCCTCGTCGACCTCGGCGCTCTCGGCGAGCCGTTCCACGGCGACGATCCGCTCGCCCTCGCCCGGAGTCATCAGCTTCACGCCTTGCGCGTTACGGCCCGTCTCGCGGATTTCGTCGACGCGCGTGCGCAGCGTCTGTCCGCGATCGGTTATGAGCATCACTTCGTCGCCGTCGCGCACGAGCTTCACGCCCACCACCGGGCCGTTTCGCTCGCTCGCGTCGATGAGGATGATCCCCTTGCCGCCGCGGTTCTGGCTCCGGAATTCTTCGATGCTCGTGCGCTTTCCGTAGCCGTTCGCGCACACCGCCAGCACGTGGGTCAACGACGGGTCGCTCACCTCGAGCCCGACGACTTCGTCGCCTTCGCTGAGGTCAATCCCCTTCACGCCGTGCGTCGCGCGGCCCATCGGGCGCACCTGGTCTTCGGGGAAGCGAATCGACTGTCCGCCTTTTGTCGCGATGAGCACGTCGCGCGTGCCGTCGGTCACCGCGGCGTTCAGCAGTTGATCGCCGTCGTCGACCTTCACGCCGATGATCCCCTTTTCGCGGAAGTTCTCGTATTCGTCGACTTCCGTCTTCTTGATCTGCCCCTTCTTCGTCAGCGTGACGACGAATTTCTCTTTCTCGATCTTCGGCACGAGAGCGATCGCAGCCACCATCTCGCCCGGCTCGATGCCGATGAAGTTCACGATCGCGCGGCCCTTGCTCGTACGCGTCGCCTGGGGAATTTCGTAGACCTTCTTGACGTACACCTTTCCCTTGTCGCTGAAGAAAAAGACGTAGCCGTGAGTGGACGAAACGAAGAGCTGCGATATCCAGTCCTCGTCGCGCACCTCGGTGCCGTCCGCAGCCGGAAATGTAGACGCCCGCCCGCCGGTGACGCCCGCGCCGATGCGACCTTTGCCTCCGCGCTTCTGCGCGCGGTAGTCCTTCGGGCTCGTGCGCTTGATGTATCCGGCGTGCGAGATCGTCACGACCATGTCCTCTTCTTGGATCAGGTCTTCGTCCTGGATCTCCGCGTCGTTTGCCACGATTTCCGTGCGGCGCTTGTCGGCGTACTTGCTTCGGATTTCTTCGAGCTCCATGACGATGACGTCGTCGAGCAGCTTGGGGCTGGCGAGGATCGCGCGGTACCGCGCGATGGCTTCGCTCAGCTCGGCGAACTCGGTCGCGAGCTTCTCTTGCTCGAGCCCCGTGAGGCGCGAGAGGCGCATCTCGAGGATCGCCTTGGCCTGCCGCTCCGAGAGCCGATACGGATGCTTCTTCTTCGCCTCGTCGATTTCGCTCTGGGGTCGACCCGCGCGGCGCACGAAGGCTTCGAGCCCGGAGAGGGGAAGGGTCATGAGCGCGCGCCGGGCGATATCGGGGTCGGCCGACTCGCGGATCGTCTTCACGACGAGATCGACCTCGGTCACCGCGACGCCGAGCCCTTCGATGATTTCGCGTTGAGCCTCCGCCTGGCGGAGTTCGAAGCGCGTTCTCCGGGTGACGACGTCGCGCCGGTGGGCGATGAACGATTCGAGCGTTTCTTTGAGGTTGAGGACCGCGGGCCGGCCCTGGACGATGGCCAGATTGATGACGCCGAACGACGTCTGGAGATCCGTTTGCCGGTAAAGCTGGTTGATGGCGACTTGAGGAATGACGTCTTTCTTCAGCTCGACGACGAGCCGGATCCCGTCGCGGTCGCTCTCGTCGCGCACTTCGCCGATGCCTTCGATCTTTTTCTCGCGCACGAGCTCGGCGATGCGTGCGGCCACGCGCGCCTTGTTGACTTGATACGGGAATTCGCTGACGACGATTTGCTCTTTCTCGCCTCGCCCGGGCGAGCGCTCGACGCTCATGCGCGCGCGCATGACGATCGTCCCGCGCCCGGTGCGGTAGGCCGCCTCGATGCCGGAGCGTCCGAAGACCAGGCCGGCGGTCGGGAAGTCGGGGCCGGGGACGAGTCGGATGAGGTCATCGATGGTCGTGTCCGGCGCGCGGAGCAAGTGGATCGTGGCGTCCACGATTTCGCCGAGATTGTGGGGTGGAATGTTCGTCGCCATACCGACGGCGATGCCGCCGGAGCCGTTGACGAGTAGGTTCGGCACCCGCGCGGGAAGGACGACCGGCTCTTGTTTGGAGTCGTCGAAGTTCGACGCGAGGTCGACGCACTCCTTGTCGATGTCCGTGAGCAGGTCGACCGCGAGTCGCGTGAGGCGCGCCTCGGTGTACCGGTACGCGGCGGGCGGGTCTCCGTCGATGGACCCGAAGTTCCCCTGTCCGTCGATGAGCGGGTAGCGCATCGAGAAGTCCTGCGCCAAGCGCACCATGGCGTCGTAGACCGCCGCGTCGCCGTGGGGGTGATAGTTGGCGATGACGTCGCCGACGATCTTCGCACTCTTGCGGTGCGCCGTCGTGGGCCCGATACCCTGTTCGAAGGCGCTGTAGAGGATTCGCCGGTGCACCGGCTTGAGCCCGTCGCGCGCGTCGGGGATGGCGCGGCCGATGATGACGCTCATCGCGTAGTCGAGGTACGACGTCCGCATCTCGTCTTGGATCGAGACGGGGACCTTCTGCTGCGGCGAGGTCGGGGTCGGCGGAGTCTCGGCCATGGGGGATCCAGGCCTTTCTAGCTCAGAATAAACCTCAGAAGAAGTTCCCGATCGTAAACTCGAAGTCGCTGTGGTTCTCGTACGGCAGCGGCGCGAGCGGGAAACCCCATTCGAAGCGCAACGGGCCGAGCGGCGAGAACCATCGGATCCCGAAGCCGGTCGACGTGCGCAAGTACCCGAGGCTGCTCGAGAACGAGAAGCAGGGGCTCACGACCTTGTCGAATTGCGGAGCCGGAGTCGTCTTGCAAAACTGGTTTTCGATGTTCCAGGAGTTTCCTGCATCGAGGAACACGACCCCCCGGATGCCGACTTTGTCGAGAATCGGAAACTCGAGCTCGAGGTTCTCGTAGGCCTCCAGGTTCCCTCCGATGTTGGCGCCGTTTGGAATGGGCGGCGAGTTCGGATCGAGCGATTGGGTGAGCGGTAGCCTCGGGCCGATGCTGCGGAGGTAGAACCCGCGAACGTCGAGGATGCCACCGAGGAAGTAGCGCTGGAAAATCGGGACTCCCTGCGGGTCCGGGCTCGTGATGAGGCCGAGCTCGGTGTTGAGCTTCAATACGAACCCCGAGCCCGGCATGCCGCTGCCGCCGCCGAGCGGGTAATAGAAGCGCCCCGTGAAGCGGTTTCGAAGATAGTTGAACTCGCTCCCGATCGCGTTGGCGGCTATCTCCGAGGAGGCCTGCAGATAAATGCCCGATGTCGGGAAGAGACGGTTGTCGCGCGTGTCGTACGTGATGGTCGGGCGAAGCGACGCGATCCGCCCCGAGTTGAAGAGGTTGGCGAGCGGCAGCGATTGGAAGACGCTCGTGAACCCCGGCGCCGTGCCGAGGAACGTGCTCTGCCCCGACGTGTCGACCGAGTCCCACTCAAGGGTTCCGGTGACGCTCAGGCGAAGCCAGGGTTGCACGAGCGCATAGCCGAACGTCAGCGATCCGCCCTGGCTCCGCCGAGCGAAGTTGGGGAATACGTACAGTGTGTCGTAGAGTTCGATGCTCGAGTTCCAGTCGGAGTCGAGGAAGTACGGCTCGAAAAACCGCACCGTCACGAGTCGCCGCAACGCCGATACCTGCGCCTGGACCGCGAGCGCTTGCCCGTTACCGAAGAGGTTCGCCTGCTGGACTTGCGCGGTCGCGATGAAGCTCTCGATCGAGCTGAAGCCCGCGCCGACCTGGAAGGTTCCCGTCGGCTTTTCGGCGACCTCCACGTAAACGACGATCCGGTCCGGGCCTGAGCCCTGTTCGGTGGAAACATCGACTCGGTCGAAGTACCCCAGCGCCGTGACGCGCCGCTTGCTGTTCTCGAGGCGTGTCTCGCTGAAGAGCTGCCCCTCCTGAATCTCCATCTCGCGACGTACGACCTTGTCGCGCGTCTTGGTGTTCCCCTTCACTTCGATGCGCTCGATGTGCACCGCCGGCCCTCGCCGGATGGGGACGACGATGTCCACTTGCTCGTGGACCGGATCGAGCTCCGTTTCGGGCTCGGCCTCCACGTTGGCGAAGCCGGCGTCGCGGTAGAGCGTGCGCACCGCCTGCAGGTCCTTGATCAGCTGGGCACGGTTGAAATAATCGCCCGACTGTTCGCTCACCATCTGCCGGAGCGCTCGGCGCCCGCCGAGCGGCTCGATTTCACGGCCCTCGTTGTCGCGCTCGTACACGCGGAGCTGGCGGATCTTGTACCGAGGCCCCTCGTGGATGATGACGGAAATGTCGATCCCCTCTCGGTCCGCCGTGAGCATCACGCGCGGCGTGCCGATCTGAACGCTGAGGTAGCCCTTGTCGTAGTAGAGTGCGCTCATCATCAAAACGTCGCGCTCGAAGACGTCTTGACGGTAGGGCCCGCCGGACCCGAACGAAAAGAAGCCGCCGTTCCCCGTCTGCATCTGATCGCGGAGCTCGGAGTCCGAGACGTGTTCGTTGCCGATGAAGGTAACGCGGCGCACGGTCACCGGCTTGTGCTCGACGATCTTGAAGCGGACGATGACCTCGTTCTCGCGCTGAGGAATGACCTCCGATTCGACTTCGGCGAGGAAGAAGCCCTTCTCTCCGTAAGCGTCCTTGATCTTTTGGACGCTCCGTCGCACGGCCGGCACGCTGAGGATCGTGTTCGGCTTGAGCTCGATCGCTTCGTTAAGCTTGTCGTTCTCGATCTCGTCGTTGCCCTGAAAGACGACCTCTTTGATGTTCGGACGCTCGCGCACGATGAACCGGAGCACAACGCCCTTGTCGTTGGTGGTCAGGTCGACCTGGACGTCCTCGAAGAAACCCGAATCCCAGAGCGCGCGCACGTCGCTCGTGAGGTTCTCGACGCGGAACGGCTGGCTGGGTTTCTCCCGCAAGTACGAGAGAACGTCGTCGCGCGCGACGCGGCGGTTCCCCACGATCTCGGTCGACGCGATGGGGAGGCCCTCGGCTTGCTGGGCAGCCGAGAGCGGAAGATCGACCACCGGGCCGTTCGGCGCGGTTGACGGCGAGACGGGCGGGCCCGCGTCGGACTGCGGGGGGCCGCCGTCGGCTGCGGCTACGCCGGTCGCAGGCGGGGGGCCCGCGTCGGAAGGGGCGGCCCGAGCCGTCCCCGCGCGTAGCAGCGCGACGAGCACTGCGGCCAGAACGGCAAACAAACGAATGGTTCGCATCGGGGTTGCGCGTGCGAGCGAAGGCAGGCTCGCATGGGGCGCAAAAGACGACCGCTGCCTAGCGCACCGCAAAGGCTCAGGTCAACCGATCCGAAGCGCCGGCGGCGCCCCTCAGCCACACGAATGCGGCAAGTGCAAATACGAGCGGCGCGGCCATCATTGCCCAGATCATCGGTGCGTGATCGGCCACCAGGCCGATGAGCGGCGGGGACCATAGATCACCCAGCAAATGAATGGCGAAGATTCCCATCGCCATCGCGCTCGCGCGCAGGCCCGCGGGGACGCTGCGCAGCATCGCTACATTCATCGGCCCGCTTGACAGAAAGAGGGCGACCTCGCAGGCGGCGACGCAAACGAAAAAGCCGAATGCGCTGGGCGACGCGATCGCGGCCGCCGCGAGCGGGGCTCCCAACCCCGCCGAAAGGGCGCAGACGGACAAATTGGCGCGGGCGGTCTCGCCATCGGACAGGGCGTCCCCGAGGGTTTTGCCGGTTTTTCGAGCCCTTCGTCTCCGGACGGCCGCGTCCGCGAGCCACCCGCCCGCCAGCGTTCCGAAGAACCCCGCCCCGACTGTGATCAAGCCGAAGTCGACGCTCGCCCGCCCCGGTTCGAGGCCGTAGCGTGCGTGCAGGTATTTTGGCGCCCAATAGGCGAATCCTCCGATCGCGAAGGTGTACGCGCAGAACCCCAGGACGCCGTCACGGTAGAGCGGGAGCCGCCAGAGCGTTCGCGCCGATCTCCAAGCGTCGGGGAGTGCCGTCGCGGTGCGGCCCCGGGGCTCCGCGATGCTCGTTGCCGATCCGCCCAGGGGCTCCGCGATGAGCAGGCACAGGAGAGCCAGCGCGAGCCCCGGTCCCCCTGCGACCAAGAAGGCCGATCGCCAGCCGTGCGCGTGCTCGACCGCCCCTCCGACCACGAATCCAAGCGCCGAACCGACGGGGGTAGCGGCGGCGAAGATAGCCATCCAGCGCCCCTTCTTCGCAGGCGCGGCGAGGTCGTCGATGAACGTCGGCGCGATCGTCGCGTAGCTCGCCTCGCCGACGCCGACCACGGCGCGCGCGACGACCAACGCCGCGAATCCGTGCACGAGGCCCGAGGCGACCGTCGCCACGCTCCACACGGAGACCCCGAACGCGAGGAGGCGCTTTCGGGTGCCCGGTACGGAGCGGTCGGACCATGCGCCGAAAATTGGGCTCGTTGCAAAGTAGCCGATAAGGAACACGGTGAAGAGAGAACCACCCAGGAAATTCGATAGATGGAGGTCGTCTTGAACCTTGGGCAGCACCGCCGCCATCACGTACCGGTCGATGTAGTTGAGCAGATTGAGCGAGGTCAAAAGCGTGAGGACCATCGCCGGGTTGCGGATGGCCCCCGGCCCGAGGGGCGTCGTCTGGTTGCGCGCGGTCGCCGGCACGGGGCGCGACCATATCAGGGCCTGCCGTGCTTGACACCCGTTCACCCAAGCCGCTAGGCGTTCGAGCCGCAGCCATGTCGAAGAAGACCGAAAGCCCCGATACGACTGCGCCGGTGCCGTCCGAGGCGTCACCGCCGAAGCGCCGCGCCACCGCCGAAACGATGGCGGGAAGGCAGCGCGAGATTTCGGTCAGCGAGTTTTTCACGAAAAACCGCCACTTGCTCGGCTTCGACAACCCGGCGAAGGCGCTGCTGACCACCGTCAAAGAAGCCGTCGACAACTCGCTCGACGCCTGCGAAGAGGCGGGGATCCTCCCGGACATTCTGGTGGAGATTCACGAAGTCGCGCCCGCGCCCGGGAAGTCGCGCGACGCCGAGACGGAACGGTCGCACCCGGGGGCCCCGGCGCGATTTCGCGTCGTCGTCGAGGACAACGGTCCCGGGATCGTCAAGCCGCAGATCCCGAAGATCTTCGCGAAGCTCTTATATGGCTCGAAGTTCCATCGGCTCAAGCAGTCGCGCGGCCAGCAGGGCATCGGAATCAGCGCGGCCGGACTCTACGGCCAGCTGACGACGGGCAAGCCCGTGGTCATCACCAGCAAGACGGGCAAAGGGCGCCCTGCGTTCCGGATCGATTTGCGGATCGACACGAAACACAACCAGCCCGACGTGGTGAAAGAAGAAACGGCCGACTGGAACAAAGAGCACGGCACGCGGGTCGAAATCGAGCTCGTGGCGGCTTACCGCGGAGGACGCACCGGGGTGCAGGAGTACCTGGAGCAGACGGTCGTCGCCAACCCGCACCTCGCGCTGACGTACGTGTCGCCCAAGGGTGAGCGGCTCGAGTTCCCACGCGTGAGCGACGAGCTCCCGCGGGAGGCGGAAGAGATAAAGCCGCACCCCCACGGCGTCGAGCTCGGGATGCTGCACACGATGCTGCAAGACTCGCCCGACAAGAGCGTCAAGCAGGTGCTGATAGACGACTTCTCGAGAATTTCGCCTGCCATTGCGCAGCGGGTGTGCGAGCTCGCCAAGGTCAATCCGCGCGCCCTCGCCGAGCGCATCCACGGCGAGGAGCTCGAACGACTGCACAAGGCGCTCGGCGAGGTCAAGGTAATGGCGCCCCCGGCAACCGCGGTCGTGCCGATCGGCGAAGCGCTGCTCATCGAGGGACTCAAGCGGCGATTCTCGCGGGCCGAGTTTTACGTGTCGGCGACGCGCCCTCCCGCGGTGTACCGAGGCAATCCGTTCGTCGTCGAGGTGGGGCTCGCGTTCGGTGGAGACCTCCCGCTCGACGAGCCGGCGGACATCATGCGCTTCGCCAACCGGGTGCCGCTGCAATACCAGCCGAAGGCGTGCGCCATCAGCGAGGCCGTATACCAGACCAACTGGCGCGGCTACGAGCTCGCGCAGCCGAAGGGAAGCTTGCCCGTCGCGCCGCTGGTCATCGCCGTTCACCTGGCCAGCGTATGGGTGCCGTTCACGAGCGAAGCAAAAGAGGCTGTCGCCCATTACGACGACCTCTTGCGCGAGATGAAGCTCGCGATTCAGGAGTGTGGACGCAAGCTCGCCGCCCACCTGCGCGCTCGCGCCCACGCCCAGCGCGACGAGATGCGGCGCAGCCTGTTCGAGAAGTACATACCCGAGGTGGCCACGTCTCTGTCGGAGATTCTCGGCATTCCGAAGGACAAGGTCGAGCAGCCGTTTCACGCGGCCCTGCCGAGCTTCGTGCGTTTCGCCGAAGAGGCGCCGGCGAAAGCGGAGGACAACGGCCATGGGAGTGGGGGAGCGCCGTCCCCCGCGCCGGCGCCGGCCAAGGTGGCGAAGACGGCCAAGAAAGACGGCGCGAAAAAGGACTCTTCCGCGCCCGCGACGACGGCTCGCGGTGTCGGGAAGAAGCGCGGTGATCAGCTCAGCCTTCCGGAGTGAACGATGGCAGCAAAGACGAAGACCCGGAGCAACAAGTCGAACCGAGACACGGTGACCCTGTCGAAAATCGAGAAGCTCGCGCGCGACGTGCTCGGACAAGTCACAAAGGGCAACAACCCCGCCGTCGAGATCCGGACGCGCACGCTGACGAACGTCTCCTTCAACGAGAAAAAGAAGATCATCGAGCTCGGCGATCGCGCTCAATCGCGAGAGTTCTTCAACGCGGCGATGGCGCGCAAATTCATGCAGACGATGCTCGTGGCCAGCGGGTGCAAGACGTTGATCGAAGAAGACAAGACGATCAGCATCCGCCAGATGTATTACATGTCGAAGCACACGCTGAAGGGATCGAACGAGAACACGTTCGAGGATCAGGTCGAGAGCGATCCCATCATCGAGGACCTGGAAGTCGGCATCGACGCGCTTCGCGAGGAGCTTCACCTTTTTGCGAATCGCAAGGGGAGCGCGGTCGGCAAGCTCGTGATCGAAGACGCGGGCGATCGCATCGATTTGGCGCGGATGGGTCGGGGCGGCTGGAGCATTCCGAGCATCTGCGAGCCAGAGGTGCTGAAATTCGTGGAGTGCAAGGCGGAGTTCATTTTGTTCGTCGAGAAAGACGCGGTCTTCAGCCGCCTCAACGAAGACGGCTTTTGGAAGAAGCACAACTGCATTCTCATGACGAGCCTCGGCCAGGCCACGCGGGGGGCTCGCCGCTTGCTCCAGAGAATGGCCCACGAGCTCAAGATTCCCGTCTACGTGCTCGTCGATAACGACCCCTGGGGTCTCTACATCTACTCCGTGTTGAAACAGGGCAGCATCAACCTCGCCTACGAGTCGATCCGGATGGCACTTCCGACCGTACGCTTCCTCGGAATGAGCGCGTTCGATTACGAGAAGTTCGGCCTTACTCCGGCGGTCAAGATCAACCTGAAAAAGGAAGACATCGCGCGCGCCGAGCAGATGAAGGCCTATCCGTGGTTCAAACATCCGAAGTGGCAGGCCGAGATCGAGGCGCTACTCGAGAACGGCTTCAAGATGGAAGTCGACGGCTTTCTGACGAAGAGCATCTCGTTCATCACCGAGGAGTACCTTCCGAAGAAGCTCAAAGACCGCGATTACCTTCAGTAAGGCTGCTCCCCCTGTCGAGCGAGCGGGGGTGCTCGCGGCGATAGAAGCAGTGCGTCACCGCGCCCCGAATCGGACTTCCGAACCAGGGCAGATTGCCCCGCTGGGAATTTCCCCGCATTTCGATGGCGTTTCGCACAGGAGCGCGGGCGCGCCTCGCGCTGTCCGAAACCTGCCCCTGGTGTTTCGAGTGGGGACATGGTGCACAGCTTGCTAACCGCGTTGCCGCCGATGAGTCCCCGCCGACATGACAAATCGTTGACGGGGCGCATCCACCTGAAACACGCGGTCGGTATGGAGCTGCATCGATGAGAATCGTGACCTTTCCGCTCACACGTCTTTCGCAAGGTGCCCTCGTGGGTCTCGTCGCGCTGGCCGGCGCGACCGGGGCCTCGTGCCACAAGTCACAGGCCGCAACCGAGCCCGCCGGTCCGCAGGCGCCGACCGGTCAGGTGTGGCTCACGCCGGCTCAGGTCAAAGACGCGAAGATCGAAGTCCAGCCCGTGGCCGAGCACGACGTGGACGACACAATCTTGACGAGTGGTCGCGTGACCCTCGACGACCTGCGATCCGCCCACGTATTTTCGCCCGTGACCGGTCGGGTCGTGAAAATCACCGCGCAGCTCGGGGAGCACGTGAAGAAAGGCGACCCACTCGCGCTCATCGAGTCGCCGGACATCGGGAACGCCGTGAGCGACGTGCACAAGGCGGAAGCGGATCTCATCGCCGCGGAGCACGACTACAAGCGCAAGAAAGGGTTGTTCGAGCAGAAGGCCGGCTCTGCGGCGGACCTGGAAACCGCAGAGGACAGCTGGCGGCGCGCCAAAGCCGAGCTCGAGCGGGCGCGTCAAAAGGCGTTTCTCCTTCGCACCGGAAGCGTCGATTCGGTGACGCAGACCTATACGCTCGCGTCGCCGATCGACGGCGAGATTCTACTCCGGAACATCAATCCGGGCGCCGAAGTCCAAGGGCAGTACACCGGCGGCGCGACGCAGGAGCTCTTTACGATCGGCGAGCTCGACAAGGTTTGGGTGCTCGGCGATCTCTACGAGATGGATCTGGCCCGCGTTCACGTCGGGTCCCCGGCCGAAGTCATGGTCGTCGCCTACAAGGACAAAGTATTCCGCGGTCGCGTGGATTGGGTGAGCGGAATGCTGGATCCGAACACGCGTACGGCGAAGGTTCGCTGCACGTTCGACAACCCTGACAGGCTTCTGCGCCCCGAGATGTACGCGACCGTGCGGGTCTCGGTCGACCAGAAGCGGGCGCTCGCGATCCCGCGCGGTGCGCTTCTGCGCCTCGGCGAGTACAAGGTGGTGTTCATCGAGGTAGGCGAGAACCAGGCGGAGGCCCGCTTCGAGCGGGTGCCGGTCGAAGTCGACGAGGGGGAGTCGAGCGCATGGCTCGAGGTGACGCACGGACTGGAAGTGGGGCAGAAGATCGTCGTGAGCGGCGCGATTCTGCTATCGCAGAAGCTGTGAGCGAGCAGGAATCTGACTGCGCTCCAAGTCTGTAGTCCGAAGCACGGAACCCGGAGTATTTCGAAGAAGCCATGATCCAGCGAATCGTCGCGGGTGCCTTGCGCATGCCGCTCATCGTATTCGTCGCCGCCGTGTTGCTCATCGGGCTCGGCCTGACCGCCTACCAGGCGCTCGACATCGAAGCGTACCCGAATCCGGTGCCTCCGATGGTCGAAGTGATTACGCAGCCCGACGGGTGGAGTGCGGAGGAGACGGAGCGTTACGTCACGATCCCCCTCGAGATCGGCCTCTTTGGGATGCCGGGCCTCGACCACGTTCGGTCGCAGTCGCTATTCGGATTGAGCGACGTCAAGTGCTACTTCAACTGGGATACGGCGTACAAAGACGCGCGCCAGGAACTCATCAATCGCATCCAGTTCGTACCCCTTCCGACCGGCGTGCAAGCCGGGCT
>Ga0265325_10000213_pt1 | contig 41467 bp, 27 predicted proteins | sample 41420metaG_FD_202090 | JGI IMG/M metagenome (GOLD analysis project Ga0265325, IMG submission 202090) | Rhizosphere microbial communities from Carex aquatilis grown in University of Washington, Seatle, WA, United States - 4-14-20 metaG | ecosystem: Host-associated > Plants > Roots > Rhizosphere...
CCTGCCGCCGCGCGTTTGTTGGCCACTGCCGTGGTGCCGGTCAGGGCAAAAGGCAGTGTGTAACTAGTGTGCAGCGTACTGGAACGTCGAGCTCGACAGTTAACGGGCAGCCAAAGCGTACCGACCCAAGTGGGCAGCTTGGGTCGGACTTACAGGATCGTGCTCCTCACGAGAGCAAGCGGCCTCCAAAACCGCCCGACGGGGTTCGAATCCTCGCGATCCTGCTGATGCCGATGTGGCCGAACAGCGAGGCGCCGGTTTTGTAAACCGGTCGATGCTGGTGCCCAGCGTTTGCGGTTCAAAAAAAACAGGCAGTCGTCGGCTCTTGGTTGATGATTTGTCCCGATGGTGTAGCGGATCGCACGCGACCGTCCGAAGGTCGTGGTCCTGGTTCGATTCCAGGTCGGGATACTGTTGGTAGTTGCCCTACGAGTGTGCCGGCGAGCACGGCGGTCTTCGAAACCGCAAGACGAGGTCCGATTCCTCGGCGGGGTACTTGGTTTGGTACAGATTGTCCTCGGAGTGTGCCGGATTCGCACGCGACCCTGCGAAGGTCGAAGACCAGGTTCAATTCCTGGCGAGGACACTTGATGGATATGGCGCTGGAGCCAGACGGGAAGGCGGCCGCCTGGGGCACCGCCGCGCAGCGGTGGTCTACAGCTTTAAGCGGGTTCGACTCCCGCCGGCGCTTCTGACCGCCCAACTGCCGGCTCGGACTACATCCTTGGAACGATGAAATGGTCCGAACCAAATCTTCGTTGGACGGTCTTTCAAGCAGCCCAATTGCTCGCCGGGACTACACCAACAGGTTTTTCCACCTGTTCCGCAAGGAACGGTGTCTCGGCAACTCTTCGTTGGGCCTTGATTTGAATTGAAACTTGCGACGGCCGCACCACGTGTCACGTCGCCCTCGAAATAATGACCGACTGCCCGAGTGGAGTACATCCACCAACGCGTTGCCAGGGAAGCGGGAGCTTCCCAGTACCCGAAAAACGGTACGGCGCTCTGCTCAACCTTCGTCGGCTCCTTTTTCAAGGGAGGTTCATCATGGCCAACAAGACGCTGTTTTTGAGCGCCAGCAGCACGCTTCCGCGGGCCGAGGTCCGCAACGAGGCCGGCGGCGTGGCCTACCAGCTCGCGCCAAAGCACGCACTGGCCCAACTTGCGGCCACCGGTTGCTTCAACGGCACCTACTACGCCGATGCTTCGGCCCAGCTCAATGATCTGCGGGCCCTGGTGGACCAGGTGGACGACAATGCCTTCTTGGCAAAGCTCGCGGTCTACAGCCGCGAGCAGGCCTTCATGAAGGACATGCCGGCCGCGTTGCTGGTGGTCCTGGCCCGTCGCGACACCCGCTTGTTCCAGCTCGCGTTCGACCGCGTGGTGGACAACGGCCGCGTTCTACGCACGCTGTTCCAGATGGTTCGCTCGGGCCAATTCGGCCGCAAGGGCCTATCGTCGTCGTTGCAGCGGGCGTTCCAACGCTGGCTGAACACTGCGTCGGTCGAGCGACTGCTGTCGGCCTCGATCGGCAATGACCCGAGCCTGCGTGACATCCTGCGGTTGGCTCGGCCGACCCCGGCTGACAACCGCCGGCGTGCGCTATTCGGCTGGCTGACCGGCAAGGAAATGGCCAAGTGGGCGCCGGCGACGGAGGCCGACCTGCCGGAGCAGGTTCGTGCGCTGGAAGCGTACCGGCATGCCGAGACGGCCGAGCAGCAGGTGGAGATCCTGCGCGACCGGCAGTTCCGATGGGACTTACTGGCCGACGCAGCGAAGGACCGTGATGTTTGGCGGGCGATTGCGCGCCAGATGGGTCCCCAGGCACTGCGGATGAACCTCAACACTTTGCTGCGCCACGAAGTCTTCGCGACTGGTGGGTCGGCGGCCTCGGTCGGCCGGCGCATCGCGGAGGCGTGGGGCCTGGTTTCGTGGACGAACGACGAGATGGTGGACTACGTGGCGAGCCGGCTTGCCGACGCTGACGAGATCCGCCGCTCGCGCCAGTTCCCGTACCAGTACCTGGCCGCGTACATGAACGCCGGCGACGACGTGCCGCAGAAGATCAAGGCTGCCCTGCATAAGGCGGCGGAGATCGCCTGCGGTAACATCCCGGAGCTGCCGGGACCGGTTGTGATTGGTCTCGACGTGTCGGGCTCGATGAGCTCGTCCGTCACGGGTAGTCGTGGCCGGGGCGCGACGAGTAAGATGCGGTGCGTGGACGTGGCGGCACTGTTTGCCGCGGCGATCCTCCGCCGAAACCCGGAGAGTATCATCATCCCGTTCGATAACTTGACGCATGAGCCACGGGTTGATCCGCAGGATTCGATCCTGAGCTTGGCGGAGCGGCTGGCAAAGTTTGGCGGTGGCGGCACGAACTGCTCGCTGCCGCTGGCCAAGGCCAACCGCGACTACCTGCACCGCCGCTTCGCCGGCTGTGTACTGGTGAGTGACAACGAGAGTTGGGTCGGTTCAGGCCGGGGCGGCTCGACGGCCGTAATGACCGAGTGGCAGGACTTCGTCAAGAACCAGTTGCGGCTGCAAGGTGCCGGCATGATTGGCCCCAAGCTGATCTGCATCAACTTGCAGCCGTACGCCACGACTCAGGCGCCGGAGCGCAGCGACATCTTGAACATTGGCGGATTCAGCGATGCCGTGTTCGGGGTCGTGGCTGCTTTTCTGGGTGATGACGCTGGCCGGTTCGTGGCCGAGATCGAATCGGTCGTTTTGTAAACGAAACGCCCCTGGTGCCTTCGGGTGCCAGGGGCGGTTTTGTTGCGCCGAGAAGGAGGCAAGCCAGGGTTGATATCCGAGTGGCAGGCAAGGCGCCGACTTGGCCGGCCCCAAGCTGATCCGCATCAACCTGCGGCTCCACGCCACGACCCAGGCGCCCGAGCGGGGCGCCTTCCTGAACGTCGGCGGCTCCGTGACGCTGTGTTCGGCGTCGTGGCCGTGTTCCTGGGTGACGATGCCGGTTGGTCCGTGGCCAAGGTCGAGGCGGTTAAGGACGATTGGAACGAACGGGACTATCGGCCACAACACACCCGAAACCCACAGTTGTAGAACCGTTGTGTCGGAAGGTACTCGATGCGGCACGCGGAACGACAATCGCGATCGCCCGAGTTGAATGCGCCACTGCGAACTACGTGACCAGGCCCAGCGGGTGGGCCTGGTGGATCGCTGACTGCCTCGGTGCTGTACTCACCATACCAATCCCAGCACCACTCCCGGACATTGCCGTGAACGTAATGCAGTCCAAAGGGGTTGGCGGCCGGTCCCTCTACGGAATGAGTTATGTCGGAGCCAACCCAGCCATGCTGGGCCAAAGTCAACTCGTCATCGCCGAATGACCACCGCGTGGTTGTGCCTGCACGGCAAGCGTACTCCCACTCGGCCTCAGTGGGTAGACGATACCCGTTGCCTCCGATAACCTTGACCTCCGCGCCGTCACGCAGATAGTATGGGGGCCGTTTCTCCTCCTCGCTCAACTTGTTGCAGAAGTCGATGGCGTCGAACCAGGTCACCTGTTCCACCGGGTATTGGTTAGTATCAAAGTCTTTCACGGCCTCCTTGCCCTGTCCGGTGGGCGAGAAGTGTGACGGATTGACACCCATTACCTCCTGATATTGCTGTTGCGTAACTTTACAACAGCCCAGATAAAACGCCTGCGTGAGTTTTACGTGGTGCTGTGGGCCTTCGCTCCGGAACCAAACTTGCCATTGCGGGTCTCTGGAAGTTTCGACCATTGCGTCGATCTCTTTCTGTGGGCTGCCCATAATGAACTCACCCGGCGGGATCAAACGCAGCTTCATCCCAAGCGAGTTTCTGATCTCGACTTTTGTGCCCAGGTGTGTCGCCCAGGCTTCTTGATGGGCCAGGGCTTGATTGGCGTCGAAGGGGGCGATGGCTGACTCGGGCGAGTTGACACTGTTCTCGCCTGGGTCCGTGTCGTTCGCCTGGGCCGCCAGATCACCGGTGGTAGCGGGTGGAATACCCTCACCTTTCGCGTTAATCGTCCTCGCCACACGAAACCCGGTGTCAAGGTTGCGGCCCAGTGGGTCGCCAAGGAAGTGTAACGCGGACCGAGAGATGGGCCAGTCGTGGAAGTACGCACCACCGCGACGAACGCGCTCAGACCCGACGGCGGAGCCCTGCGGATCGCTGGCTGCCCCTGCGGTGTACTCGCCATGCCAATCCCAACACCACTCCCAAACATTGCCGTACAGGTCGTAAAGGCCGAAGGGGTTGGCGGACAATGCCGCTACCCGATGTGTGGTACCGCCCGCGTTGATGCCGTACCAGGCATGCTGGGCCAAATCCGTCTCGTTGTCGCCGAAGGACCACCGCATTCTTGTCCCTGCGCGGCAGGCGTACTCCCATTCGGCCTCCGTGGGTAAACGATACCCCGTTCCCCCCAAGACCTTGACCACCTCGCCGTCACGCAAATAGTACGGGGAGCGTTGCTCCCTCTCGCTCAGCTTGTTGCAGAAGTCGACGGCATCGAACCAGCTCACCTGATCCTCAGGGTGTTGGCTGGTATCCGGGTCTTTCACGGCGTCCTTGCCCGGCCCGGTGGACGAGAAGTGTGACCGATTGACGCCCACCACCTCCTGGTATTGCTGCTGCGTCACTTCGCAACTGGCCAGATAAAACGCCTGCGTGAGTTTCACACGGTGCTGTGGGCCTTCGCTACGGAACCAACCGTGCCAATACGGCACTGTGGTGGATTCGACCAGTGCATCGATCTCCTCTTGCGGGCTGCCCATCTCGAATTTACCCGGCGGGATTAAACGTAGTTTCATCCCCAAGGAGTTCTCGATCTCGACCTTGGTGCCCAGGTGTTTCGCCCAGGCTTCTTGATGGGCCAGGGCCTGCTTGGCGTCGAAGGGGGCCTCGGCCGGCAGGGGCGGGGTGACATTTGCCGCGTCTGGGTCCGTGTCGTCTGGTTGGGTCTTCGAGTCACCGGTGGTAGATGTCGGTAATGCTTCATCTTTCGTTTCGATCGTGCCGGCCACACGGAAACCCAGGTAGCCGTGACGGTCCCTCGGCTGGGTGTCCACGCGGATCGCCGACCGGCAGAACGCGGAGACGTCGGACCAGCCACCGCCCCGGAACACGCGGTTTGAGCCCGGTTTGCTCACATTCGGATTACTGACATTGCTGACGGCGTACCCACTATGCCAATCCCAGCACCACTCACAGACATTGCCATAAAGGTCGTACAGGCCGAAGGGATTACCTGACAATTCTCCGACCCGATGCGTGCGGTTGCCCGCGTTAGAATTCATCCAGGCATGCTGGACCAAATCTCGCTCGGTGTCGCTTTCAAAAAACGACCGCCCGGTGGTGCCCGCACGGCAGGCATATTCCCACTCGGCCTCCGTGGGTAAACGATACCCGTTTCCCCCCAAAACCTTGACCGCCTCTTCATCATGCAAATAGTACGGTGAGCGTTCCTCCTTCTCGCTCAACTTGTTGCAAAAGTCGACGGCGTCGAACCAGCTTACCTGTTCCACAGGGTGCTGGCCGGTATCCAGGTCTGTTAAGGCGTCCTTGCCCGGCCCAGTTAGCGAGAACCATGACGGATTGAGGCCCATCAGCTCCTGATATTGCTGCTGCGTCACTTCGCAACTTCCCAAATAAAACGCTTGCGTGAGTTTCACACCGTGCCTTGGACCTTCGCTACGAAAAATACGTTGCCAGAATCCTTCAGTGGTGGATTGAACCAGTGTGTCGATCTCCTCCTGCGGACTCCCCATCATGAACTCGCCCGGCGGGATCAAACGCAGCTTCATCCCCATCGAGTTTTCGATTTCGACCTTCGTGCCCAAATGGTTTGCCCAGGCTCGTTGATGGGCCAGAGCCTGCTTGGCGTCGAAGGGGGCGATTGCGACAAGCGGTCGCTCTCCGAGCACGGTGTCGCCCTGTACTACCTGCACCTTACCGTCGAGCAACTCCACCTTGAGCACGACATCGTCCGCTCGGTTCAGAATGAACTTGTCGGTCTCGAAGTCCAACTCGCCGTACTTGATCCGCAGGCCGTGCTTTCCAGGCTGTAGCTTTATCACTTCCGACTTGGCACCCTTGATCGTCGCCCCATTCCCATCGACGACGACCTCAATCCCCGGGTCGATGATCTCGATCCGTACCGTTCCCTGTCTGGTTTCCAGGTAGAAAACGATACCGGCCGACAGCAAGGCCACGGCCCCCGCTGCACAGGCCGTCAGTACCCAGGCCCGCCGCCCCATTGATGCCCGCCAATTCTTCCCCCAGAAAGCGACATCGTCAGGCACGACCAGCGATTGCTCGGTCTTGGGATCGGTTTCGATCTCCGAATCTGCCATCGCCATCGTTGCTTCAAGCACCGGCGACGAAGGGAGTTTCGTCGCCACTGCAGGCTCGACTGACGTACGGCCACTGGTGGCCTTCGACGGGTTCGTGCCGCGTAAGAACTCGCTCAACCGATGATCTTCGCCCTGCTCATCATTGACCGACCTAGCGGTGTTCTGGCTCGAGTGAAACCGTTCGAGCTCGGCAACCACCTCGCTCATCGACTGGAAGCGGTCCTCGGCCTTCTTGGCGAGCATCTTCGTGAACACCTCCCCCAACGCCGGCGTTGCCCCAGGACAAGCCGCTTGCAACGAGGGGATCGGCTGCTCGCGATGGGCCAGCAGTTTCTCCATGACCGTCTCTCCACCAAAGGCGGCTCGACCAGTCAGCAGATACCAGAGTGTGATGCCAAGCGAGTAGATGTCGGCACGCTGGTCGGCGTGCTTGGTGTTCAACGCCTGCTCCGGCGCCATGTAGTCAACGGTGCCCATGATTTGACCGGTGCCGGTCAGCTCGGCGTGCTCTTCCCCAGCTGCAGATTCCAGCCGGGCCAGGCCCATGTCGAGGATCTTGACGGTGCCTTCGAATTCGAGCAGGAGGTTAGCTGGCTTGATGTCACGATGGACGACGCCGCGGCGGTGGGCATATTCCAATCCTCGGGCCGCCTGAAGGATGCAGCCCACCGCTTGCTCAACAGGCAGCGGGCCGTTCTTCTTCACCAGGGCCGAAAGGTCCTGCCCCTCGACGTACTCCATGACTAGGAAGTGCCGGCCGGCTGCTTCGTCAGCGTCATCGGCCGCGACGATGTTTGGATGGCGTAATTTGGCCGCGGCCGTGACCTCTCGTTCAAAACGAGCGATCGCCGCTTGATCCTTGGTCATCGCAGTCGGCAGAAGCTTGATCGCCACAATGCGGTGCATTCGGCGATGTTCCGCCTTGAAGACCTGCCCCATGCCCCCCTGTCCAATTTGGTCCAGGATGGTGTAGTTCCCCAGAACGAGGTCCTTGGCTTTGCCCTGGTAAGCTTCCTTCACCTGGTACGTCGTCAGGATTTTCTGTCGGACCAACTCACGGGCAAGTTCCTGGGCGTCGTGCTGGCGGTCGTGCGGCAGCTTCTCGCACACCGCTCGCAGGTTGTCGGGCGAGATGATGCCGCTCTGTTCGAGGCCGTGCACAAAATCTTCGAAGGCGACAGCCATTGCATCGTCAACCTATCGAGGCAACCAGATTGCGGTCAGGGCTCACCGCGGCAATCGAACGACAGCGTGGAAGAGAGCCCCGACGCAGCCCAGTCTATGCCACGTGGGAGGGGTCGTCCAGGTTTGGATGATCGAGGTTGCGCTGGAATGGGCAAAACCCAGGCTCAGCCAGCAGCCCCACGCCACGACCCAGGCGCCCAAGCGCGCCGATTTCCTGAACGTCGGCGGCGCCGTGACGCGGTGTTCGGCGTCGTGGCAGGGTTCCCGGGTGACAGGGTCGGCGGGATCGTGGCCGAAGTCGATGCGGTGAAAGTCGGGAACGAACGGGCTAATGGTCGCGACATACCCGAATCCCAGTGGCGACGAAACGGGACGACGGGGGATGGCCGGGGCGGGAAGCGGACCGACACTCGGACGCGCTGCGCGTGAACGCGCCACCGTGAACCACGCGGCCAGACCCGGTGGCCGGTCCTATCGGATCGCGTGCAGCCCCAGCGTCGTAGCTGCCGTGCCAATCCCAACACCATTCCCAGACATTGCCGTAGATGTCGAAAAGTCCAAAGTGGTTGGTACGCAACCCCCCTACTTGATGTGTCCTGGAACTCGCGTTGGAGCGGAACCAGCCATGCTTCGCCAAAGTTGTCTCGTCGTCGCCGAAGGACCAACGCGTGGTGGTGCCCGCACGACAGGCGAACTCCCACTCTGCCTCTGTAGGCAAACGATATCCGATTCCTCCGAGGATTCTGACTACTTCTCCGTCATGCAGATAGTACGGCAATCGTTCTTCCTTCTCGCTCAACTTGTTGCAGAAGTCGATGGCGTCGAACCAGCTCACATTTTCCACAGGGTGCTGGTCGGTATTCAGATTTCTCACCACGTCCTCGCCCGGCGCATCCAGGGAGAAATGCGAGGGATTAGCACCCATCAATTCCAAATATTGCTGCTGCGTCACTTCGCAGTTGCCCAAGTAAATCGCCTTCGTAAGCTGCACAAGATGTCGTGGACCCTCGCCACGAAAAGCATCTTGCCATCTCGGTTCTGAGGTAGATTTGACAAGCTCGTCAATCTCCGCCTGCGGGCTTCCCATCATGAACTCACCTGGCGGGATCAGGCGCAGTTTCATGCCCAACGAATTTTCCATCTCGACTTTCGTGCCCAGGTGTTTCGCCCAGGCTTCCTGATAAGCCGTGGCCTGGTTGGCGTCGAAGGGTGCGATAGCCGGTGGTGGAGCGTCGGCCGGCTTACCGGCCATCTCATCCGAAGATATCTGAATGTGCGGTCGATTGCGGGAAACCGACGAACTGACATTGGCGGCGTTTCCCCCAGGGTTTTGCGGCTCGATCGCCATCGACACCCGGAAACCGATGCCGTTATTCCGGCGCGCCGGGTCGGAGGAGTGGCGAGTCGAAGCCCGGCAGAGGGACGCGTCGCGGCGCCAACCACCGCCGCGAATCACGTGCTGGGAACCGTAGGAAACTGGGCCGCTTGGGTTAAGTGCGGGATGATCCTGAAATTGCCGATAGTAGTGCAGGTCCCACCCATTCTGCACCCACTCCCAGACGTTACCGTGAATATCGTAGAGCCCGAATGGATTGGCTTTCAGTTTGCCCACTTGGTGCGTTCGGTTGCCCGAGTTCGTACTGAACCAGGCGGCTTGCGGTAAGTCTTCGTCCTGGTCGCCGATCCAATATTTGGTCGTTGCTCCCGCGCGGCAAGCGAACTCCCACTCCGCTTCGCTCGCCAGCCGATAGCCGGTCCCCACCAGCATCGTCACGGTCTCGCCGCTCCGGGAATAGAACGGCTTGAGCTTCTCTTTCTCGCTGAGCCTGGCGCAGAACTCGGCGGCGTCGTTCCAACTGACCCGTTCCACGGGGTGGGTCATCGTGTCCGTCTTGGCGACGGCATCTTTTCCCGCACCCATCGGCGCGAAGTGGGAGGGATTCTTCTCCATTACCTTTTCGTATTCTGCCTGTGTCACTTCATGGGTACCGAGATAGAACGGTTGCGTCAGGATCACCTTGTGTTGCGGGGCTTCGCTCTTGATGTTCTCCTGCCAGTGCTTGTCCTCGCCGGTGAACTTGAGCGCTTCTTCAATCTCCGCCGGAGTGCTCCCCATCGTGAACTCGCCTGGCGGGATCAAACGCAGTTTCATCCCCACCGAGTTCTCGATCTCGACTTTTACGCCCAGGTGTTTCGCCCAGGCTTCTTGGTGGGCCAGAGCCAGCTTCGCGTCGAACGGGGCGATCGCCGGAGGCGGTCGTTCATGATTCCTGGCTTCGTCGGTCCCACCTGATTCCACCGTTGCAGAAGCAGTTGCGGGGGGTTGTCCCGGTGGCGAATCGTCATTTTCCAGGTACTTGATGAGAAACGTGACCAGGATCGGAGCAATGATCGTGGCAAACGCTCCGCCGGCAATCTTGGCGAACCAGTGCTTCGACTTCTCCGATGCCACAACCTGAACCAGAGGAGCCAGGGGCTTTGAAGCACCCGCTTTACTGAGCTTTTTCCTTTCCTCTGCGGAAGGAACCCAAGCGGTCGCCTCGTCGCTGTTGACGGTGCTCGCAGGTTCACGAGACGCAACGGCCTCCAACGCCGCCACGACTTCGGTCGTGGTCTGGTAGCGAGCCTCGACCTTTTTGGCGAGCATCTTCTTGAAGACGACCTCAAGCTGCTCTGGGACTTCCGGTCTGGCCCGACGCAAAGAGGGAATCGGCTGTTCCCGGTGTGCCAGCAGCTTTGCCATCAACGTGTCGCCGTCGTAGGTGGCCTGCCCGGTCAGCAAGTAATACAACGAACAACCCAATGAATAGGTGTCGGCACGTGCATCAGCCGTTTTGGTGCTTAGGGCTTGCTCGGGCGCTATGTAATCCACCGTCCCCATCACCGCACCGCTCGACGTCAATTCGGCCGCAGTGGGAGCGTCGCCACTCGCGCTCAGGCGAGCCAAACCCATGTCGAGGATCTTGACCGTGCCCGCCTTGTCCAAGAGTAAGTTGGCGGGCTTGATGTCCCGGTGGACGATACCCGCGGCATGGGCTGCTTCCAGCCCCTTGGCGGCTTGCAGGATGTAGTTGACCGCTTTCTCAACGGGCAACGGCCCATCCTTCTTGACCAAGGCTGAAAGGTCGCTCCCCTCCACTAGCTCCATGACGAGGAAGTGGATGCCATTGGCCTGATCGGCATCATCGGCGGCGACAATGTTAGGGTGCCGCAATTTGGCTGCTGCCTCGACTTCCCGCTCGAACCGAGCGATGGCGGCTTTGTCGTTGGTCATCGCAGCCGGCAGCAACTTCACCGCCACGACTCGTTTCAAGCGGCGGTGCTCGGCCTTGAAGACCTGCCCCATGCCGCCTGCCCCAATCCTTTCGATCAGGACGTAATTGCCCAGCACGAGCGACTTCCCCTTGCCTCGGTAGACCTCCTCAACTTGGAACTTGGTCAGTTTCTTCTTGCGGACAAGCTCACGGGCCAGCTCCTCGGCGTCCTTGGGCGATGCCTTGGGCGGGATGAAGTCCTTGAGAGTGTCACCGGCAAGAATGCCGCTTGCCTCAAGCTGCTTGACGAATTGTTCGAGAGGCACGGCCATTGCTTCGTCAACTTATCGAAACGCCAGGGTGTTTTCAGGCTAGCCGTGGCATGGGCTTATCGCGCCAAAAAGAACGACAGCATGTTAGAGAGCCCCGACGCAGCCCAGTTTATGCCACGTGGAAAAGGTCGTCCAGCTTTCGATGATCAACGTGGCTGGAAGCACGTCGGGAGGCTTCACGGCCGTAATGACCAAGTGGCAAGCAAGCAGCCAACATGGCCGGCTCCAAGCTGATCTGCATCAACCCGCGGCCCCAGGCCACGACCCCGGCGCCGGAGCGGATTGCCTTCCAGAACGTCGGCGGCGCCATGACGCCGTGTTCGGCGTCGTGGCCGCGTTCCTGGGCGACGACGCTGCCCGGTTCGTGGCCGAGATCGAGGCGATGAAGGAAGTCTGGAACGAACGGGCTAACGGCCGCACAACACCCGAAATCCTGAGTTGTAGTAGCGGTACATCGGGCGGGTCCCGAAGCGGGACGCGGAACGACAGAAGGCGAAGTCGCCGACGAACGCACCACCGCGAAGCACGCGGCCAGACCCGGCGGCCTGCGAAACTGGCCCAGTCGGATCGCTTGCGGGTTCGGCGCCGTAGCTCTCACACCAGTCCCAACACCACTCCCAGACGTTCCCGTGTGTGTCGAACAGGCCAAAGGTGTTGGGTAGCTTTTGGCCGCCAGGCCAGGTTCGCGTCTCGCAGTTGTTCAAAAACCATGCGTAGTCGAGCAACAAGGCAGAGCCACCGCCAAAACAAAAATCGGCAGTGCTTCCTGCTCGACAGGCGTACTCCCATTCGGCTTCGGTGGGCAGTCGGTAGCCGTCGGCTGCAAAGTCGCATCGCCAGACGTCGTACTCCTGCTCGTTGTTCTGATAATCCTTGAGCTTCTGTTTCTCGCCCGTCCGCTCGTAGCACGGTTTCCTTCCTTCGCGCTTGCTCAACCAGTTGCAGTAGAGCACGGCGTCGAACCAATTCACCTGTTGCACAGGGCAATCGGGCATCGGACTATATAGCTGGACTGCACCCTGCCAGCCTTGGGGCTTTTCGGCGGCGTGGTAGTCAGCGTCGTCGACGAACCGCTGGAACTGCTCGACCGTGACCTCGCGGTCGGCGAGGTAAAACGGTTGCGTCAACGTGACCTCGTGGGCCGGACTTTCGTTGTTGTATTGGGTTACCTCGCCCGGACTGCCCATCATGAACTTGCCGGCCGTGACCTCGACCATGGTCAAACCCTGTCCGTTCACGAACCAACGGCGGTCCGAGGGCGGGCGTGACGCAAGGGCGATTGCCGGCAAATCTTGTCTCCATTGTCGCAGGGCCCAACTAGCGGCCGAGTGCGTGCCGCCGTCTGGAGCCTTGGCGTAAAGCTCCGCCAGCGTTTTGCCGGCCGCCTCGCGCTCGTTCGGCCGTGGCGTAATCGTACCCAGCGCCGCGCTGAGTGCCGAACGCAACGTGGGGTCGTCGGTGGCGGTGAGCAACTCTGCCACGTAGGTGACGTCGCCGTGCCAGGCGGCGAAGCCGTGAATCAAAGCCGTGCGGTCGCTCGGGTCGCTACGCAAGGCCAGCACCTTCTGGGCCGGCTTGGGATCGCCCAGTTGCAAGGCGACGATGGCGAACCTCGCTTTCGCCCCCGGATCGTCCGCCGACTCCGCGCGCTTCGCCAGTTGGGGCAACGCGGATTCCTTCACGTGCTCAAACGCTGCGACCAGGTTGCGGCACTCGCCCACGGGCGCCGCAACGACGGCGTCGAGCAAGAACCCTTGCGGGGCGTCGCCCAGATCGGCCAAGGCGTAGGCCGCATGCAACCGCTGAATGGGGTCGGCCTCTCGATCGTCGAATTTTGCCCGCAAACGTGGCAGTGCCAGCCGACCCATGGGCAACAGGTTGTCGAGCGTGTACCGGATTGCGTCGGGCGGTGCCGCGAACACGCTTTCAGCGAGGGTCTCGGCACGCCGCACCTCGGCTCGACGGTAAGCTTCAAGGCCTAGAAACACTGCGATCGCCACCACCGCCAGCAGACAGGTGAAACGCAGACCGTGGTACTTGCCTGCTGCCCGCATCACGCGCTGCTCGGGCGGCGTCCACTTGCCGCGTTTCGTAAAGACCAGGATGTTCGGCCATTCCCACCAACTGGGCAGAAACCGAGCGTCGGGCTTTGCGTTCCAGGCCGCCGACCGTTCGGCCAGCCGCAGCTCGGCCCTGCCGCGGCGTGTCTCCCGTTGATTGCGAGTAAGCCAGTCGCGGAGTGACGGTACGAGGTAATCGTGGGTGAGCTGGTAGGAACGCGGCGCGGTTGAAATCGCTTCGCCACTGGCTTGGTCGCGCTCCACTTTGTCCGCTCGGGGCTCCCCGACCTCCTCGTCCGCTGGCGTAATCAGCCGCAGCTCCGAGTCCAAGATCCGCAGCAACTCGGCAAACTCGGCGGGTCGGCGTTCGTAGCCGGAAGTGGTGAGCAATTCGTTTGCTCCGCGTCGGTGCCCCTTGATGTCGGCTCCCGCGTCGGGGAGGAGTGCCTTGAGCACGGCGCGGGTGGCTGGCTGATGCACGCGGTGGCGAGGTGGGGCCGTCGAGGCGTTGAACGTCTCTTCAAGGAATGTCGCCCCCACGCCCGTGATGCCACCGATCTCGACCAGCGTGGCTGGCGTCCAGGGTTTTCCCTTGACCATCTCGGCGAAGAGCGACAATCTGACCGAAACGACTTTGCCGTCCTCGGCCAAACCGGTCACAGACTGATCCATGAACTGCTCGGCTTCCGCTGGCAGTTCGGCCTCCGGTAGGCAGCCCAAAGCGCGACCGAAGAGTGCTAACACGCGGCGAGCATGGCGCGTGTCAAAAAGGTCAGCCGCGCCACTGTTCTGACCTTCAACGAGTGGGATTTCCAGCTCACGTAGGAATCGGGAGGCGGCCATCCAGAAGTCGTCGCGGACCATCACGATGCACTGCAAATGCCCACCATCACAATGCCGCAACGCGCGCACTAACTCGGTCCCTTGCTGGTCGCGATGGGCGTGCAACAACTGCTCGAATTGGTCGAGCACGATCAAGACCTTTAGACCTGTTGCCAGCCCGCGCCCACGTCGCAATGAGGCGAGCGACTCGACCAGATCGGCCGGAGGAAGGTCGGGGCATGCCTTGCGCAGCCCCTTCAAGAGCCGCGCCTCGGTGTCATCGGACGTGGCTTCCAGATAAACCGGCAGCACGTGCCCGGCCAATCGGGGTAATAAGCCCGCCTTGACCAGGGAACTCTTGCCGCACCCCGATGGCCCGTAAATCAATCCCACGGCGAACGTCGTGTCGGCGTCGGTCCTTTCGACGCGGGTTTTCCAAAACCGGATACTTTCGGGCAACCCTTCACGATCGGTCGGACCCGGCAGTAACTGCAAAAAGAAGTCGGCGTCGTCGACGTCAAACGAGCGCAGCCCCTTCGGCATGATTTTGGCCGCTGGAGTGGACTGCGGTGCAGGGTCCGAAGGCGTTTTGGGGGCGACCGGCGGAGCGATGGGAGTCTGCGACTGGTCCTTAGCGGTTGTCGTTTCGGGAGTAGCGGTACGACGTTCTGATCGGCGCCTCTTGCGTTTCGCCTGCCAGTGCCGCAGGTCCTCGGCTAGGTCAAAAGCCGTGGTGTAGCGGTCGGCAGCCCGCTTCGTCAGGGCTTTGAGGCAGATTCGCTCCAGCTCCTTGTGAATTGTGTGGTCGAGTTGCCGCGGCGGACGAATTTCACCCGTGGTGATCTCGTCCAAGAGTTCGGGCATCTGCGGGTAACGGTAGGGACGTCGGCCCGTGAGCAGCTCATAAAACACGACGCCCACGCTGTAGACATCGCTACGGGCGTCAACGCGGTGCCCTTCACCGCGGGCCTGTTCGGGACTCATGTAGGCGGGCGTGCCGCAGTAGGTCGAGCCGCTGCCGAATGCCTCGTCGGATAGCGCCAAGCCGAAATCGGCCACCAGCGGATGTCCGGCTTCATCCAGAAGGATATTGCCAGGCTTTATGTCGCGATGGACCAGGCCACGCTGGTGAGCGTGGTGAAGTGCTTCGGCGATCCGGGCCACAAGCTCGGCCGCTTCGTCGTGTGAAGGGCGGCTCCGCTTAATCAAGGCCGCCAGATCGCCGCCGGGCATAAACTTCGAGACCACGTAGCACAGCCCGTCATCGGTGCGTCCCACGTCATGCACCGGTACGATGCTGACGTGATCAAGGCTGGCCAACACGCGAGCTTCGGCCAAGAAGGCCTCGGCGTCGGCCACCCAAGCAGTTCGTTCTCGACGCGGGACCTTGATCGCCACGTCGCGCTGCAACTCAGGGTCGAAACCCCGGTAAACCACACCGTAACCGCCCTCACCCAACGTTGCCGTCACCGTGTAGCGGCCGAACGCCTTGGGCGCTTCGGTGCTACCCGGCGTTGATACAAGATCACTCGCGAGTTTTGTCGCCCAAGGATGGGGAGCTGGGTCAGCCGTGTCGGGAACCGATGCAGGTGTTTCGTAGCTGGCGCCAGCCGATTGCTCAGCTTCATCCGAATTTTCGCTACCAAGCTGGCTCGGGTCTGGGCTCATCGCGGCAAAAAGAACAACGGCGTGGTGGAGAGAGCCGATGCAGCACAGTTTATGCGACGTGGGAGGGGTCGTCCAGCTTTTGAAAAATCCAGGCTGCGCTGCCTACGGTCGCCAGCGCGGTGCGTTCAGACTCAGCTCGATTTGCCGTTTCGGGCGCCATTGGTTCCACGGGCCAACCTGACCGCCTCCCTCCATGCCGTGGCCTGCGTCCGCGCCATTGCCACGAGCCGTTCTCTGCCGCGATGGGCGAAGACCACCCACATCGTGCCCTTGGTGGCTCGGATGGCGATGTCGCCGATAGAGAAGCCCTCGGCGTGAAGTCGAGCCTGGCAGGCGTCGATCGTGTCGGCGGCGGTGGCGCTCATGGGACGTTCAGACCCGACCGATAGTCGGGGATTCCGCCAAGAAAATGATCCGCTAGTCGATCCCAGGACACAGCCTGGAGGCTCCAGCGCGGCAGGCCATCGATCGCATCGCCGGCCGCTAGGACCATGGAACGCATTCGGGCGGCCAATTCACGCCGCGTCCGCAAATTTTGCGAGGGGCCACGCATACTCCGCCACAATTCCCGCGACTCGTTCATCAGCTCCCCGTAGCGGCGGGTAAACAGCCAGCCGGCGGCGAGCCAGGTCTCACGGTTTGGCCACGAGTTGCACGTCTCCATTGCCCGTCTCCGGTTACTTCCAGCGGAGGTGGCCATTCTACCGGTGGATGGGGAGGCAGGAAACGGCGTCGACCGGCGCCGGCGGCTCGTGGCGCCGGACTGGATGGGGCCCGGGGGCCTGCCGAATTGAGACTTGTCTGAATTCGCCGACCGCTGGGCAGACGTGATCTGGCGTGCTTTACTGGATTCATGGCAGACTACCTTGAAAGGATCGCCGGCGAATGGCAGGAGCGGTCGTCCGAATTGGCCGACTGGGTCATGACGCACCTGGTCAACCGCACCGACGTTTGGGGGCGCTACGTCCAGCGTCGCCGCGACGACGGGGAGGATGGCACGCTCCCACTTAGGTCCTTTTCGCTTTCATTCTGAACGTCGGCAGCATTTTCTCAATGTCGGGAAAGATCGTTGCCTCATGAGACGGAAAGATCGTGCTAATCACCGCATAGCACACGTCGTCCACCATGTACACCCATTGCCGCCAGCGCAGTTGCTTGCCGTCCCGTGTGGGCAAGGTAACGTCGAAAAACTGTGCATCATACTTTCCAACCTTCGCTGCGGTTAGATCGGCCGCCGATATCTTCTGGCCGATGCGCCGTGCCCATTCGAGCGACACTTCTTCGGCCACACCCCTGAAGAAGTCGCTTTGATTGTCACCGTCCGATGAGTATTGTCCCATGTTATGGATGTCCATTCCGACGATGAAGGCCGGTGGCACGTACATCACCCAATTGCCCTTGTCGTTGGCCTTCCAGCCTGCCGCCAAAGCAAGTGCGTAAGGCAGCTCCCGTTCGGCCGGCACAAATTCGAACATTGCCAGGTTGTCCACCGGACCGCCGTGCTCCACTTCGCTGTGCAAGTATTTGCTGCTGGGATCGTAGCTCCATTTGCTGAAGGTCTGCAGCGCCAAACTGTCCAGAACTTCTCGCAATCGAGGCCGATACGAGAGTGGATAAGGCGACTGAACGGTTCTCTTGGAGACCTCATGATCGGGCGTCATCAGGCCCACGCCACGACCGACCGTCATGGTGCTAAATGCCAGGAACATGTTGGCGAATTGACCGAAGGGCTGATTGGCACTTTGTGCCATCATCTGCGACATGGTCTCGTTCAGTCGCGTGTCGAGGAGTCGCCGCAATTGCTCGTCCGTGAGCGGTTTGATCTCGGCTAGATTTCCCGTTGCGCCGACGGGTGGAATCGACGATGGGCTACCCCAAATCGTACGAAGGGGCTTCCGTGTGGTCGCATCCCAAATCGTCACATAGCGGCCACCCGTAACAAAAAGATTGCCCTTGCGACCCGCGGCAACGCACCGGATTGAGTCCTCAGTGGAAGCGGTTGGTTCGCGACGTGTCTTTGTACTCACGTCCCAAATCAGCAGAGGGTCGCCGGCGACAACGACGGTTTGACAATCGGGAAGGAAGGCGACGGAAGGTCGCCACCAACCGGTATTCGCTTCCGGCAAGCTCGCGGTTAATTGGCCGGTTTTCATGTCGCGGATTTCCAATGACTTTTTGGTATTGGGACGTCCGACATTGAAGCCGAAGCCAGTGCATATGGCGAGACGGCCACCGTCTGGCGAGAAACTGAGAGAAGTGTGACCAATCGACCCGATAGGACCGTCGAATTCCATCTCGATTGTCTCGTTTTCCCACTCAAACAGCGACACCTTCAACGGTGACGGTATCGGGTCGCCGGATGCTTTGCCGCCGCCGGACGTATCCCAATCGTGGGAGCCGCACGCCAGTAGCTTGCCGTCGGGCGAGAAAGCAAGAGACGGCCCTGAAAGATTTTTGCCAATGACGTGCTCGGTGGGCGGCTGATCCGGTGCATCCCAACGAAATACTTTAATTGACCCAACGTCGCAGACTGCCACAGCAAGCTGAGACGGCGCCAAGGCAAGCGCGCTTCCCATTGTGGGCTTTGTCGGCGCCATCATCTTCCGTGCATTAACGTCCCATAGCTGGATGACAACTCGGCCTGGCGGTACTCGATCAGTCCAACCCGGTCGAATGGCCAAATACCGCCCATTTGCCGATAATGCTGCGATGCTCCCGATCGGTCGGTCTATGGAGAAGTTGGCGACCTCCTTGCCCGTATCAGCCTCCCACACTTGTACCGCGCCATTGGACAAGATGGCGGCCACCTTTGAGCCATCGGCAGATATGGCAATGGATTCCACCCGCACGTCTGCTTGACTTACAGTTACCGCGCTTTTCGGTGCCGCCACCGCGGATGGTTGAGGCGTTTCTCGCGGAGGCGCCGGGCCTACCGGCTTTGAACAGCTCGTCAACAGGACGACAGCGATTACTCGCGCAGCTCGCATGATGTGCCTACCGAATAGATAGAAGGTCTACCGCTTGTCGGAATAGCATGATGGCCTGCCTTGTCCAACGCTATCATAACCCTACGCGGTCGTGAAACAATGACTCCCGGCCTCCATACGCACCGCCTGTCTTCGGCGCGCGCAATTCCGTCGCCGCTGCGCGGCTTTGCATTCCGCGTCTGCCTCCAGCGTGTGGTGGAGCGACCTCGCCGCCAAGCTCGGCGCAAGAAAAAGCCCCAACAAGGTGGGGCAGGAACCTTGAAGGGGCGTGTGCGGGGTTGCCCCCGACACGTTCATCCTGACGGACCCTCGGTTCAACGTCAAGCGATTTGCCGTCGAGCCATATGCCCGCTCACTTCAAGCGGATCACCATCGAGTCGCTTGAGAGCCAGGCATGCGAGCCGAGCCCCTCATTTCGTCGGCTCCATCCTCTGCCGTACCGTCAACGTCCGCAGCTCGGCGAGCGTGAGCCAGAAGCGCCCGTCGTTGCACACTCGGCCGAGACCGTGCTCCGAACAGAGGAGATGCACCAAAGCGCGCGAAACGCCAATACGCTCGGCGGCTTCCGCACGGGTCACCCCAAACGGCGGCGGGCTACTGCTCGTAAGCCCGATTCGCGATGGCGATGGCTCGGTGTTGGGTCGCTTACGTCTCGCCTCGTTCTTGCCCGTCGGCCGAATCCGCCGGTCATTCGCCGCCTCGCACTCCGCCGAGCATGTGCTGCGCTTGGTGGGGACTCGGAACCACTTTCGACAGACATGACACCGCATACGGTGCTTGGGGGAGTAGCGCTTTTGATCCATTCGACGTTGCCGTAGCTGGGCACAGCGGGCCGAACACGTCACAGCATGCCGTCGTCGACGGTTTTCGGTGAGCCGCACGCCGCATTCGACGCATTTGGTTTGAGTGGCTGCCATGACGGAGGGAACGGATGAAAGGTCGGACGGCCGGCGTTGAAGCTGCCTGCCAGAATGGCCCACCTCTTGCCGTCAGTCAAGTTTCGCTTGCAACCGGCCCAGACACCGCCCGCACAATTGGCCCGTGCGCTGAAAGCCAAGTCGGGCATGCCGCTCCCCAGGTCACCGCCAGGCAAACCGTCGCGCTCGATGCACATCGCATTTCGGGTTGACGGTTTGCAGGGCGCATTCCACGCCGTTAGACTTGGGGGGGGCCGCCGGCAGGTTGTCGGCGGGTCGATTCGGTGACTTGAACAAGGAGCAAATTCGGCCCCGCAAGGGCCACAACGACAATTTGAAAGACGCGAAAGCGTCCAGTTCTGCTTCCACAGAAACCGCCAACGTGAGCCTTCGGGCTCATGCAACAGAAGCAGTGCTTGGACCGCGCCCCGTTTGGGGCGTCGGCCAAGTGCTGTTCTGTTGCGCCCCTTGGCGGGGGTCTGTGGAGCGGCCTTGAGTCGGCGCTCCTTTTTTATTGGCGGAGTTGTTGTTCGTGTCCGAGTCACTTACCACGCAAGTATTGATCGAGCAGGTCCAGGCGGGCGACAGCGCCGCCCTTAACGTGCTTTGCGACCGCTACCTGATGCGGGTGCTTTCCGCCGTGCGGATTCGGCTTGGGGCCAAGCTCCGCCAGAAGATCGAGTCCTGGGACATCGTCCAGCAGGTAATGCTGGAAGCCCTGGGAAAGGTTAACTCCTTCGATTTCCGCACTGACGGGGCCTTCCTGAATTACCTCAACCGGGTGGTCGAGAACCGAATCCGGGACGAAGCCGACCGGTGGCAGGCCAAGCGTCGCGACATCCGGCGCGAAGTTTCGCTCGACGCTCCGCGTTCGCCTGGCTCCGCAGATCCGCTTGATATACCAGGGACCGCGACTCCCACGCCAAGCAAGCTCCTCAGCCTTCGAGAAGACCTGGAGCGGCTTGAGGAGGCGATGGACCGGCTCGGTGATGAGTCCGACGAGTACCGCGAATTGATCGTCGCGACGAAGATCGAGGGGCGGAGCTACGCTGAATTGGCCGAAGAACGCGGCACAACGCCTGACGGAATACGGATGAAGGTCCAGCGCGCGCAGGCCGCGCTGGCTAAGATTTACGAGGAATGCGGTTCGGGCAATTGAACGATGGCCTCCCCAAACGACCAAGATCTGGATACCCCGGCTGCCGCGGAGACGCGTCGCGGATTTCCGGACGCCAAGGATTGGGACGAGACGCTGCTCCGCGTCATCGAGTCGGGTCGGCTTGACGGTCCGGCTGCGTCCGACCCAGAGTTGATCAAGGCTGTTGCCGCCCACCAAAAGCTCGAAGCGTTGTTCAAGTTGCTGCGAGAGCCCGCTGGCTTCACGGTCGACACCCTCGACGATTTCCCTTCGCCGGAGCGAATTGGGCGTTACATCGTCCGCCGCGTTCTGGGCAACGGCACGTTCGGCACAGTTTATCTCGCCGACGACCCCGAGTTGAGCCGTCCAGTGGCTATCAAGGTGCCTCGTCGGCGCCATCTCCACTCGTCGGTCGACGCCGATAAATTCCTCGCCGAGGCGCGCCATGCGGCCAAGCTCAAGCACGTCGGCATCGTCGCTGTCCACGACGTCGGCCGCAACGCCGATGGCTGCTACATCGTCATGGAGTACGTTGCCGGGCAAACTCTCCAGGAGCTGATTCAGACAAAACGCCCTTCGTACATCGCGGCTGCCCGAATACTGATGCACATTGCCGACGCGCTGCAATACTCGCACCAAAACGGCTTCGTCCATCGTGACCTCAAGCCGGGCAACATCCTACTTGACCAGCATGGCAGGCCACACGTCGCTGACTTTGGCCTCACCATCCCGGAGGAATCACAAGGAGAATTGGCTGGTCACGTCGCCGGTACGCCCGCATACATGTCTCCCGAGCAAGTTCGTGGCGAGACGCATCGGCTCGACGGCCGTGCCGACATCTGGAGCCTGGGTGTCATCGCCTACCAACTTCTCACCGGACGACAGCCATTTTGGCGCGGGGATGTTAAGAACTGCCTTGATGAGATTGAACACCGTGAACCGAAACCACCCAGACAGATCGACGATTCAATCCCCGCCGAACTGGAACGCATCACACTCCGTTGCCTGGCGAAGCGGATTCCCGATCGCTACCCGGCCGCGGCCAATGTGTCGGAAGACCTTCGCCGTTGGCGTGCCGCCCATCTGCGTGGCTCGTCGAGTCGCTTTCCCAAGAGTCGATTGCAGGGTACGGAAACCGGACAGGAAGGAGGTCAGCGTAGAGCGACAAGGTACGACAACGACGGCACACTCGTCGATGAGCACGGGGCAAAGCCGATCAACGCTGCCGAGAAACAGACAGCGACAGCGCGGCTCTGCAGGGTGCTCAGATGGACTGCTTGCGCTCCTGCGGCAATGGCTGCTGGAGTCACGGCTCACTTGATCGTACTGCTGTTCAACCGATGGTCGCTCGAATTCTATTTTCTTAATGCCGACTCAGTCTTTGGCAAGCTGATTTGCTTCACCTTAAGCTCGCTTATTCTTGGATTCGCTGTCGTTCGGGTCGCTGTGAAGGTTGCACCATCACACAAGAGACCGGTTGCCATCGTCGCAGCCGGGTGCGTGCTCTTTTTTTCCGGCCTCGCGGCATTCCAAGTCCTTCAGGAGGGCGATTTCTGGTCGGCATTTCAACTTGTCGGCGCCAACTTGGGATCCATCGCAACGGCGCACTCCATTGTGAAGGAAAGGCAGCCGGACGAGACGAAATGCGATGCGCCTTATAAGGCATTTGACTCGCTCAATGAATCGCCATAGGCGGCGATCACGCCCGCCGCCGTTCGCCGGTGGGGCCTAGTTACGGAGACAAAGCGATGAACTGGTTGAAGGTAATATTGGGATTGTGGGCGTGGATCGTGATAGTGTCCATTCCCTGGTCGCGGGTCGACGCTGACGTCTACGTCCGCGGCCACTATCGGAAGAACGGCAGTTACGTACGACCGCACATGCGGTCCAATCCCGACGGGAACCCCCGGAACAACTGGTCAACGTTTGGCAATCGCAACCCCTACACAGGGAAACCGGGTACGAAAGTGCCTCGGTCGTCGACGCAGGCTCGGCACAACTACACCGGGAAACCGGCGTCGATAGTCCCAAAGTCGTCGACGCCGCCGCCTCGGCACAACCCGGTCAGTTTCTCCCCACTAGCAAGCGCGAATCGCGTCCCTTTGTCCCGGCCGGCTGGCGAAATAGAAGGCGCTTTAGTTGCTTGTGTTTTCTTGATAGGCGCGCCGCTTGGCCTTTACTGGTTGTACCGCATTGGGCGCAATGACCGCCCGCAAACTAAAGTAGCGCCAAACGGGACGAAAGCCTTGTCTCCTCGAATGGCAGACGTGCTGTCTGACACACCGATTTCGGCGGCCGCAAACGTCGCCGATGCACAACGCGTGAATTGGGTAAAGTGCCCGATCTGCGGCGACGAGGTCGGATTTCCTCCTACATTCACTGCCAAGGTGGCGACTTGCCCGCGATGCGCTGGTCTAGTTCAACTCGCTATGGAAAGCCGCGTGCTTTGGCGATCCGAGTCGGACACGATAAACTCGTGGCAAGAGGCAATTAATCGGAGCGATCATTCTAGTGGCTTATCCGATCCACCAATTGAAATCCATCGGATGACGCGTCGCGAGTTCCACGCACACAAGAAGGGCACTTTGGCGCCGGGCGAGTACGAGTCGTCCGCCGTTAACCGCGAGTTCAAAGCGGCGATCGAGCAGGCGCTCTTGGAGGGCAAGCCGGTTCTCCTCGAAGCTCTCGAGGATTTTGTTTACCACCCGTCCGTCCGCGCACTCATTCCGGAGGAGATGTTTCGAAAGCTTGGGCTGAGCATTTGACGATCATGACAGGCGAATGACCGAGACCGAGCCGCCACAGGCGACGGAGCGGCTGTCGTGCGGCAGGGCAGATTGATCGACACGTTGGCCGGTAAGCAGCTCCAGCCCTTCCCTCTCACAGATGCACTGCCAGGCGGTGTAGAACTTCCGCACATGCTGAGGCGACCACGGCTCAAGCGAGAAGAGTACCCTGCCGCTGCGCCGGCGATTCATGGGAACTGGCTTCTTCCAACGCATCTTGTTCTTGTTGAGCAGATCGCGAATCTTGGGGAACTGCAGTCCTTCGGCCACGCGCTCGGCAATGAAGACCATCTGCTCGCGGCTTTCATCGTCGGGCACCAGACGCTGATTGACGCCTCGCCCAGCGACCTTGAAGCCAAGCGGAGCGCTAATCTTGGCACTCCGAGTGTTGCGGTCCAGCTCAAGGCCAGAGGCAATGATTTCGACCACCCTCGCCGCAAAGCGATGCCCAAAGGCATCAGACGAATCGATCCAGCCGTCACTAGGGTCCGGGATTTGGAAGTGGAAATAGACGCCTTTGGCCAGCCACTGACCGAGGACGTTGGCGAGGTCCGACCGCATGCGGAACGCCGGATGGAGATTGGCGATTAAGACATGATCACCGACCTGGGCGAGTTTGAGCAGGGTTGCACCTGTCGGCAGATCGGCAAGGCGCTCTCCTTTGGCATCGGCTGGATCGGCCAGCATGTCACCCCACTCGATGCCCCGCGGAACCAGCTTCTCTGCGAAGTAGCGTTCGATCTGCGCCCGTTGCGTCTGAAGCCCAAATTCGTTGGGTGACTCTTCCTGGAGGCGGACTGAGGCGTATCCGGCGTATCCCCATGCTTTGGCCATGCTCTGTTCCTTGTCCGTGTCCTTGGCCGGCGGTTCGCTTGAATCGTAGCGCGATGCCGGCCCGAGGCAAGCACGCCGTGGCCGGACTCGCTAGTGTCATTTCGCCGTCCTCGCCGTCCGTATCGACCTCACCCGGGATGAGTGTGGCCCCTTCGGCAACGAGCCCGGCCAACTTCGCCGTATCGCCGCTGACCGAGCCGTAAAGAACCAGTACACTGCCCATTGCAATCCTCCTTCCTCGGCGCCCATGGGACGGTAGCGATCCTCGTCCGAGCCACAACTATCCAGCGCTGGGCTCGTCGCCGGCGGCGGGCTCGGGGCGTGGATTGGCGCCGGAGCTGGGCCGCATTAGCGCGGCATAGCGGGCTCAGTACCGCCGATGACGAAGACGGATTGTCCGAAACCTTCGGCGTCACCGCCCGCGATCACTCGATCCGGCAGCGCAAGCCGTTGTTCGAAATAATATCCTACAGCGCGCCACATGTGCTTCGAGAGATGCTGGTCGATCGTCTCGCCAGCTTCCAACTGCACGATCCGCAAATCCATTTTCAAAGATTCCGTTTGCTCCCAGAAAACTTGCCCGTGCGAGATAACCGCCGCCCGGCACTCGACCTTCTGCCCAGCAACAACTGTCGTGTTTGCATCGTCGCGGCCGAAGATGCCGCGTACGCCTCGACCATACCGGTGCGTCTCACCTGTCGCCAACTGCAAGGCACGGACTTCCAAGACGACGGCCTGACCCTCTGCGACGACGATCTTGTTCGCGGCGAGACGCTGCGACAAATTGCGACGCAGGTCTTCCGCGAAGTTGGGACGATCCGGCACGTTCGAAACCTGAACGTTCAGGCTGAGGCGCGACCCAGGACCGAGAAGCACCTGCGGCTGCGGGTTGATTTCTGCAAGTCGCGCTGCGGCGACCGGGTCGGGCAATTCCATCGCACAAAGCGTAAATCCCGCATTGAAAGGAAACGACGGCCGAACCGTGTACCAGTGCCGGTCGTCGGGGGTGCTCAACACACCCATACCGTTGGCGACGTCGTACTTCCAGACGATCAGGTTGCGGTCGAGGTCGACAAGCCAACGGTGATCGACAAGCAATTGGCGGGGCCCACACCAATGGATGTTCCGACACGAAAGAGCTTTGGGCGTCCGTCCGAGCGGGAAGTCGGCCAGCACGCTCCCGTCGTGAAGACTCCAGCATTGCAGCGTTGCGCCCGACTCGCGAACGGACAGGGCTGCAAGGCGGTCGCCGGCCGCCGAAAAGGCCACTGCCGTCGGCTTCCCTCGGCAAAGGAGTTGGCCGCATGGCTCGCCCGTCCGGGCCTCGAGGATTTGCAGACCGTCTGGTGTGGTGACTGACAAGTAATTCCGATTCGGACTGAGTTGGAACGACTCCGTCGCCGCCACGTAAACGGAGTGGCCCTCGGGCAATTCCCAAATCAGGAGTTTGCGGTTCGCGCCGAGCGTAAGTACGTGTTCCGAATCGACGATGTCGGCGGCAGTCACTTTCCTGTTGGAAGGATCGTCGGCGTAGGGGCACCACTCTGAGGTTGTCTCACCCGTGCCCAGGTCGAATATCTGGATTTTCTCGCGCGGCGTTTCGGCGCACAGAACGGACTTTGTTCCGTCGGGACTGATCGCCAAGAGCTCGGTGTCGGGTGCCAACGGAAGCTTTTTCTTATGGAGGCATTTGCGCAAGTCGTAAACATCGAGCCAGCGGATTATGCGCTTGGCCTCCTCAGGCGGTTGAGGCCGTGTGAAATCCTTGCGCGGCGGTGATGACCAGCATTGTGCGACGGCGATCGCGACGTCGGGACGTGAAAACAGTAGCCGTTCCGGACCTTGCTCCAGTTCCAGCGGGTGAGGCAACAATTTCGGCTTGGACGCCGGCGCGGGATCGACGCAAGTCGACCACGCCGGTGGCTCATCGACAGGGGGCGGCGGGTCGAGCGGCTGTCGCAACAGTTCCGCGGATTCTTGTTGAGGCGCCGGAATCGACGGGTTTTCCGGTGACCTCGGTGCTGGCAGCGGCGGCTCGACGGGCAGGCCGGGGATGCCAGTGGTCGGCGCGCGCGCCGATGGGCCGGAAGGCCGCGCCGGGGAAGAGACCGGCGCGGAACTAGCGGGCGACGCCTTAACGACGTCATCTGGCGATCGTAAAGCGCCGGCGGGGTTCTGTTTGCGACTTGCGTCCGGCGAATTTGCAGCGGTCGCAGCCGGGTCTAAAGTTGGTGATGGAACCGCGGTACTCGAATTCGCAGGGGCCAGGGCAACGACCGCTCGGCCCCGAAACGCCGTGGTCAATAGGACCGCGACGGCGGCTGTGCCAACCAGACCGACGACGATGGCCAAGACCAGCCAAAAGTACATTGGAGGGCCCGAACGTACCGGACGGCCTTGGTCTTGAAAAACCGCATCGCAGGTCAGTAAATCGCGAGGCGGCGCAACCGAGGGCGCTGGCCGCGTTTCAATCGATGGCGCCCGCCGTGCGGACGGCGGTTTGAAGGCGGAGAGCGCTTTTGTCGCGGCAGGCGCTGATTTCGCGACGGTTGGTGCTGCGGAGCGCGGGGGGCTGCGCCGCGGGGCCACAGAGCGGACATTATCGGTCGGCGCGGAGAGCTTGGCTCCGCACCAATCGCAATTCGCCGGCAGGGCGCCCGTGGGTCCAGCGAAACTAACGGCGCCACACGAGGGGCACCTGATTGGCGCGCTCATTGCAATTCGCCCTCCGCGAGACGCCTGGACACCTGAGTTTTCAGACGGGACTCGTCAATTGCCGGGAAAAAGTCCCCCACAAGCCTGGGTTAGCATAACTGCGGCGGAATGCCGATGCAATGTTCTCCGGTAGGTGGAACTGTCCTAACCTAACGGCTGCGTCGCTGGAGAACGGCGTCGAATAGCTCGTCGAACGTCGGCGAACGGATTGGCGTCGGAACCGGGGCAAACAATCTGACTGGTCGGCAGACTCTACCGGTTTTCCTGTGAGCAGGTTCAGCCCTTGCTTCTCGCGGATGTCCTGCCAGGCGGCGTAGGCTTCTCCACGCGCTCGCGCGACCAGGGCTTTAGCGAGAAGGTTGCCCCGCCGCTACGACGGCGATACTTGGGAACTGGCCCACGGCGTAACCGACATACCCCCAAGCTTTGGCCATTTCCTGCTCCTTGTCCGCGTCCGTGGCTGGCAATTTGCTTGAATCGTAGCGCGGCAGCGGCCCGAGACAATCCTCGCGACCGCCAGCCGCAACAGGTGATTTGGTCAGTTGAGCAGCGATTGGTGTGAACGAACCTGGCCTTCTTACTTCGCCTTCCGTTTCTTGGCAAACAGCCATTGCCGAACATGCTCGACGACGGCCCGTAGCCGATCATCGTCGATGTGCTCACGATAGACAGCGCCCATGCTTGGGTCAGAGTGCCCCATGATGTGATCGACCGCTATCTGGTCGCGGCTCGCGCCGCCGATCGTCTCGAACGTGTGACGAATCGCGTAGAAATTGAGACCTGGACGCTTGAGACCTAGCGACGTGAGCAGCTTTGCGGTTTCCTTGCTCACGGGATTGTCAGTCTCGCGTTTCACTTCCTTCAAGTCTTCCGAAATCACTACGGGCAAATTCACCTTCGACCACGGCGCGCCGTATTTCGTGAGGAAGACCAATTGCTCGTCATCGGGATTCTTGGGATCGGGGCGGGCAGCGATGGCAGCCTTGACCGCCTTGATGGTTTCCTTCCACAACGGGCAGCGTCGGCCGATTTCGGTCTTGGGTCTCGGGAAGTTGACCCAGCCGTTTTCAAGGTCAAGCGCCGACTTTGGCAAACTCCCGCAATCGTGATTACCGAATCCGCAATTCGCTGCGAGGAGTAACATGGCCTTCAAAGGGATGCCGGCGGCGTCGATGATTCGGCGGAGCTCGTCGGCCTCGAACATCCGCGCGCCGCTTTCGTTGCGGTGCCGTCGCATTGTTTTTTTTCCAGGGCGCTTGAACGTCGGACCATAACGGACGGGTCGGTCGACCAGCACGGCATCGTAGGCATACTTCATCAGCACGCGAACGCGCTGAATCTCGTTCCCCAGGGCATGGGGCCCGCGGGTCTTGGCCAGGCTGGCGCGCAGAGTCTCGAAGTCGTCGGTTGCCAAATCGAGCACAAGGCGATTGCGACCGAACGCCTCGACCACGTAGCCGCAGGTGCGGTGATAATCCGCAAAGCTCTGACCGCTCAACTCGCCGGTATCAACAAAATGCTTCTTGGCGGTGAGGAAGCGATTGACCAGGTCCCGCACGGTGAGACCGCCGCCCGATGCGCGAGGGGTGCGGCCAGCAAGCAGATCGTCTTTCTGCTCCAGCCACTTTGATAGTGCTGCATCGGGATCGTCCCACTTGCCGAAATAGTGGAGTTTGCCGCGCACCTTCTTGCACCATCGGCCACTGTTGTGGGGACAGAGCGGAAAGTCCTTGTGGGGCTTGGGGGGCTTGGCGACTTTCGTTGCGCCGACTGGCGCGGTAGACTTGGGCATGACGCTTACCTCCTCGAAAGGTGAGTTGTCAGTGACAACCGCTCCTTACCGGGCGGTTGTCGTTTTTGGTCCCCAGAGCTTAACGGTTGTCAAAACGGTTGTCAAACGCCCATACAAGGAAACCGGATGAGAGCGAAAACAGCGTAAAATACGCTAGAAACACGTTTAGGGCCCGTAGCTCAGTTGGTTAGAGCAGGGGACTCATAATCCCTTGGTCCCAGGTTCGAGTCCTGGCGGGCCTACTTATGGCGTAAGGACTTGCGGCGAGTGCCAACTTAGGCGCCATTGCCAAGACGTCAGGCGATTCGATTTTTTTTCTTGCCATCGCCTGCTTTTCTATCTTGTATTCAGTTGTGCTCGACTGCCTTTGGCGGAGGGCGTCGTCACCGGACCGCCGGTGCCCCGCCAGCCCGGCGGTCTGTTGAACAACTGGGGTCGTTCCCAAGCATCCGTCGCTTCTGCCTCGGGCCGATACCTGGTCGCCGGCGCTGGCGGCGCCGGTGTTTTTTTCCATTCAATGACGCCTTTCATCGTAAGTCCGCCATGAAATGCCCTTCCTGCGGTTGCGAGGGACGCCAGCGTCGTATCGGTGCGCTCGACGACCATCAACTCGTCATATTCCGTTGCCAGGCCTGCGAGCACCTGTACGCCATACACCGCGACGACGATCAGGACGACGAAGATGAGGGTGATGACGCCAACGAATGAAAGGCATTCGAGAACTCGTGGATCATCTCGAAGCGTTGCGCGGCAGGGTTGCGGAACTGCGTTTGCCAGAAATTTGACTCCGCCCCATTTCGACGTAGATTTCAGATGCCGGCCTGACAAGCACCGGCGCTCGACCACCGCGGTTGCCTCACTCAGGTGCCCGCGGCGGTCGCTTTTCGTGAGCTCCTTTGTGGCCACGTAGGCACTGCGCCGTTTGCGGGGCCTCATCTCCGAAGGGCAGTCGGATGGAAGCCAAGCATGCTGCGCGTACCGTAGTCGCACCCGGACAGCGACGGCGAGCGAGTGACCAATTTCCGGGGCTGATTGTCCGCGTGGTGTCCCAATTCCAAGACGACTCGTCCCGCTGGATTTGCCTTAGCGAACGCACGGGACGCCAGCTTGTTCTCTTCAATGACGAGCTCGGAGAACTCCTGGCCGAACGCGGTTGATTTTCTGCTGGTTTCGGTAACCAGTAGCCCGGGCTGCGCCACTACCTTGCACATGGACGAACCTACCGAAAAACCTCGATCGACTTCCCGCTGGAACGAGCACGTCGTCCAGCCGTTTTGGGTATTCTGCGCCGTCTCGGTTGTGGTCGGCTCGTGGATGCTCGCGGTGTGGAGCGCGTTTGTCACGCGGCCATCATGAACTCACTCGGCGGGATCAGACGCAGTTTCACGCCCATCGAGTTCTGAATCTCGACCTTCGTGCCCAGATGCTTTGCCAAGGCTGCTTGATGGGCCGCGGCTGCTTGGCGTCGAACGGGGCGATGGCCGGAATTGGCGGCTCAACTCTTGTCTCGTCTGGGTCCGTTTCGTCTGGTGGCGCCGTCGATCGACCGGTGGCAGCCGTTGGTGATGGCTCACGTTTCGCGTCGATCGTCCTTGCCACGCGAAACCCGTGGTTTGGGAAGCGGATCGTGGGGTGAATGGGGTCGCGGTAGGCGGAGCGAACAAACGACGGGGAATTGTTGAACGCGCCCCCGCGCAGAATTCGCAGAGCTCCGGCGGCGGAGCCCGACGGATCGCTCGTGGCCCCGGCGGCATACTCGCCATGCCAATCCCAGCACCACTCCCAGACATTGCCATACAGGTCGAACAGGCCGAAGGGGTTGGCGGGCAAATCCCCGACACGCTGAGTTCTGCCGTTCGCATTTGATTCGAACCAGGCATGTTGGCCCAGATCTCGCTCGGTGTCGCCGAAGGACCATCGCGTAGTGGTGCCCGCACGGCAAGCGTACTCCCACTCGGCCTCCGTGGGTAAACGATACCCATTCCCACCCAGGATCGCGACCGCCTCCCCGTCACGCTTATAATACGGTGAACGTTTCTCCAACTCGCTCAATTGATTGCAGAAGTCGATGGCGTCGAACCAGGTCACCGAGTCGACAGCGTGTTGGCTGGTATCCAGGTCTTTCACAGCGTCGTTGCCCTCCCCACCCAGCGAGAAGTGCGATGGGTTGGCGCCCATCAGCTCCTTGTATTGCCGCTGTGTTACTTCGCAACTGCCTAGATAAAACGCCTGTGTGAGTTTCACGCGATGCTGTGGGCCTTCGCTTCGGAACCAACCTTGCCATTGAGGCTCCGCAGTGGATTGAACCAGAGCGTCGATTTCCGCCTGCGGGCTGCCCATCGTGAACTCACCCGGTGGGATCAGACGCAGTTTCATCCCCAGCGAGCTTTCGATTTCAACTCTTATGCCCAAGTGTTTCGCCCAGGCTTCTTGATGGGCAACGGCCTGCTTGGTGTCGAACGGGGCGTTGGCCGACTCTGGCGGATTGATACTTTTCTCGCCCGGATCGTTATCCTTGGTCGGGGCCGGACCGTCGCTAGCCGCCGGTAATCCTTTAACTTTTGCGTCGATGTTCGTAGCCACGCGAAACCCTGAGTAGCTCGCCCGGCTCGTGGGTGCGATCATGTCGCGGGGGGCGGAGCGAACTGTTGATGCGATGTTGCTAAACGCTCCCCCCCGCAGCACACGGCAGCTTCCGGCTGCAGAGCCCTGCGGATCGCTGACGGCCCCTATTGCGTACTCGCCATGCCAATCCCAGCACCACTCCCAGACATTGCCGTACAGGTCGTACAGGCCGTAGGTGCTGGCGGGCAATTCCCCGATGCGATGCGGGCGGTTTCCAGAGTTAGAGTGATACCAGGCATGCTGGGCTAATCCGGCCTCATCATCGCCAAACGACCACCGCGTGGTAGTACCCGCACGGCAGGCGAATTCCCACTCGGCCTCCGTGGGTAAGCGATAACCGTTTCCTCCCAGAAGCGTGACCGCTTCCCCGTCGCGTGCGTAGTATGGTAATCGTTGCTCCCTCTCGCTCAACTTGTTGCAAAAGTCGACAGCGTCAAACCAGCTCACCATTTCAACTGGAAGTTCGCCGGCCTCCAGGCCTTTCACGATGTCCTTGCCTGGCCCACTCAGGGAAAAGTGCGAGGGGTTAGTTCCCATCAGCTTCTGATACTGTTGCTGCGTGACTTCGCAACTGGCGAGATAAAACGCCTGTGTGAGTTTCACAGGGTGCCGCGGGCCTTCGCTCCGGAACCAACCTTGCAAATTTGGGTCCATCGTAGACTCAACCAAGGCGTCGATCTCCGCCTGTGGGCTGCCCATCGTGAACTCACCCGGTGGGATCAGACGCAGTTTCATCCCCAGCGAGTTCTCGATCTCGACCTCTTTTCCTAGGCGTCTCGCCCAGGCTTCTTGAAATTCCTCAGCCTGCTTGGCGTCGAACGGGGCAATGGCAGGAAGCGGTGCCTTTATCGCCTCCCGGTAAATAACTACACCAACCAAGAGCAAAGCGATGGCCCCGGCCGCACAAGCTACCAGCAGCCGGGGCCGCGCCCCTGGTATCCGCCCTTTTTTCCACCACGCAGAGCCAGCAGAAGGCACGATCAGCGATTGCTCGGTCTTGGGGTCGGTTTCAATCTGCTGGCCGGCCATCGTGACCGTGGCGTCGAGCACTGTCGACGGGGCGCGTTTCATCGCCGCGGCAGGTTTGCCCGATGGTTGGCCGCTGGCGGCGCTCGACGCCTTCGCGCCGCCAGAGAACTCGCCCAGCCGATGCTCGTTGTCGTGGTCATCATGGATCGACCCAGAGTTTCTGGCGGCGGGCTGCGCAGTGTCTCTCGCGGCGGGCTGCGCAGTGTCTCTCGCGGCGGGCTGCGCAGTGTCTCTCGCGGCGGGCTGCGCAGTGTCTCTCGCGGCGGGCTGCGCAGTGTCTCTCGCGGCGGGCTGCGCAGCGGAAATCGGGCCCGAATGAAACCGTTCGAGCTCCGCGACGACTTCGCTCATCGACTGAAAGCGATCATCCGTCTTCTTGGCCACCATCTTCGTGAATACGGCCTCCAAGTCGGGCGTTGCCCCTGGGCAAGCCGCTTGCAACGAAGGGATTGGCTGCTCGCGATGGGCCAGCAGTTTCTCCATTACCGTGTCCCCGCCAAATGCCGCTCGTCCTGTCAGCAGGTACCAGAGAGTGATGCCTAACGAGTAGATGTCGGCACGCTGGTCGGCGTGCTTGGTGTTCAACGCTTGCTCCGGCGCCATGTAGTCGACCGTCCCCATGATCTGGCCCGTGCCCGTCAACTCGGCATCCTCCACCCCGGCTGCCGATTCAAGCCTCGCCAGACCCATGTCGAGGATCTTTACGACCCCCTTCTTATCGAGGAGCAAGTTGGCGGGCTTGATGTCGCGATGCACAACTCCTTCGCCGTGGGCAAACTCCAGGCCCCGAGCAACTTGCAGAACGTTGTTGATCGCCTTGGCGATTGGCAGCGGCCCAGTCTTCTTTACCAAGGCCGACAGGTCTTGCCCCTCGACGTATTCCATAACCAGAAAGTGCCGACCGGCTGCTTCGTCAGCGTCATCGGCAGCGACGATGTTGGGATGGCGTAATTTGGCCGCCGCTTCAACTTCCCGCTGGAAGCGATTGATCGCCGCCTGATCCTTGGTCATTGCCGCCGGCAGCAACTTGATCGCCACCAGTCGCTTCATCTTGCGGTGCTGGGCCTTGAAGACCTGCCCCATGCCCCCCTGGCCGATTTGGTCCAGGATGGTGTAGTTCCCCAGGATGAGATCCTTGGCGTTGCCTTGGAACGCCTCCTTCACCTGGTACGTCGTCAGCAGCTTTTGCCGGACCAGCTCGCGGGCAAGCTCCTGGGCATCGTGCTGGCGGTCGGGCAGCAACTTTTGACGCACCGCTCGGAGGTCGCGGGGCGAAACGAGGCCGCTCTGTTCGAGGCCCTGCACGAATTGTTCGATGGCGAGAGCCATTGCGACTTCAACCCATCGAGCGGAAGCTAGACTGCGATATCACGTTGTTGGGAACGGGGGACCATCGGAACACTGGTCCTCCACGACTCGGCATCGGCGCCAATCGCGGCCCGGCACCGACGCTGCGCAGTTTATACCACGTGCGAGGGGTCGTCCAGCTTTGCGTCCAGGGCAACAACAACCGTGACTACTTGCTCGCGCGCGAGAGTGTGGCCATGACTTGCGGCCTCTATCGACACACAACGCTGGCACATCGCCAACCCGGAAAAATGCTGCTGGTAAGGCGCGGCTCGACATGGGGCCGCGCCCGGCGAATTGGCCCTTGGCCCACGACGTTCACTCTTAAGATGATCATGCTGGCGCGTTGTATTGCACGGAGCCTACGATTCGTCAGGGTCCCAGATACTCGCGGCGATATATCGTTCCGGTCCCGTGGCTTCATCCCAGAAGTAGTAAACGGTCACCACTTTTCCGTCGTTCCGTTGCACGCTGCGAGGGTAACCGATGTCGCGGCCACCACCATCGTCGCGCAGCGTGATTGGCGCGCTCCAGCGCTGGCCAGCATTGCCGCTGAGGCGGGCGAAGATACCAAACGGTTTGGCACGGATTCCGTACGTCAGGCAAACTCGCCCGTCGTTCAGTCGAATCAGGTGTGGCGGGTTGCCTTCGCCGGTGTCTGAAACAGGCACGTCGAGCGGCGACCAAGTATGGCCGTCGTCGGGAGACGTCCAGGCATCGATCCAGCACCGCTTGGGCTGGTCCTCGAAGCGGCGGACGGTTGTCAGGAGATGGCCGGGCAATAGTCTGACGGTCGACGGCATGATCGTGTAGCCGGCCGGTTCCGGCCCGATAAACGAAACGAATTCCCAAGTTTTCCCGCCATCGGCTGTGCGAACGCAAATGGGTCGTCCCTCGCGCTGGCTGTGCTTCGAGGCGGTCAGAAAGAGCATGCACTCCTGTGGCGCATTGACGACGTAATCGGTGCGCGCGGCGATGCCTGGCTGGCCAAAGAGGGGCAACCGAAACGGCCCCTTCCAGGTATGGCCGCGGTCGTAGGAATAATAGAACCGCGAAACGCCCGCATTGGTGCCGGCCATCCGGCAGGTCATGGCAAATTCGGCGTGGGTAAAATCAATGCCGCCGGGACAATCGACCGGCTCCGGTTCGGCAAAGCCCGGCGGAACGGTCCCGTGGCGCATGCCGGCCGTGCCAATCAGCACGCCATGCTCGGCGGGGTTCTCGATGGCCCAGGTCCGTCCGCCATCGAGGCTGCGGGCGAGCAGGTGTTCCTCCGGCTTGTCATGGTCGATGTTGTGCCGCGTTGGCCCGAGGTCCTTATGGTAGCCGGCGCTAAAGCCCACCAGGATTTCGTCGCCCCACGACCAAATGCCGTGATTCGCCGGCCAGCCACCGAAGCGGCCCGGTTCGTGGTAAACCATCACATGTTCGACGGTCGTTGGCGGATGTTGAACGGCCGGTGTTGTGTTGCCGGCAATCGCGAGGGCCAGCAGCGAGGCATGCGGGAGAATCATGGTTACGATTCTAGCTGGGCGAATGGCACGGCGAAATGCACGAACCTGTCGAACTTGAGTGATGCGCGGATCGCTCAAGTCCAAGTCATTCAGAGTAGCCATAGTGGAATCGCGCGCCATCCTCATGACCGAACACCAGATACTCGCTGCGGCGTGGACCGGCCTGTTTTTTGGTCCATCTTGCGTTCGTAGCCCGGTCGATTTTGCGGCCTCACTGCGAACCGGCCTACACGATCGCAATGCTGGGGCCCGTTCTGTGAATAGGCATGCCTGTCGAATTCTCGAGCATTTTTCACCGCGGGAAATTCATGCTCATGGCCATTGGCGTCAGTTGTCCGAAGGGCTGCTTAATGGCGTTGCCACGACGACATGCGTTTTCGCAACCAGGTCGTGCAGGCAACGCCGCTCCTCGCCGAAGATCCAGCAGACGTCAATCAGGGAAACGATGATCGGAATAGGTACAAAGCAAATGCAGCAGGCCGAGGGCGCTTGGATGAATCCCAGCACCCATTCGCGCAAAAATACCCCGTGGAGAAACCCTACCGGTTCATGCGTGCCGATGTGCACAATTCGGATGCGCGTCAGTTTCTTGCCAATCGACTGTCCGCTCGTACTGATCAGAAACCATTGCACGATCGAGACCACGGAGGGTGGCCCGAGAATGACCACCATCGCAGCGATCGCCTGCGGATCATTGGCGGGCCGGTCGTTGTCAAATGCCCCGGCCAGGCCAAACCCAACAAAACCGGGCAGTGAGGCCGCCATCAAGATCACGTAATCAGCAACCCTGGCCAACAATCGCACCCCTCGCGATGCAAGTTCGAATCCTTCGATACCAAACCAGGCCGCGGCTGGCGCCACCGGCGTGGCCGGCGACTGGTAAGGATTCTCGGGCGACGGCGCACCTTGCCCGCTGATCGTAGAAGCAAACGGCGACAATGCGGACGGTGGCTGTAGCGCGAACGGATTGCCCGAGGTGTCTCTGGCCGTTGGCGAAGATGTTGCAGGCGCCGGGACCTTCGGTTGAGAGAGAGGCGCAACCGTTAGAATGGCGCCGCACGCAGGACACTGCGCGGCCTTACCGAGCGCGTCGCTGGCCACGCGCAGGAGCTTCCCGCACTGAGTGCAACGAAATTCAATTGTCGTTGTCGATTTCCTTCGCCTTGATTCCGAACCGTACGAGGCGGTGCTCGCCGTTCCAGGGGCACTCGGCGATCTACTTCTTCGGTCCGACCAGCTCGATCACGTTGCCGTCTGGGTCGTTGACGACGGTCAAAAAGACGCCCTCGGGAAACCCTTCGGGCAAGGCGACTGGGCTTTTGGCCAACAGTTTGATTTTGTGTTTTTTGCATCGCTCGACGGCCGCGGTCGTGTCGTTGATCCAGATCGTTAGGTAGCTCAGGCCGAGCGATGAATGAATGTATTTATTGTCGACCTTCTTGCTTGGTACACCCTTGAATTCGAGCAGTTTGATTTTGGTCGCCGATTCACCTTCGCCGAGCACCATCACGCGAACGTGAAACGCGTGGCCGTCAGCCAGTCCCGAATCTTTGGCCAGCCCGGCGGGCACATCGAATCCCTCAATCTCAGTGAAGCCCAGCGCCTCTGTATAGAACTTGGCTGCCTTCTCGGCATCGCTGACGACAACACCCACGTCGATCGTGGTTTTAGCGAAGTCCGACTCATCTGACGCCTTTTCAGCGGCCCAGGCCGCGACGGCCGTGATGCCACCCAGAATTAGAACGACCGCGAAGGGCGTGCGGCCGATGCGGGGAAACGAGCGCGGGCAAAATCTCATGGCGGGCTCCTCAGAGTGGAATGGTACAGATAAGGGGCGGTCGAAAGATGATCCCCAAGGGAACGACGATACGCCACGGCGGAACGATCCGCAAGACCGTCAGCCGTCGGCCGCCTCCCGCGGCACATATCAGCCACGGCGGCTTGCACGGCGCGGTAAATGAGGGTAACACGTATAGATATGCGGCCCATGGGTCCGATCTCCAGGCGGTTGTTTCTCGAAGCCGGCACGCTGGCCCTGTTCGGCGGCGCCAGCCCCGCCGCGCCGGTCAAGGCAGGCAATTCCGCAGCGGGCGGAAGGGCGAAGTCGTGCATCCTGGTCTACTTGCTCGGTGGTCCCCCGCACATCGACATGTGGGATCTCAAACCCGATGCGCCGGCCGAAATCCGCGGACCATTCGAGTCGATCGAGACCAATGTGCCGGGCATTCGCTTCGGCGAGCACCTACCACTTTTGGCCCAGCAGGCCGACAAGCTGGCCGTACTCCGCTCGCTGACTTACCCAAACAACGACCATCCATTCATGACTTACCACACGCTCACCGGGCGTGTGTCGCCCGTGCCGCTTGAGGCGAACACCGTGCTCCCGCCCTCGCGAAACGACCATCCGCACATGGGCGCGGTGGTTTCGAAATTCAAGCACAGCAGCACCGATGTGCCGGGCTACGTGGCGATTCCCGAAGTCCGTTTACGGATGCAGCCGCTGCCGGTGGCGGGGGGCGGTCGGGCCGGCATGCTCGGCCCGCGCTACGATCCCTTCGCCATCAACGACGACCCGACTCAGCCACTGCCAGCGCTGCAATTGCCGCACGACGTTTCGGCCGAGCGTTTCGCGCGGCGTCAGTCGCTGTTGGCGATGCTCGACGGGCACAGTCCAGGGTCGCGCCCGCCAGACGATTACCAGACGCTCCGCAATTCAGCCTCTCGGTTGCTCGGCTCGACCTCGACGCAGGAGATATTCTCGCTCGACAAGGAGCCTGAGACGCTGCGCGACCGCTACGGCATGCACCGTTTCGGCCAAAGCCTGCTCTTGGCGCGTCGGCTGGTGGAGAACGGCGTTTCGTTCGTCGCCGTGCATTTCAACTACATGTCGTTGTGTGACGGCTGGGACACACACGCCAAGAATTTCCCCTGTTTGAAGGATGAGTTGTTGCCGCTTTTGGACCAGGGGCTGTCGGCCTTGCTCGACGACCTTACTGACCGCGGCTTGCTCGATGAAACGCTGGTCGTCACGATGGGTGAATTCGGACGCACACCCAAAGTGAACGACCAGGGGGGGCGCGATCATTGGGGATCGTGCGCGTCGGTCGTCTTCGCCGGAGGTGGTACCCGCGGTGGAACGGTCGTCGGCGCTTCCGACAAGATGGGCGCTTATCCGACCGATATGGCCGTTGGTCCACCCGACGTGGTCGCCACGATTTACCATGCCTTGGGCCTGAAACCGGAGATGCTGATGTACGACGCCCTTTTGGGGCGGCCCATGACGCTCAGCGATGGCCGGCCGATCGAACGGCTCTTCTGAACGAACGCCCAAACAACGGCCAATATCAATCGTCTTGACAATCGTTGTCCCAACGATTATCAAGAAAAAGATGAAGGCCGCGTCCTCGAAACGCTCCAAAACGTCTGCCGCAGGCGCGCCACGGCGCGGCTTCGACTCGCTTCAACAAGAGGCATTCCTGAACCTTTGGCGCACCTACGACCGGATGCGTGCGTTCGAAGACGACCTGTTTAGCTCTCATGGCCTGACCGCCCAGCAATACAACGCCCTGAGGCTCCTGCGCGCCGAACATCCGGCAACGCTACCAACGCTTGTCGTAGCGGCCAGGCTCGTCTCACGGGCGCCCGATATCACTCGATTGCTCGACAAGCTCCAAGAGCGCGGTCTGGTGAAACGCGAACGGCCAGCCGGCAACCGACGCGTGGTTGAGGTGGGCATCACGACAGCGGGCTTGGAGCTCTTGGAGAAACTTGCCGGGCAAGTCCGCGAGTGCCACCAACGACAGATGGGCCACTTATCGCACGCGCAATTGCGCGAGCTGATTGCCCTGTTGGAAGCTGCTCGCCGTCCGCACGAAGACCCCAGCGGAGCGTTTTGCCCGGAAGTGAGGACCGATTGATGGTACACGACGCAAAACTCCCCGACGAACACGAGATCGTGCCGGTGGTGGTGATAGGGGGAGGGCCGGCCGGCGCAACCGTATCGACCTTGATCGCCCAGCAGGGGCACCGCGTGGTGCTGTTCGAGCGAGAAAGGTTTCCCCGTTTCCACATCGGCGAGTCGCTGATTCCCGAAACGTATTGGGTACTTAAGCGGCTGAACATGCTCGACAAGATGAAGTCGAGCCCCTTCGTCCAGAAGTTCAGCGTGCAGTTCGTCAATGCCAGTGGCAAGGAGTCGCAGCCGTTCTACTTTTGGGATAACAAGCCTCACGAGTGCTCACAGACCTGGCAGGTGCTCCGCAGTGAGTTCGACCAGATGATGCTCGACAATGCCCGCGAGCATGGCGTCGAGGCCCACGAGGGCGTGCGCGTGCTGGAGGTGCTCTTCGAAGGCGAACGGGCGGTGGGGTTGCGCCTTGCCGACGAAGACGGCATCGAACGAGTCGTCCACGCACAGGTGGTGATCGACGCCAGCGGCCAGAGCGCTCTGATCGGCAGCCGGAGAAAGTTGCTCGTCAAGGACCCGACGTTGAAGAAGGGCGCGGTCTGGACCTATTGGGAAGGCGCCCATCGAGACCCTGGCCAGGACGAAGGTGCGACGCTGGTGCTGCAAACCGAAGGCAAACAGGGCTGGTTCTGGTACATCCCGTTGCACCGCAACATCGTCAGCGTTGGAATCGTCTCATCGTTCGAGTACCTGTTCAACGGCCGCGGCGACCACGAGACGATCTACAACGAAGAGCTCGACCGTTGTCCGGCCGTGAAACGGCGGGTATCAATCGGCAAGCGCGTGGCGGGCTTTTATGCCACCAAGGATTACTCGTACCGCTCACGGCAGGCTGCGGGAAACGGCTGGGTACTGGTCGGCGATGCCTTCGGATTCCTCGACCCGCTCTATTCGTCGGGTGTGCTCTTGGCACTCAAGGGCGGCCAAATGGCGGCCGACGCCGTGGCCGAGGGTCTGGCCAAGGGCGATACGTCGGCCGCCCAACTGGGAAAGTGGCAGGACGAGTTCACCCAGGGGATGGACCGCATGCGGCGGCTGGTCTGCGAGTACTACGACGGCTTCAGCTTCGGTAAGTTCGTCAAGCGCTACCCGCACTTCAAAGGCACAATAACCGACCTATTGATCGGCGATTTGTTCAAGGACAGTGTCGACGAAGTGTTCGGGCCGATGGACGCGATGCGGGCTGAGACGCGGGAGGCGTCGGCGCCTTAAACATCGGCCTCCGATTTCCGAAAGATAGAATGATCAACTGGCTTTACTTTCCGAAGTCCACCAATGCGGTCGTAGTGCTGGTAGCTCTCCAAAAGCGGATCGCCGAAGTCGTCATCGGCCATGAGCTCGTTCATCAGGGCCGTACCTTCATCTGGGTCGAAGTCGTCCATCGCTAACAGGGACTTCAGCCGTTCATACGCTTCCTTGCGAATCGTCCTCACTTCGGCGGCAAGATCACGACCGATCCGTACTGGCGTGTCTTGCCTGTGACCAGCACTTCAATCTGGCTGCCGTCGGCGTTGGCTTGTGAGAGTTTGCCGTTCTCGGTCCAGTAGAGCTTGCGGTTCACGACGTCGAAGGCCAGGCCGTCGGGCTGCGTCAGACCCGCGATCAATTGTTTGACGTTCGAACCGTTCAATGCGGCGCTAAACAGCATGCCTTGGGGCACGACCCAATAAATCTCTCGCTTTTGCGGGTCGAGCGCGAGCCCGAACGCACCCTGGTCCTTGAGCTGGACCACCGTTTCTCGCCCCTTGCCGTCGAGATTTGCCCGTTCGATCCGCTGTTTGCCTCCGTTGGTCCAGTAGATTTGCCGCTTGACGGGGTCGAGGGCCAATTCGTCGGGGCTTTCAATACCAATGATGAAATCCTCCAGCCCGGTGCCGTCGCGATTCAGGCGGACGATCTTCTCATCGCCGAGACTCGACACATAGAGCTTGCCCTCTTCGGAATCGAGAACCAGATCACCTGTGAAATTGATCGTGGCCAATTCCTGGGGATTTGAGCCGTCGAGATTTGCTTGCATCACCTTGTCCCCCGGTTGTTGCTGGGGGGCGGAGATCGTGTAGTAAAGTTTTCCCCCCTTGTCGTCGACCGCCAGGCCGTCGACGCTGGGCGTCGGTATCACGAGCTGTACCTCGCTGCCGTCGCGGCTGGCGC
>Ga0265325_10000214_pt1 | contig 41217 bp, 30 predicted proteins | sample 41420metaG_FD_202090 | JGI IMG/M metagenome (GOLD analysis project Ga0265325, IMG submission 202090) | Rhizosphere microbial communities from Carex aquatilis grown in University of Washington, Seatle, WA, United States - 4-14-20 metaG | ecosystem: Host-associated > Plants > Roots > Rhizosphere...
GGGTTGTGACGGTGGACTAGCGGCTCGAGTTGCGGTGCGCGGGGCAGGGTTCGGCGCGGCTCGAGAAGGTGCGGGGCGGGAGGGTGTGGCCGCGCGAGATGACGGTGCTCGGGTAGGCGCAGCAGGTGACGGGGCCGTGCGGGCGGGCGTGGGTCGAGTCGGTGTCGCATCACGGTCCGGCGCGGCGCGGGCAGTTGTCGGACGCGATGCCGCGGGCGGCGGCGACATAGGTTGCGGCGGCACTTTGCCAGGGGCCTTCGCCGGCCCGGAAAGCGGCGCTCCGCACCAATCGCAACTCGCCGGCATTGCCCCGGAGGGGCCAGCAAAAGAATCGACGCCACACGAGGGACACTTGATTGCCGCGCTCACTGCAATTCACCCTCCGCGATACGCCTGGAAACCTGGTTTATCAGACGAAATCAATAATTTGTTGGGAAAAAATCCCACACGCCTGCGTCAGCATAACCGTGCTGGAAGGCCAATGCAATATTCGCTGGCAGGTTAGCCTTCCAGCCTGATTGCGTAAGAGCGTGGTCCCCCCTGGCTCAGGCTAAAATATCGTGGATCACATGGCCATGGACATCGGTCAAGCGAAAGTCGCGGCCTCCGTAGCGGTAGGTCAGCTCCTCGTGATTGACGCCGAGTTGATGCAGGACCGTGGCCCACAAATCGTAGACGGTACACTTGTTTTCGACGGCATAGTATCCAAGGTCATCCGTCGCGCCGTAGATGGTTCCTCCTTTCACACCGCCGCCGGCTAGCCAGACGCTGAAACCGTAGGGGTTGTGGTCGCGGCCGTCGCTCCCTTGTGAAAATGGAGTGCGGCCGAATTCGCCCGCCCAAACGACCAGCGTCTCATCGAGCAGCCCGCGGGCGCGCAGGTCGTGGACCAATGCGGCGATCGGCTGATCGACCTGAAAGGCCATTGCGGCATGTCCCTTGTGCAACGCGCCATGTTGGTCCCACGGGTTGGCCGCCCCCCCCGCACCGATGTTCTTCGTCAGACAGCTCAGTTCGATGAACCGCACGCCACGCTCGATCAATCGCCGCGCGAGCAGGCATTGCCGCGCGTAGGCGGCCTTCTCGGCATCAGTCGAATCGAGCCCGTACAACGTGCGCGTCTGCTCCGACTCGCCCGAGATGTCGCATAGTTCCGGAACGGCCGATTGCATTCGGAAGGCGGTCTCATAGTTTTGGATCGCGGCTTCGATTTGCGCGTCGTCCGCGGTCTCGGCGAGGAACAACTCGTCGAACTGCCGCGCGAAATCGAGCCGTCGTCGCTGAGTAACCGTCGGATCGCGAGGGTGGATATTGCCGATCGCTTCGGCCTGATCGGCCTTGACGATCGAGCCTTGATACTGTGCGGGCAAGAAGCCGTTGCTGAATAGGCTCACCCCACCATGCGGCGCGACGGCCGTGCCGCTTTGCAAAACGACGTAGCCCGGCAGGTCGCGGTTCTGCGTGCCGAGCCCGTACGCCGCCCAGGCTCCGGCACTCGGGTAACCCATGATGGGGAAACCGGTGTGCATGAAGAAGTTGCCTTGCGCGTGCTCGTTCAACGGCGAGGTCATCGAGCGAATGACCGCCAACTCGTCGGCCGCCGTCGCGATCTGCGGAAACATGCTGCTGACGGGAATACCGCACTCACCCGAGGGTGTGAACTCGAACGGACTGGCCATGATGTTGCCGTTGCTGTTGAACATCGTCCGCTCGATCTTCACCGGCATCGGCTTGCCATGCTCCTTCTGCAAGCGCGGCTTCGGATCGAACGAATCCACGTGCGAAACGCCTCCCGACATGAAGCAGAACACCACATGCTTCGCGCGAGGTGCGTGGTGCGTCGTCTTCAAGGCTGCGCCCGGCGGAAGCTCGGCTGGTGCGGCGAAGGTCGAATCCCCCGTCAGCCCCGCCAGCGCGACCGCGCCAAAGCCGGTCGAGCAGCGCTGCAACATGCGGCGGCGGGACAGTTGTGGGAACGGAATCGTGTGGTTCGACATAGCGGGGGTGATTTCACTTCACGAAGATGAATTCCTTGAACGTAAACATCGCGCGAGCCAGGTCCGCCCAAAGCGCCCTGTCGTCGACCGACCCGGTGACTGGGCCAAATGCCGCGATCTGGGCTTCCAGGTCCACGATGCGCTGCCTGTCAGCGTCGAGTTGCTTGCGGTCGGTTTCCGTCAACGCGGCCACGACTTGTGAATCGGAGACGAAGTACGCGTCCGACTGCGATGTTGCGCTGATCTCGTCGGCGGTGAGAGCACGGTCATAAAGCTGCGCTCGCAGGATGCGACCCGAAAGCATCTTGTTGCCGCCGACGGGGAGATGCCGCACACCGAAGGTTACGACCGAATCACCCGCCTTGAACTCGATGGGGCCGTTGGATTTATACGCCTTGCCGTAGGGCTTTCCGTCGCGATAACCGGCGACGAGGCCATCGGCGTGGTAGGCGATCGCGAGGTGGACCGGACGGTTGGCCGCGTCGTCCTCGGCGGGGCCGTCGAAAGGCTGCGTCCGCTGAAAGAAGTTGCTGCCGGCCAGCCACTGGCGCGAATTCTGCTCGGCGAAGACGATCGAATTGAACACGACGCCGTCACGCGATTGGATCGTCATCACTCCGCCGCCCTGTTGATCGAGATTCTCGAGTTGCACCCACGCTTCGAGCGTCATTTCCTTGATCGTTCGCTCGATCGGCCCCGTGACGACGCAAGCTCGCTGGTCGACGACGAGCGCACCCCCTTCGACGCGCGCACCCCCCAACGACGCGCCGTGGGCCGTACCGACGGAGTCTTGCAGCCCCCCTTCGAATTCCCAGCGGCCGATCGGATGTGGTACGGACTGCTCACCCGCCGCCGAATTCGCTTTCGCATCGACGAGCAGCCGTGTGCGGACGGGATCCACGATCTTTCGCACGGACGATTGTCGCTCTTCGATCTGTTTCCGCAATTCGGAAACTTGCCTCGCGATCTCCAATCGTCCCGATTTTGTCTCCGCAAGGTACGCTTGAAATCGGCTGACCTCCGCCGCTTGAGCCGGCCGGCCCAACGCCGAGACGAACATGGCGCGAATGCGCTCTTCGTCCGACGCCGATTTTTCCTCGAGCACCTGAGACGCCCAGGCGGATGCGAGCGTCGCGACGCGTTCGTCGTTCATCAGCGTCAGCGATTGGGCCGGCACATTCGTGACGTCGCGGCGGCCAACCGCGCTGAACGGCTCGGGGAAGTCGAACGCCCGCAAAAACGGATCGAGCGAGTTCCGCATGACCCGTACGTAGACGCTCCGACGCGGAGAATTGCCGTCGACCGGTCCGCCGTACAGGTCGCGGTTCAAACCTTCGGATACCGCGAGCAACGCGTCACGAATCGCCTCGGCTTCGAGCCGCCGCACTTGCGCGTGCGAGAGGAACAGATTGTCGGGGTCGACTTGCCGGGCCATCGATGATGGCCGCGACGATAGTTGCCAGGTCTTCGATGTGACGAGAAATCGGATCGACTCCTTGATCGAGCCGCCATGCTCCTGGAAACGCGCGGCGAGAAAATCGAGCAACTCTGGATGGGTCGGCGCCTGGCCGAGGCGTCCGAAGTTATCGGGTGTCGCGACGATGCCTCGGCCAAAAAGATGATGCCACAACCGATTCACGATCACCCGACGAGTCAACGGATTGCCATCGTCGAGCAGGTTCTCGGCAAGCTGAAGCCGTCCGCTTTGCTTTGTCCGATACGGCGTCGCGTCGATCGCCTCCAGGAACCGGCGTGGCACGACCTCTCCCGGTGTCTTGTGGTTACCTCGTTCGAACAACGGCTGATCGCGTGCCACCGATTCCTCCAAGCCAGGCACGCGCGTCGGCTCGACGATCTCTTCTTCGAGCCGCCGGTACTCGCTGATCAGCGCCTTCGCCGCGGCGAGCTGCTCCAGTTCGTTCGCCAGTAGTCCTTGCTTCGAACAGGCGTCGAGCAGGCCGGCCTGAGCATCGGTCGCCGTACCCTCAGACCAGGCTTTGACCGCCGCCGTCACCGCCGAGACGAATCGATCAGCGAGCTCCTTCAAGGAATTCGGGGGAGCACTTGCGGCGGCTTCGAACCATGGATCGAGAAACTCGTGGAGCTCCGGCGGACCCGCATCCCCTTTCTTGACGATCAGTGCCTCACGCACGCCGAACCACGAACGTGCTTCAGGCCGAACCAAGAGCGGCGCGTCGCGCCCTGTGGAGAGTTCGACGTGAACGTCGTCGCCATTCCAATACGTCAAATCGAACTTCTGCCAATACCATTCGTTACCGAGCGTGACGACCGGGAAAACCGTCCCGTCGCGAGGGTAGTCCTCGACGACATAACGCGCGCTCGCCCCCCCGTCGCCGATGACTCGCAGCCACAGCTCGTAGTCGTCGTCGAGCCGCACGTAGCCCGATGTCAGCCTCGCCGGGTGCTTCTGGCTCAGCCGATGCGAGTACACACCCGACGGATAGATGCCCAGGAGCGCCTTGTCGCCGCTCGCCGCAAGAACGAATTCACCAGCGGACGAAGGCTTTTCAGGCAGCCCACCGCCCGTGCGGAACCAGGCCGCGTAGTGCGCCTCGTCGTTCAGGTGCCAATGTCGAAAGTAGTTTCGTCGAGAATGCTCGTCGCGTCGCCGTCGCTCATCGGTCCAGGCGGCGACGCGATGCTGCCAGCCGTCGGCGAAGCTTGCGCCCTCCCCGGTCTCCTGACGCAATAGTGACCACGGATGCAGCGCGAACGAAGGATTATCCGCCTTCGTCCACACCCCGTCATCAGCAAGCAATTGCTCGCGCAGCGTCGGCGTTTGAGCTAGCCAAACCCCCGCGATCGCTTCTCGAATCCGGGGTTTGAGCGCCGCGAGCGCGTCGCAATTCGCATCGAGCTTTGCCGGTACGTCAATCGCCACTCGCCCCGGCCGGCACGAACCGAGAATGCCGAACAGCGCGTAATAGTCCCTCTGACTGATCGCATCGAACTTATGATCATGGCATCGCGCGCATGAGACGGTCAGGCCCAAAAATGCTTTGGAGAAGACGTTGATCTGGTCGTCGATGAATCGCGCCTTCTCGTCGAGCGCGTCGGTCGGCGAAAATCCGTGAAACACCATTCGCCAATGGGCCGGCCCGATCAGCGATTCGTTGGTCCCAAGCTTCTCATCGAGGCGCGGCCGCTCGAGCAGGTCGCCCGCGATATGCTCGCGGACGAGCTGGTCGAACGATACGTCCGCATTGAGTGCTCGAATCAAATAGTCGCGGTACAACCAGCCGTTTTCGATTGCCGGGTCGCCTTCGGACCCGTGCGAATCGGCGTACCGAATCCAATCCATCCAATGCCGCGCCCAGCGCTCGCCGAAGTGCGGACTGCCGAGCAAGTGATCGACAAGCTCCTCAAACCCCTCGGGTTCACCTAACCGCGCCGTCCAGAGCCCGACCTCAACTGACGTGGGAGGAAGGCCGATCAATGCGAAGAAGACTCGCCGTATGAGTGTCCGCGCATCGGCGGGCTCGTTTGGTTCAAGCCCCTGCTCGCGCAGCTTCGCGATCACGAATCGATCGACCGGATGCTGCGACCAATCGCCGCTGTCGAGTGCATCCGGCGGGGCGACACGGCGAATCGGTTGAAAGCTCCACCATTTCTTACGCTTCTCGAACACTGATTCCCACGACGTCGCCAAAGCCAGTTCCTCGGCCGTCGGTGGTTGGTCGCGCGGATCGGGCGCCCCGATAGCGATCCACCTCTCGAAATCCCCGATGACTCGGGCCTCCAGCTTCCCACCCTCTTGAGGCATCTTCATTCCGGGCACTTCATGCCGCAGAATCGCGAGCAATCGGCTCTCACCCGGTTTGCCGGGCACGACGATCGCCCCGCCGTCGCCCCCCTTGAGCAACCCCTCGCGATCATCCAGCGCGAGCGATCCCTCGGCCGCAGTCGCCGAGTTATGGCAACGGTAACATTGCTCTACGAGCACTGGCCGAATCCGTGCCTCGAAGAACTCCACCCCGTCGTGTGTCGGAGGGTCAGCGGCCGTTCCGTCCGACCAGGCAGTCGCCAAGAAGACGAAGCAGATTGCAAGGATCAGCGCGTGTTTTCGAATCATAAGGCAGCTCCGCGAAGCGGTGTCGACAACAACCGCGAGTCCGTGGAGCATAGTCCCTGCACACTCGACAATGTACTGCAATCTCCAATCATCCCATCTTAGGCGCCTAGCGCCCCACCCTCAAGCGCCGGCTGTCCAGAGACTTGCCGTCGGGAATCGGGCGATCCTTCGTGGTAAAGGTATTACGTGTGCGATCGACGAGCTTCTCGACACCCACGTCTGCCGCGTAATGAACTGAATCCACTATGATACCCAACCTCACCCACACAACGGCACCATATCCACCAAACATCAGGTAGCGATCGGCACCCTGACACTGAAACCAGTTGGAAAGCGAATCCCAAAGTTCTCCAGTCTGTTCAGTACAATCAATTCGGTGAACGACGACATTGTTCAGGTTGTGGTCTCGCCGGATCAATTCCTGCAGTCGCAACACAACCGGCCGCGATCGAACAGCCTGCACCGCCCAATTGACATCAATGTGGAGAATCAGCGACTCAGTTTTCAAGATCGCGTGTAGCTCGTTGGGAGTACGGATCGTGTCGGTTGATACACGGCTCATGCCATCCAACCCCATGATGATCTCGCGCTGACCAACGACCGTGCCCTCAGCGGGCAACTTCTGTTCGTCCGCTATTGCCAGCTGCTGAAACAATGTGTCGGGCCAGAAGTGGGTTCCCGCGGCAAAAAGCCCCATCCTTTTCAGCAGCTCCCGTCGAGCGGTTTCGAATGCCCCCGAAATGCGATCGGCCTTTTCAATGTGGTTCAAATCTTCACCAATCTTGGAATGTGACGGCGCGATCATTCCAGAATTTCCCGAACGACGCGGGCGTCGGTGACCCTCGCATCGGTGAGCGATTCTTCGCTGCCGTCGTGCGAGTACGTAAGCCGGGTATGGTCGATTCCCAATTGATGAAGCAACGTGGCGTGCAGATCGGATACTCCCACTCGGTCTTCGACCGAGCGATAGCCGACCTCGTCGGTCGCCCCATGAACATGACCACCCTTGAATCCGCCCCCCGCAAGAATCGCGCTGAAAGCGTTGCGGTTATGATCGCGGCCGGTGCCGTTTTGCGAGACGGGAAGCCGACCGAACTCGCCCGACCAAATGACGATCGTGGAATCGAGCAGCCCGCGCCGCTTCAAGTCACGAATCAACGCTCCCGACGGCTGATCGCACTTCTTGCAAATGGCTTCGTTCTCGGTCTTGGTGTTGCTGTGCGCGTCCCAAGGCTGAAAGGCGGGTTTGACGGGGGGAAAGACCTGTACGAACCGCACCCCACTTTCGACGAGCCGGCGCGCCATCAGGCAGCGCGTGCCGTAACCAGCGGATTCCGCGTCTTCGAGGCCGTAAAGGCGCTTGGTCTCGGCCGTCTCCTTCGTCAGGTCCAGCAAGTCTCCCGCCGCCAATTGCATCCGGGCCGCTAATTCGTAATTGCTGATCCGCGCCTCGAGGTCCGATTCGAACGGGTACTTGTCGCGGTGATCGCGATTGAGCTGCGCCAGCAAATCGAGTTGATTCCTCCGCAACAGATCCGGCACGGGTGTCGGTGGCCGCAGGTTGAGCACGGGCGTCCCCGCCGTCGCAATTTCAGTCCCTCGGTAAACCGCCGGCAACCAGCCGTTCTGCCAGAGGAGCGTTCCGCTCGTGTTGTAGCCCTCAGGATCGCGCAGCACGAGGTACGCGGGCAGGTTCTCATTCTCGGAACCGAGACCATAGCTGACCCAGGAGCCAAAAGCGGGACGGCCAGGGAAGATTTTGCCCGTATTGAGCAGAACGAGCGCCTCCGTGTGGTTGTTGTGTTCCGAGTACATCGAGCGAACCAGGCAAAATTCGTCGGCCATCGCACCGAGGCGCGGCAATAAGGTCGACATCTCCGTGCCGCACTGACCGTACTTTTGAAACTCCAACGGGGAGGCCATCAGTTTGTCGGAGTTCCCCATCTGGAACGTCTCGACCGCGAGCGTTTGGCCGGCGCGCTTTGTCAGTTCAGGCTTCGGATCAAACAGATCCATCTGGCTCGGACCACCATTTTGCATCAGCATGATGATGGCCTTGGCGCGAGGCTCGAAATGCGTACGGCGCGGGGCCGGTGGTGGTGTCGCCGTCGAACCGGCCGCACGTGCAAACTCATCGTGCGACAAGGCCGCAAACGCGACTCCACCAAAGCCAAGTGCCGAGGTTCGCAGTGCCGAAGTCCTCAGCATCGCACGGCGAGTCATTTTACTCATGTTGAATCGAAGAACCTTTCCGTCAGGGAACCACCAGGAATTCACTCGTGTTGAGCAGGGTGTGACAGATCCGCGTGAACGCGCGCTTCTCGGATTCAGCGATATTGTTTTGCGGATCGGCTTGACGATCGTATTCGACCTCGCGGTTCAATGCGGCGCTGCACCACTGTATTTCGCGCTCCGATGGCGTTCGCCCCAAGGTCAATTCGAAGACGGCGGAGATCCAACGGTCCCAGGTACCCGCCGTCGCCTGTGCTTGCTCGGCCTGTACTTGTTCGGCCGTTTTCTGCTCGGCCGTTTTCTGCTCGGCCGTTTTCTGCTCGGCCGTTTTCTGCTCGGCCGTTTTCTGCTCGACCGTTTTCTGCTCGACCAGGACCCGCTCCGACAGGGCGGCGGCCTGCTCCAAGACGAAAGCGTCGTTTAACATGGTCAGCGACTGCAGCACGACAGCCGACGATGACCGCTCGGAACAATTCGTCGCCAGGTTCGGCTGGTCGAACACGTTCAACAGCGTGGGATGGTAGTTTCGGCGTGAGAGAAGATAAATGGTCCGTCGATATTGCATCGACGGCGAGGGCAGCCCCTCCGTTTTGACGACAAACGACCCGTCCGGTCGAGGCACGACTGGGACGGGCGGACCGCCCATCGAACGATCGAGCTTACCGCTGGCCGTTAGAATCGCGTCGCGCACGGCCTCCGATTCGAGTCGGCGCATCCGCTGCTTCCAGAGCAACTTGTTCCCGGGATCAACCTGCTGGGAACGTTCATCGTTGCGGACCGAGGTTTGCCGGTAGGCGGTCGACCTCATGATCCGCTTCAGGAAAGGTTTCAAACGCTGCCCCTCGGTGACAAACGCCGCGCTCAACCACTCGAGCAGTTCAGGATGGCTGGGCTTGGCGCCCGTCACGCCCAAATTGTCGGTCGTTTCGACGATCCCGTGCCCGAACAAATGCTGCCAGATTCGATTCACACGGACGCGGATCACCAGCGAGCCGGCGGGCGAATTTGGGTCGGTCAACCATTTCGCCAGGGCCGTTCTGCGGCCACTCGATCCAAACTGGGGCACGATTTCGTTACTGGTGTCGGCGGCACCTGCCAGCACCTCCGGCAGTCCTGGAGCGACCTCGTCGCCGGGCGTCAAGTAATTCCCCCGGTCCAAAAGGCGAGTTGGCGTCGGCGGCCCGACGTCATACACGGCTTGCCAATGCTGGAACGTGCGTTTCTGGCCGCCAATGTTCGCGATTTGCTTTTCAAGATCGGCCGTCGTGCCCTTGTCCGCCTGAGAAAGAATCGCGGCCAGGTCCTCGGGCTTGATCTTCAGGAGTTCCTCGAACTTGCCCGCCAAGTACTTCTGGACTTCATTGCGCTCAGCGGCCGGCGTGCGGACCGACGTGTGAACGTCGGCGCGGATCGGCGCCGGAAGCTGAGCGAGCTTGAGGTCGAGCAAACGCTGCTCGTAGGGCTTTCGCAGTTCGGCGATTCGGCCTCGAAGTCCGGCGATCTGCAGATCGAGACGCGAATTGTACTCTTCGATGTTTTTCTTCTCCGCAGAGGAGACGTTCGGAAGCTGTCGCGACGCCGGCTGTAGCCACGAGTCGGGATTGTAGGCAGGCTGAAACAATGCCTGCCAGCGGTAATAGTCCGTCTGAAGCAATGGCTCGTATTTGTGGTCGTGGCACTTGGCGCACTGAATCGTGAGCCCCAGCAGATTATTCGCCACGACTTCCTGGGTCCGCTCCAGAATCTGCTGATGAACATCACGTCGGTTCAATTCGTTGGCGTTCGTGTCATCGGGACTGGTGCGCAAGAACCCCGTGGCGACCAGCAGCGGTTGGATTTCGGGTGTGTATTGATCGGCATCGCGCCAATCCGCGCACTCGTCCCCCGCAAGCTGTTCAAGCAGAAAGCGATCGAATGGTTTGTCGTCGTTGAACGAAGCGACCACGTAGTCGCGAAATAGCCACTTGTTCTCCGCGGCGCTGATGATCTCGGCATCGTTGTCCAGGCCCTGCACGTCGACATATCCCGCATTGTCCAGCCAGTGCCTGCCCCACCGCTCGCCGAAGTGAGGCGATTCGAGCAGAGCGTCCAGCAGCCGCTCGTAGGCTTGCGGTGAGTCATCCTGCAGAAACGCTCGGATCTCGTGGGGAGAGGGCGGGAGTCCGACCAGATCGAAGAATGCGCGCCTCACCAACGCGTTGCGGTCGGCATCCGCGGCCAGGGTTAATCCGTTTTGCTCCAGCAAATTGGCGACAAATGCGTCAATCTCGTTGCGAACTCGATCTCGATCGATCACCTGCGGCGCGCTTGTCGGTGCGAGCGGCAGGAACGCCCAGTGTTGGGGCTGCGCGTCTTTCTCGACCTCCTTTTCGACGCGTGTCGCCGAGTCCAAAGCCGACTCATCCGCCACCGAGCGATTCGCGCGCAGACACGACGCGCAGCCGACGAGAATGCTCAGGCAAGCGAAGTTGATCGAACGAAACGACACGCGGCGTTCTCCCGGTGGGCGGAACCAGGCGTCAAACCCGCGTGCAGTATAACATGGCCTGATCTTGTCTGGCGATGTCCCCGATAGCGGATTGGCACCAATGCCTTTTGCTTCGGGGCACTTGACGACGCGCGTCGTTATCGGCATCATCCCAAGTAACGACACTTGTCGTCGCACCGTATTCGATTCGGATGAGGAGCAATTCGACGGAAACGTTGCGAAACTCCGGGACAGCGCCTGGAGCAAGCGCGACCTCCCCTTCAAGACGGTGATCGACCAGCAGGTGGCCGGCAACGATTTTTCCGGAAAGACCAGCCAATGCTACAGAGTTGTCGAGTGGCCCACTCTGATCGTAATTGATCCGCAAGGCAAGGTCGTGGGGCCGGTCGCAAAGAATAAGCTTGCAGACGCGATCAGACGACTACTGGACGAAATGCCAGGCAAGTAAGCTCGATTCCGGGCCATCTTTGCCGCCGTAGCAAATGGTACGACCAGATATACCGTGCGTTTTACCGCCTCCATCGGGCTCCTAGGTCGCAATTCGTAAGAGTCAATCCGACGATTGAGAATTTGACTGCGAAAAGAACACACCCTACCTTTGAGCGTGTACTTACCTATTCACCAAGTGGGGGACCACGTTCGTGACAACTACTAAATTGTCTGCGACTGTTGTGATCGGAGTGGGTGCAGCTCTCGTGGGCGTCATTGCGGGCTGGGATTTGGCGCCGTTGACTTTCGAGTTGGGACGCACTCAACTAGCTGCCGTGTGCTCGATCTTCGGCGTGATTTTCGGCGTGGCCGGTTGTTGCATTGCATCCGAACGTGCTGAAGCGCGCGCCCGAAAACAACAGCAGCTCGAAAGTGTCGCAAGGCTAGGGGTGCTGATCGCTCGATCGACTCGACGCGAGCGAGCAATGATCGGCCGATCCTGAGCCGTCGCGGCGCCTATGTCCCGGGCGCCTGCCATCTTGCAGAAGATGTCGGCGCGGCGCGGCAATCCGATGCTTCGCTTCAATCTCGAGAACATGACCGCTTGAAACCAACCGCACGTCGTTCGAACGACTTGCTCGCTCTCGATCTCCGCAGGCAATCTGGCACTGCGCGAGGGCGCCCAAGCGAACGGTCGGCTGACCGCCTACAACTGGCGCGGCACGATTACCTGGTTGACGGGCAATCCGACCTTCTTCGAGAAGCCAACTCGCGCTTTCTCGACCGGCTCGCGAATCGCTGCAGGAAGCCCGCCTTGCCAGCAAGCAAATGATAAACTACGATACGTTGGAACTTTTCCCCGATAGCTCAGTTGGTAGAGCGAGCGGCTGTTAACCGCTAAGTCCAAGGTTCGAGTCCTTGTCGGGGAGCTTCGGAAACACGGCCGAATGTTCATCCGTGGTCAACTTGTCCAATTCGTCGCGGGACACAATCGCGGGGCCGCGAAATTGGCCGCTCAGTGCCTGCTATTAGCCTGCCTGTTCGCGGGCTACCACTTCGGACTACAGTGGCTGATGCTGCACGCCGGGCTGAAACTGGGGGCGGTGCGCCCCAGCGACAAGGTCTACCGGTTCGTGCCGCTTTATGGTTACTGGGAACCGCACCTCAAGACCGGGCTGCTCGTCGCCGTCGCCGTCATCGCGGGCTGGCTGTGGTACTTTTGCCGGTGGATTTGGCTTGCTCGCACACACTTGGCTGTCGTGCTGCCAGCCCTAATGATCGCCCACGTGCTGATTGCATCGTCGGTGGCGATGATCGATGGCGGTCCGCGTCGACTATGGCGACCGTACGAGTTACTCGACGGCACCGACTATATCGGCGCGGTGGCAAAGGTCGATTCGCTGAAAGCATTCCTGAGCGATTACCCGTCACTGATGCCCGAATTACCAATGCATTGCCGCACTCACCCGCCCGGTGGCGTGCTGTTTCTGTGGGCCGTCGCCCTGCTGTTTGGCGATGGGCCGGTGCCCGCCGCCTGGGCGACGATTTTCGGCAGTTCACTGATGGTCCCTGCCGTTTACCTGTTGGCGCGCAACGTGCTCGACGAACAGTCCGCTCGGCTCGCATCGAGTTTTTTTATTCTGTCGCCCAGTATCGTGATGTTCTCTGCGACATTGCTCGACGCGGTCTTCGGGGTACCGATCGTGTGGAGCGCCTATTTCCTCTGGAAAGCGCGCGGCGGCCGACCGCTGGTTTACGGTGCATTGGGCGGTGCGGCGGCGGCGATCGCCGCTGGAATGACGTTTTCGGCCTCGTTCCTGGCGCTATGGGCCGTCGTCGTTCTTGCGCTCACCGCGCTCGCTGAGCAGTGCCGAATTCGGAATTCACTCCTGGGGATGACTGCGGCGGTGGCGACGAGCGCGGTCTTGTACGCGGCACTTTATGCCTGGTCCGGCTACGACGCCTGGGCCACGTTCGCCGAAGCGATGGCGGGGCAGAGTAAGATCATGGCCGGCCGAGGGCATGATAGCTTGCGACAAGACTTGCACTTCGCGGTGGCCAACCTGGTGGCGTTTTCGTTCTGTGCGGGCTTGCCCCTGGCCACATTGTGGTTGCGGCGAATTGGCCACCTGCTGCTCGGCGTCGACAAAGATGCCGGCGACCGTTTGCTCGCGGGCAGCTTTCTGGTGTCGCTGACGATCTTCGCCGCGGCACCCCTCTATACCCTGGAGGTCGAGCACATCTGGTTGTTTCTGGTTCCCTTTGTCGCGATCGGCGCCGCCGCGGTCGCCGAACGAGACAGTAACGATGGCCAGGGACATGCGATCGCCGTCACCTCGCTCGTGCTCTTGGCGGTGCAAACCGTTCTGATGGAGGTGTTTCTGGAGACGACTTGGTAATCAGCTCGTATGCTCGTTGCAATACTCGGTCTAACCAGTGACGTCACGTCGGGGTGCCAGCCACTCGCCGTTGCCGCGCCGCCATTAGTTTGCCGCAGTGCCACTGCAAATTCCAGCGTGCAACTTAGCCACATTTCAGAACTCCTTCCAGTCGAGCGACGAGGCCGGCACTTGACCCCCGCCCTGGCGGTCCTAGACTGGTAAGTTTGGGCACGCGCGAGAGAACCGATTGTCGTTCGACAGCGCGTGTCGCCCGGTCGATTTTCGAGGATCGCGACGTGCCTGGGACCTGTGTAATTGGCCTGCAATGGGGAGACGAAGCCAAGGGCAAAATCGTCGACTTGTTGACCGATCGCCACGACATTGTCGTTCGCTACCAGGGGGGCGCAAATGCCGGGCATACCGTCGTCACCGGCGGCCAAACCTACAAGCTCTCGCTCATCCCCAGCGGCATCCTCCGCCCAGAGGTGCAGTGCGTCGTCACCGGCGGTGTCGTGCTGAATCCCCCCAGCATCCTGGCTGAAATCGACGGACTCGTCGAACGCGGCGTCGCGGTCGCCAAGAACTTGATGATCAGCGACCGGGCCCATGTGATCTTTCCCTGGCACATCATCGAAGACAGGCTGGTCGAGGGCCGCGCCTCCAATTCCGAAGCCATCGGAACGACGATGCGCGGCATCGGACCCTGCTATCGCGACAAGGTCGGCCGGGCCGACGCAATCCGTTTGGGCGACTTGTACCGCGACAACATCCGCGAGCGTATCGAACAGGTCGCGGGACACAAAAACCAGTTCATCGGGGCGCTGGCCGCCGGCGCGCAGTTCGAGCCGCTCGATGCTGCCAAGATCGTCGCTGAATACGAAACCTACTCGCGGCGGCTGCGTCCGTACGTCGCCGATACGACCACATTCCTGCTCGACGCCCTGGAGGCGGGGCGGCGTGTGCTGTTCGAAGGGGCCCAAGGGGCGCTCTTGGACGTCGACCACGGCACATTCCCCTACGTGACGAGCAGCAACAGCTCGGGAGTGGGAATTCCTTCGGGGTCCGGCGTGCCCGGCCGCTATTTGCAAAAGATCATTGGCGTGGTCAAGGCCTACGGCACGCGGGTGGGCGGCGGGCCGTTTCCGACCGAGCAGGCCAATGCCACGGGCCAGCACCTGCGCGACCGCGGAAATGAGTACGGCACCGTGACGCGCCGCCCGCGGCGCTGCGGCTGGTTCGACGCGGTCGCGGTCCGCTATACATCGCGGCTCAGCGGTGTCGATTCGCTGTCCGTGATGCTGCTCGACGTCCTCAGCGAACTGGACGAAATCCAGATCTGCACGGCCTACGAGATCGGCGGGCAGCGGGTGACGGTGTTTCCCAGCCACGTCGACGACCTGCGCATGGCCAAAGCGGTGTACGAAACGTTGCCGGGCTGGCGCGAGGAAATCAGCCACGTCCGCCGCCTGGCCGACCTGCCTGCCAATGCCCGGCGATATCTCGACCGGCTCAGCGAGATTATTGGCCGCCCGGTCGAGATCGTGTCGGTCGGACCCGACCGAGAGCAGACCATTCATGCCGAGTAGCGGAGCGACGCGGGTGCCCAAGACCTCCTCAATTCCCGAGCTCGACTTGAGCGATGTGCCGGCTGACAAGCGCCCCCGGCACATTGCGGTCATCATGGACGGCAACGGCCGTTGGGCCGAACGTCGCGGACTGCCACGTATCGAAGGGCACCGCCACGGTGTGGCCAGCGTCCGCTCGACGACTGAGGAAGCCGCGCGGCTGGGCATCGGGCAACTGACGCTCTACTGCCTTTCGAGCGAGAACTGGAAACGACCCCGTCGCGAACTCGATTTGTTGATGCACCTTCTCGAGCAGTACCTGATCGAGGAGCGCAGAACCTTGGCCGACGAGAACGTGCGGCTGAACGTGATCGGCCGCCGCGAAGGACTGCCCCCCAGCGTGCTGACGGAGATGGACAAGACGATCGAGCTGAGCAGCTCGCACACCGGCATGGTGCTCTGCCTGGCGATCAACTACGGCGGTCGTGGCGAGGTCGCCGACGCGGTACGCGCGATCGCCCGCGAAGTCCGGTCGGGCCGTCTAGACCCGGAGGCGGTAACCGAGGAGACGGTCGCTGAGCACCTTTACACCGCGGGCATGGCCGACCCCGATCTGTTGATTCGCACAGCGGGCGAAATGCGAATCAGCAACTTCCTGCTCTGGCAGATCAGCTACGCCGAGCTTTGGGTTACCGAGCATTGCTGGCCCGAGTTTCGTGAGTCGGACCTGCACGCCGCGATCCGCGACTTCGCCGCGCGCGATCGCCGCTTCGGTGGATTGAATTTGGGTTAGAACACGCGACCATGGAAACTCCGGAGCATCCGCGGATCGTTGATCTCGATTCGGCATTGCGCCGCTTGGGCGGAAACGAAGAGTTACTTACCACCCTCGTACGATTCTTTTTCGAAGATTCGCCGGGCTTGCTGACAAAAGTTCGAGGGGGCGTCGCAAGTCATGATGCCGCGGCGGTCAGGCTCGCGTCGCACACGTTGATCGGGCTTTCGTCGAACTTTGGCGCCGAACTTGCCATGGCGGCCGCTCGCCGGCTTGAGGAACTTGCGATCGCCAATGACTGGGGCCAGATCAATGCCGCGGCGGCGGTTTTGGAACACGAAATCTCGCGTGTTACCGAGGCATTAACGCGGCGCGGAGGCGCCCCTTCGAGCTAAATGAATTCGTGCCATCGTAGAACGAGTCTTCCGAGGCGTCGTCGCCAGGTTCGGTCGCACGGTCGATTCCTTGGCGCCAACGTCAAACACTGCTAGGCTCGAAGTATGGCAAGTGTGTTGCGGATTCTCGTAGTCGATGACAGCCGGGACGGTGCCATAACCAGTATGATGTTGCTTCGCTCCTTGGGCCACGATGTGACGTCGGCCCAAGAGGGGCTGGTGGCGATTGAGGAGGCGTCTCGTTTCAAGCCCCATCTCGTGCTGGTCGACATTGGCATGTCGCCCCTTGACGGCTACGAAATCGCGAAACGGCTGCGACGTGAACCCGATCTCGCCCACACCACACTGGTGGCCGTCACCGGGTACTCCGATGAAACCCACCGAGAACGAGCCGAGGCCGCCGGTTTCGCCGAGTACCTCGTGAAGCCGGTCGGCCTGGACCAACTCCGCGACCTTCTCGAGCGGGTCGCTTCCTAGGAAGTGGCGAGCCTCCCGTTGGCGGCACCTCAGCGCGGTGATGCGCAAGCAGCTATGGTAGATCGATTGGTCCGGCCGGCGAGGTTGGCAATCACGCCGGCCAGTACGGCCGGCTCGATCGGCTTCGAGGCATGGCGCTGAAAACCTGCCGCCAATGCGCGCTGGGAATCCTCGTCGCGGGCGAACGCCGTCAAGGCGAGGGCCGTCACATCTCCGCCGTCCTCGACGGGAAGGGCCCGTACCTGGCGAATCAGGTCATAACCGTCTTCTTTGGGCATACCAATGTCGCTGACCAGGACATCGGGTGCCTGCACCCGGAATTTCTTTAGTGCCTCGGCGGCGCTTGCCGCCGTTTCTACGGTCGCTCCATAAAGCGCCAGAATCCTGGAAATCGTGCGGCGGCTGTCAGCCTCGTCGTCGACGACCAGCACACGCAAACCGCTCAGGCTGAGTTCGGCCGCCACGGTCGGCGCAAGATGTGTGATAGCCTCGCCATTTGCGCGGTCATCCGTCGCGACGGACGCCAGCGGCAGGTTGACATAAAACGTCGCTCCATGTCCGAGCCCGGCGCTGGCGGCGCGTACCGCGCCACCGTGTAGTTCGATGACATGCCGAACGATGGCCAGCCCCAAGCCCAGCCCTCCATGCGATCGCTTTGTGCCGTCTTCGGCTTGGCGGAAGCGGTCGAAAATGCGCGGCAGAAAATCGGGCGCAATCCCCTCACCGGAGTCGCTAACTTCAATCTGGGCCTGGTGTCGGTCGCAGCGTAACCGCACGCGGATTGTCCCACCTGGAGGCGTGAACTTAACGGCGTTAACCAGCAAGTTCGAAACCGCCTGTCGCAAACGGTCCGGATCGCCTAGTACGTCGCAGGGTTCGTCGTCGAATTGAACATCGAGTGCGATCTGCTTGGCATCGGCGGTCTGTCGTACCATTTCGAGGGCGGCATCGACCACCGAATTCAATGAGACACCGCGCAATTTCAGTTGTAGCTTGCCAGAGATAATCCGCGACACGTCCAACAAGTCGTCGATCAACCTTGCCTGAGCGAGCACGTTCCGTTCGATGATCTCAAGTCCGTTGGCGGTTTCCTCGTCGTCGAGCGCCCCGGTACGGAGCAATTGGGTCCAACCGAGCATCGCGGAAAGCGGCGTGCGCAGCTCATGCGAAAGAGTGGCCAGGAATTCATCCTTGAGCCGGTTGGCCTCGCGGGCCTCGGCGTTGAGCACATTTTCGATGGCGATCGAGCCCATCCGCGCAAGCTGCGCCAATACGGCCTCGTCGTCGGCGTTGAATTCGCCCTCCGGCTTGTCGCACACGTGGACCAGGCCTAATGCGCGTCCTTGGTGGTCGGTCAAGAAAGCAGCCATCCAGGCACTTGCTGGATCGCCGGCGAGGAACGCACCCAAGGCGCGCCAAGGTGGCAGTGCGGCCATTGACGACGCGCTCAAGCCGCCAAGCTGAATCAAGTCATGCCACGCAGCCCTCCATTGAACGTTGGTCGTCTCATCATGGTTTCCTGGCCCAACCTCCGATGACCCCGATGTGTACCACCGAGTCGGCGACTCGATGTGATCCCAGGCGCCGATGGCCGTTGCTTTCCCCGCGCCGAGCACGTCGCGGGCGGCGTCAGTCATCAGGCGCAGGACCGTATCCGACGTGGGAGCCGAGTGGATCGTCAATGATGCCTGAGCCAATCGGTGCAACTGCTCAGCGCGAAGTTGCAAATGCTGGGCTTGCCGTTCCACCTGCCGGGTCTTACGGTGCAAATCGAGAAACACCGAGACCTTGGTCCGCAAGACTTCTGGAACAACAGGCGCCAGGATGTAATCGACCGCGCCTAGTGAATAGCCACGTGCCGCCAGCATATCGTCGCCGAACGACGTGATGAAGATGATCGGCGTGTGCTCGGAGTATTTTCGCTGGCGGATCAAGGCCGCCGTCTCGAATCCGTCCATTTCCGGCATGTTCACATCGAGCAAAATCACCGCGAAGTCGCGCTCCAGCAGGCGCCGCAGCGCCTTGCGGCCCGATTGCGCCGTGATGATGTTCGGACACAAGTCCTCCAAGAGCGCCGAAAGCGCCAAGAGCTTGTCGGCGCGATCGTCGACGATCAAGATCGCGAGTCCGTCGTCAGGTGTAGCCATTTTAGTTCGTCGTCATTGACCCCATAAACTTTATCTCCTGTTCGTCATTTCCTCAGCCAGACGCCCAGCATTGCCAACAGTTGCTCAGTGTCAACCGGTTTGGCGATGTAGTCCGAGGCGCCGGCCTCGATGCACTTTTCGCGGTCTCCCTTCATCGCTTTGGCGGTCAATGCGATGATCGGGAGGGTCGGGAATTTGCCCGAGTCGCGAATGGCCCGCATCGTGTCGTAGCCGTCCATGGTGGGCATCATGATATCCATCAGTACCACGTCGATATTCGCAGTGTCATCGAGCCGGTCGAGCGCGGCACGGCCGGTTTCAGCCCGCACGACTTGCATTTCGTGCCGCTCCAGCAGGCTGGTCATGGTGAAGATGTTTCGCACGTCGTCGTCGACCACCAGCACGCGTTTGCCCGCCAGCGCGCTGTTGGGAGAGTGCAGTTTCTCGACGATCTCGCGCGCCGTGGGATGCAACTGGTCGACGCGGCGATGGAGGAACCGGGTAGTTTCGTCGACGAGCCGCTCAGTCGAGGGCGCAACGCTCAGCGCCAACTGCTTCTCAAGCCGCTTCAATCTTTTAGCCTCGATTGGGGGCAGTTCGCCGGCCAAATCGATAACCACCCGCACGCCGGCCGAATCTCCCTCGCGGCGAAGTGCTTCTAGTAAATCCAGCGCCGAGCCAAGGTACTGCTCCGCCCCAGGCGCGCCGACCTTCAAAACCACGAGGCAATCGGGGTGCGCATCACGGACCGCCGCCAGCGCGCCGTCATCCAGTTTAATTGCGGCGACCCGCACGTCGTCGCCGTCTAGCAGTTCGGCTAGTTCACGGTGACGTGTTTCGTCGCCGACAATCGCCAGCGCCCGGGGCCGCGGCGCGCAATAGGTTTCGATTCGGGCCCAGGCCTGTTCAAGGTCGTCCTGGCTTTGCAGCGGCTTGGCCAGCGCTCCAATCGTCCCCAAACAGGGGCCGCCTTCGATTTCATCGGTGGTGGTGATCAGGTAAACCGGTATGTGGCGCGTCGCCAGGTCGTCGCGCAGGTGGGCCAGGATCCGCCAGCCGTTGATGTCGGGCAGGCGGATGTCGAGCGTGATGGCCAGAGGCTGCAGCTTTCGCGCCAGCGCCAGGCCATCGGTGCCGCGCAGCGCCACGGCCGCCTTGAAACCGCGCCGGCGGGCCGAATCCAACAGGACGTGGGCGAAGACCGGGTCGTTTTCGATGATCACCAACGAGTGATCGCCGGGTTGAATCTGCTCGCGATCGTCATTCAATTCGAAGACGGCGGGCACGACGGCGGCTTGCATGTTCACGGCCATGGCCTCTTGCGGTGGCAACGGCGCGAGCGGCGGCGGCACCAACGTCTCGGACCGCTGCGGCTTGACGGGCACGTAATTCAGGGGCAGGAACAACGTGAACGCGCTGCCCTCACCCGGCGTGCTGGCCAGGCGGATTTCGCCCCCAAGCAGACGCGCGATTTCACGGCTGATGGCCAACCCCAGCCCCGTTCCGCCGTATTTGCGACTGGTGCTGCCGTCGGCCTGCTGAAAGGCCTCGAAAATGATTTGTTGCTTCTCGGGCGGAATGCCAATTCCCGTGTCGACCACCGTTAATGCGATGACTCGGCCGGCATGGTCGAGCGCTTCATGGCCGAGGCTCCAGCCGCTTTCGACCGGCGCCACCCGCACAGAGACCACCCCGCGCTCAGTGAACTTGAAAGCGTTCGAGAGCAGATTCTTGAGCACCTGCTGCAAACGCTTGGCGTCGGTCACCACCGCCGAGGGCAATCCCTGGTCGAAACTCAGAACAAACCCGAGCTTGCGGGCCTCGGCCACGTGACGGAAAGTCCGATCGATGTAATCGTGCAGATCCCTGAACGAAATCTCGCCCACGTCGAGCACTACCGTGCCTGATTCGATCTTCGAAAGATCGAGGATGTCGTTGATTAGCGACAAGAGGTCGTTGCCCGCCGCGTGGATCGTTTGGGCGAACTCCACCTGCCGCGTCGAGAGGTTGCCGTCGATGTTGCGTCCAAGCTGGTCCGATAGGATCAGCAGGCTGTTCAAAGGCGTGCGGAGCTCGTGCGACATGTTGGCCAGGAATTCCGACTTGTACTTGGAGGTCAGGGCCAATTGGGCGGCCTTTTCCTCGAGCGCCCGTCGGGCTTGCTCCACCTCACTGTTCTTCCGCTCGACCTCCACGTTCTGCTCGGCCAACAACTGCGCTTTCTCGCCAAGCTGCTGGTTCGTCGCTTGCAGCTCATGTTGCTGGGTCTGCAGCTCGCGGGCCAGCGACTGCGACTGCTTGAGCAAGTCCTCGGTGCGCGTGTTGGCCTCAATCGTGTTGAGCACGATACCAATGCTCTCGGTCAACTGATCGAGGAACGTCAGGTGCATCGGGTTGAAGCGGTCGAGCGAAGCCAACTCGAGCACCGCCTTGACTTGGCCTTCGAACAGCACGGGTAATACGATCACGTTCTGGGGCGGGGCCTCGCCCAGTCCGGACGAGATCTTGATATAGTTGGGCGGGACCTCATTCAGCAGGATCCTTTGCTTCTCAACGGCGCATTGGCCGACCAATCCCTCGCCCAGGTTGAACACGCTGCCGACGTTTTTCCGTTGTTTGAATGCGTAGCCGGCCAGAAGCTTGAGACGTGACTGGTCATTCGATTGGTCCATGGTGTAGAACGCGCCCTGTTGGGCTTCGACCACCGGCGCCAGCTCGGAAAGGATCAGCCGTCCCACGGCCAAGAGGTCTTTCTGACCTTGCAACATGCGGGAGAACTTGGCCATGTTGGTCTTGAGCCAGTCCTGCTCGTTGTTCTTGACCGTGGTGTCCTTGAGATTACCGATCATTTCGTTGATGTTGTCCTTGAGCGCGGCGACCTCGCCCGAGGCCTCGACCTTGATGCTGCGCGTCAAGTCTCCCTTGGTCACGGCCGTGGCGACCTCGGCGATCGCGCGCACTTGCGTCGTCAGGTTGGCCGCGAGCTGGTTCACGTTGTCGGTCAGGTCCTTCCAAGTGCCGGCGGCGCCGGGCACGCTGGCCTGGCCGCCCAGCTTGCCTTCGACCCCCACTTCGCGGGCGACGCCGGTCACCTGGTCGGCGAAGGTGGCCAACGTATCGATCATACCGTTGATCGTGCCCGCCAGCGCGGCGATCTCGCCTTTGGCGTCGACCGTCAACTTGCGAGTCAGGTCGCCATTGGCCACCGCCGTGACGACCACCGCGATGCCACGGACCTGGCTGGTGAGGTTGCCGGCCATGAAGTTGACGTTGTCGGTCAGGTCCTTCCAGGTGCCGGCCACGCCTTTGACCTCGGCCTGACCACCGAGCTTGCCTTCGGTACCCACTTCACGGGCCACGCGTGTCACTTCGGCGGCGAACGAACTGAGCTGATCGACCATCGTGTTGATCGTGTCCTTGAGCTCAAGGATCTCGCCCTTGACGTCGACCGTGATCTTCTTCGAGAGATCGCCGTTGGCCACCGCGGTCGTGACGGCCGCGATGTTGCGGACCTGGCTGGTAAGGTTTCCGGCCATGAAGTTGACGTTGTCGGTCAAATCCTTCCAGGTGCCGGCCACACCCTGCACGTCGGCCTGCCCACCCAGCTTCCCTTCGGTACCCACTTCACGGGCCACGCGCGTCACTTCGGAGGCGAACGAGCGGAGCTGATCGACCATCGTATTGATGGTCCCCTTGAGCTCAAGGATTTCGCCGCGCACATCGACGGTGATTTTCTTGGAAAGGTCGCCGTTGGCCACCGCAGTCGTGACGGCCGCGATGTTGCGGACCTGGGCCGTGAGATTGCCGGCCATCGAGTTCACGCTGTCGGTCAGGTCTTTCCACGTGCCGGCCACCCCTTGCACGTCGGCCTGCCCGCCCAGCTTCCCTTCGGTGCCCACCTCGCGCGCCACGCGGGTCACTTCCGAGGCGAACGAACGGAGCTGGTCGACCATCGTGTTGATCGTGTTCTTCAGCTCGAGGATTTCGCCCTTGACGTCGACGGTGATTTTTTTCGACAGGTCGCCGGTGGCGACCGCCGTGGTCACCGCGGCGATGTTGCGGACCTGGCTCGTGAGGTTGCCGGCCATCGAGTTGACGCTGTCGGTCAGGTCCTTCCAGGTGCCGGCCACGCCTTTGACCTCGGCCTGCCCGCCCAGCTTTCCTTCACTGCCCACTTCTCGGGCAACGCGCGTGACCTCGGATGCGAACGAGTTGAGCTGGTCGACCATCGTGTTGATCGTGTCTTTCAATTCGAGGATTTCCCCGCGCACGGCCACGGTGATCTTCTTCGAGAGGTCGCCGTTGGCCACCGCCGTGGTGACCGCGGCGATATTGCGAACCTGGCTGGTGAGGTTGCCGGCCATCGAGTTGACGCTGTCGGTAAGGTCCTTCCAGGTGCCGGCCACACCTTTGACCTCGGCCTGCCCGCCGAGGATACCTTCGGTGCCCACCTCGCGCGCCACGCGAGTCACCTCGGCGGCGAACGAGCTGAGTTGATCGACCATGGTGTTGATCGTGTTTTTCAGCTCGAGGATTTCGCCCTTGACGTCGACCGTGATCTTCTTCGAGAGGTCGCCCGTGGCGACCGCGGTCGTCACGTCGGCGATGTTCCGCACCTGGGCCGTCAGATTGCCGGCCATCAGGTTCACACTGTCGGTGAGGTCCTTCCACGTGCCGGCCACGCCGCGAACGTCGGCCTGTCCGCCCAGCTTGCCTTCGGTGCCCACCTCGCGCGCCACGCGGGTCACTTCGGAGGCGAAGGAGCGGAGCTGATCGACCATCGTATTGATCGTGTCCTTGAGCTCCAGGATCTCGCCTTTGACGTCGACGGTAATTTTTTTGGAAAGATCGCCGTTGGCCACGGCCTTGGTTACGTCGGCGATATTGCGAACTTGACCGGTGAGGTTGCCGGCCATGAAATTCACGTTGTCCGTCAGATCTTTCCAGGTGCCGGCCACGCCCTTGACCTCGGCCTGCCCGCCCAGCTTGCCTTCGGTACCCACTTCGCGGGCAACGCGAGTCACTTCGGCGGCGAATGAACTAAGTTGATCGACCATCGTGTTGATCGTGTTCTTGAGTTCAAGGATCTCGCCCTTGACGTCGACGGTGATCTTCTTCGAGAGGTCGCCATTGGCCACCGCGGTCGTGACGGCGGCGATGTTGCGGACCTGGCCGGTGAGGTTGCCGGCCATGAAATTCACGTTGTCGGTCAGGTCTTTCCAGGTGCCGGCCACGCCTCGGACGTCGGCCTGCCCCCCCAGTTTGCCTTCGGTACCCACTTCGCGGGCCACGCGGGTGACCTCGGCGGCGAACGAGCTGAGCTGATCGACCATCGTGTTGATCGTGTTCTTCAGCTCCAGGATCTCGCCCTTGACGTCGACGGTGATCTTTTTCGAAAGGTCGCCCGTGGCCACGGCGGTTGTGACGGCGGCAATGTTGCGGACCTGGCTGGTCAGGTTGCCGGCCATTGAGTTGACGCTGTCGGTCAGGTCCTTCCAGGTGCCGGCCACGCCGTGGACGATCGCTTGTCCGCCGAGTTTGCCCTCAGTACCCACCTCGCGGGCCACACGGGTTACCTCGGACGCGAACGAGCGGAGCTGATCGACCATCGTGTTGATGGTCCCCTTGAGTTCGAGGATTTCGCCGCGTACATCGACGGTAATTTTCTTGGAAAGGTCGCCGTTGGCAACGGCGGTCGTGACGGCGGCGATGTTGCGGACCTGGGCCGTGAGGTTTCCGGCCATTGAATTGACGCTGTCGGTTAGATCTTTCCAAGTGCCTGCCACGCCTTTCACTTTGGCCTGTCCACCGAGCTTGCCTTCGGTGCCGACTTCACGGGCCACGCGGGTGACTTCCGAAGCGAACGAGCTGAGCTGTTCGACCATCGTGTTCACGGTCTTGGCGGTGCGCAGAAACTCGCCACGCAACGGTCGCCCTTCGATCTCCAGCGCCATCGACTGAGAAAGGTCACCTTTGGCAACGGCGCCGATGACGCGAGCCGTTTCGCTGGTGGGATGAACCAGGTCGGCGATCAGCGAGTTAACCGAATCGAGCGAATCCGCCCAGGCGCCACTGACGTGCCCAATCGTAGCTCGCTGCGAGATCCGTCCTTCCTTGCCGACCACTCGGCAGACCCGTTCCAGTTCGGCGGTCATCTTCTGGTTGAGTTCGACGACGTCATTGAACGCTTCGGCAATCGAGCGGTCGAGGCCGCTTAAGTCGGCCGGCAAGCGCACGGAAAAGTCGCCTTGCTTCAGGGCCGACAGGGCGGCGAACAGTTGGCGCTTGTCAAGCCCCTCGCCGGATTCCGCCCCACTTGGCGCGACCGCTACGGCCGTCGTGTTCTGATTGCCATCCTTCGGCTTACCATTACTCGCTTGATCAACACCGTTCACGTCGCGTCGAGCATTTCTTTTTCCGTTCCCGCCACCTTGAATACGTTTGCTTCCAGCAGGAACAGTGGTCGATTGCAAGGTAGTCTTCATGCTCGCGGCCTCATGTCGGAGTTTCTTCCTGAACGGAGAGATTTCGTGGGAGATCCGGCCCATCGGACCGTATCCAGTTTGCCGAAATGGCGGATAACTGAGTCTAGGGCGGTTTGCAGACGAGTGTCAAGCAAGTTACAGCATGAGCAAGGAGGAGTGAATCGGGACTTCAGGGCCCATGCATTTGTTTGAATTTAACAATGATCGCTTGGCGACCAGGTTGGTCGTCGAACGACCAATCTTGTCGAAACCTGGGCATGGCAAATAGTAACTACGCCAGACGCTCGTCCGGCGTGGCCACCGGGTCTCGCGCGCCGCGGGATCGGTGACTCGCGCGCGACACCACTCCGGGACAAACCCATTTCAGCAGATTGGGCAAAAAACGTGCCGTCTCACTTTATTCTGGCGAGGGCGGCAACAGATCCCGCAAATCGGCTTCTCGGATGACGAACAAATTGTCGTCGGATCCTGGCTGTCGCGATCCGAATTCCTCAACGGCACAGATCCATGCGGTGGCACCCTCCGCGGCTGGCCTAATCAGACGAACCCGCACGGCTCGTTGTCCGAGCATGGCGATGCGACGCTGCATGGCGGCAAATGGTTCGTTCATGATCGAACAAGTCCGCAAAAAGAACTGCACGGCCCAATCCATCGTGATCCCGGAACGATTTGAGAACGTCGCCCACGACCACTGGGACCATTTCGTGGTTTCGCATCGAAGCTAGGAATGCTCCGGCCGTGTGTGGCCAAGCAAGCGCGTAGGCGCCTTGCCTGTTTCTTGGAAAGGGCTTTACTTGAAGATTTGCGTGTCGAGGACACGCTTTGCGTTTCCTTCTTCACGGAAGATGTCCCAGCGATTGTCGGCCGCGTTGATGCCAACCTCGACCGTGCCGCTGAAATTCAGCACCTTCCGCGCCAGGTCGGTGGCGTCGCCCCGGTCGTACCGCAAAACGATGGGGTAACGGCTGCTGAGCGTTTTGGTATGCCCGGCGCGCACGACCAGCCGTTCGTCGTTGAAGATGAAATGAAAGTCCTTCGGATCGCGCGAATTGTCAATCGTCACGTCATACCGATGCTGATACAGATCCCAGCCGGTATCGGTCGGGGCGAAGTGGAACGTGCCCTTAGGTAAGACGTATCGCGTAAAGCCCACACTGCCGCCGCGATCGAACTCAATGAACCACTCCACATTGGCCGGCAACACTTGAGACATGCCCGGTTCCATCGTGTAGGCCTTCCCATTGACGACATAGTGCACATTGGCCCCGGTCGTTTTCGGGTTCACCAGCAAGACCCCGTCGTTAACTGTCGGACCTTCCGCATTGCTGATCGGATCATCGGCAATGACAGGAAGCCCCAAGGCCTCGGCCGCATTGCCTTTACCGATTTTTACTCCCCCCCGACCGCGACTGCCAACCATGACCGTGTTCTCGCTCAAGACGATTGCCGTACCGAAAGCGAGATCAGGATTGTAGATCAGCCGCACCTTGCCTGTGGGCAATGCGCTGACGGCGACGGGTTCCGGTTCGATACCCTGCAGAATCTGTCGGATCTCGGCCCAGGTCCGTAGTGCATCCAGGTTGCTCGTCAAATCGCCTTCCATCGGCTGGATTTTGGCCAATTTGCCCAACTCGTCGGTGAGCTCGGCAATCTGGTCTGGCTCGACCTCATCTTTCTGGGCATGCTGTTCCACTGAGTTGAACGCCCGCTCAACAGCCGTCTGCCGGGAGATCCGTTCGGCACCCGCGGTGTTATTTGGTTCGGCTTCCAGCCAGGCCGCGTAGACGGCGACCGGATCGACAGCCTTGACGGCTTTCGTCAGAGCGTTACGGTGCTCGGCGGACCAGCCCCCGGTCTCCGAGATCGCGTCGAGTTGGTCAGGGAACAAGGCTCGGATTTTCGTTTTGAGTTCTTCAACCTGATCGCGGATCTGGGCGTCGACTCCTTCACGAGCCGACTCGAGCCGCCGCGCTGTCAGCGGAATCGGTTGAATGACATCGTTCTTCGCGGTTTGACTCGTCTTGGCCGGAAGGCTGTTTTTGACCTCCGGCAGCGTCGGGCGGCGGGTCACATATCGCGGCCCATCTCCATACGATTGGCCCCAAGTGGATTGAATTGGTTGAATAGCCACCAATGAGGTCGCTAAACATACAATGGCCGAAGGCCAGGAACGTGAGGTTGACATGGAAATCTCCTCCAATTGAAAAGATGGTTTGGCAACGCATGCCGTTTCGTGAACCGGTCCGAACGCCCCGCATATCTAAAATTCGCGATCAATAGTATTTATTAGCAATAAGCGTGCCCAACATGCCCAGGTAAAGTCGGCATGTCTTGCCAGCGCCTGCTCGCCGGGCGGACATAGTAATGGAGGCCAGCGATGACGGCGCGGCGACCAGATTGGTCGTCGAATGGTCATTTTTACGGAAAGGTCGGGTCGCAAATGGGGACACGCCGGCACACCGTCCGGCGTGGCCACCGGGTCTCGCGCCCAGTGGGATCAGCGACCGCTGATCGCGGAGTTGGTTCGGCAAGTCGGCCGCGAGTTGGGAGAAGAAGACGGCGTGATTGTGTTCGATCCGTCGGGCTTCCCCAAAAAAGGAAAGCAGTCGGTGGGCGTGGCGCGCCAGTGGTGTGGTCGGCTGGGCAAAGTCGACAACTGTCAGGTTGGCGTCTACATGGCGTACGTCTCGCGCGTCGACCACGCCTTGGTGGACACGCGCCTGTACTTGCCCGAGGAGTGGGCTCGTGACCGCACGCGGCGCAAGTCGGTTGGCGTGCCCAAGGATGTTCGCTTTCAAACGCGCCACGCGCAGTCGCTGGAAATGCTCCAGGAACACGGCCATCTGTTGCCGCACCGGTGGGTCGCCGGTGACGATGAAATGAGTCGAAACAGCGGATTTCGCCGAGATTTGCACGCTGCCTGCGAACAGTACCTGCTGGCCGTGCCGAGCAACATGCTGATTCGCGATCTCGATGCGCCGACGCCTGAATACAACGGCCAAGGCGCTCCGCGCAAGCGGCCTTTTCAGCGCGTCGACCAGTGGCGTGATGCGCTGCGGGACGACGCCTGGACGAAGATCAACGTCCGCGACGCAGACAAAGGCCCGTTGGAAGTCGAGGTAGCGACCTGCCGCGTGAGGGCCAAGATCAACCAACGTGCAATGAAGTACGACGAGACGTTGGTGATAATTCGTTCGCTCGACGAAGAGGGTGCGACGAAGCACGACTTCTATTTCTCTGACGCGCCGCGCGAAACGACGCTCAAGGACTTTGCCCGCGTGGCGCTGTCGGCGCATCGTGTCGAGGAAGCCATCAAACGCGGCAAGAGCGAAGCCGGGTTGGCCGATTATGAAGTTCGGACGTGGCGCGGTTGGCATCACCATCAGACGCTCTCCCTAATCGCCGCCTGGTTTCTGACAAGTGAAACCCAGCGGGGGAAAAAAATGGACGCCGGCGATCACGTTGCCGCAAGTTCGCGAGGGCATTGCCATGCTCTTGCGCGCCGCTTGCAAATACGACACGCCAACGCAAATCGCCAAACACAAAACCCGCCAACTCATCCGAAACGAGGAAGCCCGGTTCTATCACCACAAAGCATCTAACCGCTTGCCGCCGTTGAGGATCAATCAGCGACGATAACTTCGGACAGTAGAATTAGGGAGCCTATGGTTTCTGCGAGGCGTCGTAATAGCCCGGAGAAGTGAGCATGTTCTCGATCACGTCGTCCCAGGCAGCCTGCGATTGCAACTCTTGAAAGAACGAATCATTAGCTTGTGGAGGTGACTCGGCGCTGCCCTGGAAGTATAGGTTCTCCCATCCGCCGCCGGTGAGGCCAGCGAGGGCGTACAGACCGCCCGCCGGTGACCCAGGAGGCGATAGCGTCAAGTCACCCGCGTTACCCGCCGCGGGATAGTCAGAATTGAGCAATTTGTCGCTGGCCTCTGGCGAACCGGCAATAGCGAGAGCGACCGCGGTGCGATTGCCGTTGCTGGCGAGCGACTGCGTCCAGACTGCTTCGCCACTGGCGTCCGCGGTCCGGCCCAATAGATCCAAGTAGAGAGCATCGACGAAGCCTTTGTTCGTACCGCCGTGTAACATGAAATACTCCGACGAGCCGAGGATGTCGGCGACAACGCTTAATTCGTCGTGGCCTCCCAAGTGGGTCGCCGAATCACCGGGCTGCCCGAGCACGTTGGTCCAGGTCTGCAGTCCAGAAGCGTCAGGCGCACGGTGCAGGAAGACCTCGAAGATCGTCGTGACGACATGGTTTTTGTACTCCTGCGAGTCCATGATATCGGGGACTACCGATGTTCGCAGGCTCGACTTGGTTTGTCCTGGGTTGTTCGCGAGAAAGCTGGTCCACGCTGCCAAACCGTTGGCGTCCGGCTCGCGGCCGAGGAGCTCGCGATACAGGTTGCGCACGAACGTCGCGTCACTGTTGTCACCCGGCTGGCCGGCTATGAAGAAGGTTTGAATCGGCGGCGTAGCCGGGTTCACCACCAGAGTGAGAGAAGTTGTATTGTTCGATTTGTTGGATTGTCGACGATTTGTACGCATTACAATTTGTAAGGCACTACCGTCTGACCCAGGGAAGCAGCACGACCAGGACGCCGAGGCAGGCACCCATAGTGATCAGCGATAGGGCAGCCAAACCCAATCTTGGCCAGCCGAAAGGTCCCGCGAAGCACAGGACTGCGACAAGGGCCAAAATCACGAATAGCAACCGCATGCTGATTTGAAAGGGCTTGTGCATGGTAAAGGCTCGCGATAACGCTTCGATTCGATGTGTTCGATTCGATTTGATTGTGCAAATAGGGTGCCCGGCCAGGGCTACCCCGCAAAACGAAGGTGGGGCGACCGCCGTATTACCACCGGCGCGAAGAAAGACCTGAGGAACTCCTGAGCGTGAGGCCATTTGGCACAGCCTTTGCTCGATCGCTACTACGGAACAAAATCATCGTGCAATAGAGGAATCGGCCCATGAACTTGTATTTTTCGTCCGCCCGCGAGCACCCATCGACTCCGCGCGAACGCATCGCTCCGCTTGCTCGTAGGGCTCGCCATCACGCTGGAACAGGAGCAATTCATTGGTTGAACCGCTCTCGTCTCAAAGTCCATCAAGTGCATCGAGTCAAGCCTGGGGCGACGTGTCTTACCACAGTTGTCACGAGGTGAAACGATGTCAGAATCCGGTTGGGGGCTATGTAAGCATTGCAAGTGGTGGCAGATCGAGCCGAAAGCGTCGATCGCCAACACCACGATGGGTCTTTGTATCGATGAGAAACTTGTCCGGTTTCGGTTGAGAGTCTCGGGAAACAGCGGCTGCAACCGGTATATGCCGGGGAAGCCGGCCCACGCCGCTGGCTCCGGGGCCAAGCCGCCTACGGCCGAAGCCACACGCTGAATGCGGAATCCTCGAGGGAAAGAATTCCGCAGGGAGTCGCCGCCTACTTCTTATGCTTGTTTTTCTTGCGGGTGGCCGCGGCTTTTTTGGCGCTGGCCGAGCGGGCCGCTTTGGTACGAGCGGCGGAGGCGGTTCCGCCGAGCCGACCGCCGCGCTTGGCCGGTTCCTTGTTCTTCGCGTGACCCCGGCCGGATCCGCCCGGCTTTTTACCGCCGCCGTCCATTTTGTTCACGGTGGCCCATGCTCGACCGGCCGCCACCTTCTCGGGAACGCCGCGTTCCTCGTATCCCTGTTCGATGTGCTCCGCCTGCCGTTTCTGTTTTTCGGTGTACTTGGTTTTGTCGCCGCGTGGCATGATCGTGCCTCCGAAGATGTAGAGTTCTTAGGCGCGCCGGCCGCTCGGAGCTTCTATCCTGCCGCCGCTATACTCGCGACCGGGCCGCGGGACCGCCGATTTCATCGGCGGTCCCGCCTCGCCATTGCAGATCCCTTGAAGATCTCTACCAGTAATAGCCGCCCCACGGGCTCCAATACCCGCCATAGTACCGCGGCCCGTAGGAATACGCCGGACCGTAGAAGTACCGCGGGCCACGGTAATAGTAGCCGTACGGCGAGACCGCCGCCCTGATCGCCCTTCTCACTGGAGCTGGCCCACCGTAAATCACCTGGGCGCCAACCGGCTTTCCCGTGAATAGGAATCCCGCCAACAAAGTCGCCAAAATCACATATCGTTTCATACGTCTTCCTCCTTTCTATGGTTGTTTTGTACCGGCGTCCCAAACGAACTTTCGACTGGCCAAACGCCGGCGGTTATGACTCGACCGCCTAACGGTCGTCGTCGCCTCGACTCTCGTCCGAATTGGGTCTATTGTCATCGTCCTGATCGTGGGAACCATTCCCGCGCCCGTCATATCCGGAGCGCCTATCACGACGAGACTGCTCCATCGGGCTCATCCGACCTTCGCTCGCGGCGAGATCCTCGTGCCGCACGAGTTTGGCCTTGATCGTCTTCTCGTCGCCGTTTCGATCGAGATCGAGCGCGATTCGATCGCCGGCTTGCTTTTGCGAAATGGTCTGGATCACCGCTTCCGCCGAGTCGACCTTCCGGCCGTCAATCGCCACGATCTCGTCGCCGGCCCGAATGCCCGCCTCGTCGGCCGGACTGTTCGGGAAGACATCGGTTACCCAGGCGCCGTCGCGCGGACCCCGATCGAGCGCGATTCCAAGGGCAGCGCCGCGGTGGTAATTCATTCTTTCAGCATTCGGATGATCGCCCGCGTAACTGTTGCTCCTTCGATTGGCGCGACCGGCATTCGCCACTTGCTCGTCCCGCTCGTCGTTCTGGGTGTTCCGCCGGCTTCGCCCGCGGTTTATCTCACTCTCCGACCCGAACACCTCGTCCGTGTCAGCCAGCGTGGCCTTCACCGTCTGGTGCCGGCCCTTGCGCAGGATGCCGAGCTCCACGGATTCGTCCTCAGAGCGTGCCAAAGCCCGCTTCAATCCATTGGTATGGATGACGCGGTGCTCGTCGACCGTCAGAATTTCGTCACCTCTCCGCAAGCCGGCCTGTTCCGCCGGGCTCCCGCGCAACACGCGCAGGATATATAAATTACCCGCCGAATCTTCGTTCAAGGTCACGCCCAGCGCCTTGTGGTGCTGGTCATTCTGTCGGCCCCGGCTCGAACGGTCGTCGGCGCGCTCCTCGTCGCGATTCGATTCCTCCGAATTGCTGCTGTCGTCATCCGCGCTCGCCTGCCGTGAACCGCGAGAATTTCTTTGATCGTCGTCCTGGCCGCCCCTAACCGCGAGGCCGAAGCTGAATTGCAGGAACGCGATGGCCAGCGGTGCGACCAATGCCTTTGCGACCCGTGAGAATGTCGTCCGCATCGAACTACCTCCTGTCATTTTGCGCCGCGGTCAATTCACCGCGAACGAGGGCACGAAACCGTCGCGACGCCGTATCGCGACGAGCGCCGCATTTCGTGCAAATTGGGTGCCAAGGCGCGAAGAGTCGCGCAGCGGCCTAGGACCACACGATTCAGCCATTGTTACCTGAATGGCACCGATCGATGAGTTGAAACGATGGGCGTCACGACAGCCAGTTTGGTCGTCGGTGAATCAGGTTCCCTTTTACAAAATCGCGCACGTGTTTGCGGGCGGCTCATAAGGACGTCGAAATGAACGCGCAGACGGTAAAGGGCAATTTGAAACAGTTCGGGGTCGGCATGGACTTTGCACGTTAACGGAGCGGGCATGGGAAGAGTGATCTTTCGGTTTGTCCTACGACATTGCACGCCAATTGCGCGACCTGGAACAGGAAAAGATCGGAGCGAAGACAGCATCGGCGGAGATTTCGACGACTCGTCGATCCCGTTGATTGTCGAAAGGCCAGCTTGGCCGAGCCGGAGTCATTGATCGAGTTCACGGGACCAAGGCGCGTGCGCCATGTCCCGCAACGAGTGGGGCGATGACCCGCCGCCGCATTTTGGCGCGACGGTGGCGTGGGACGAATTCAGGCCGGCGCTATTTTGGTTCATCCGGCCTGCCGCCGTCCAGCCTGGGCTAAAGACGTCCCCCGTCTTTTCGGGGATCTCCAACCTGCTGAAAAGCCCTTCATTCACTATTGGCACGGTGTTTGCTGTAATAATTCGCGACCAACATCGGGCAAATCATCGAGATAGAGGAATTCTCCCATGCGGACCGACCATGCGCCAACTGGGCCGAAACCAAACACGGACTGCGCCCCGCCTTTCAATGACCGTCCCTCCGAAGACGTGTTGCCTTGGGCCGATCCGTACATTGCGCAACTCTTTGCGCGGCCACTCGCCGCGCCACGTGGCCCTCGGCGGTGGCCAAACGCCACTACGGCCGTTCGTCGCTCACGTTAGGGCGGTGCGCGCGCTACGTGCGCCTGCCACCAGCAAAGCGCGTCGGCCTGGCTCCATGGGGCGACGACCACCAAACCGTCCAAGACTTTCAAGACCTCATCGATACTCGCTGGCCGGTCGTTCAAATCCTTCGCCAAGCAAGCATAGATCAATTGGTCGAGTTCGGCGGGTATCGCCCTCGTCGTGATTTGCGCCGGGTGCGGAGGCGGCGTATGCAAAACATGGTCGAGAATTTCCGTTGCATCATTGCCGGGAAAGACGTCCCTGGCGGTGAGTAGTTTGAAAGCGACGGTACCCAAAGAGTAGATATCTGATCGAGTGTCCGTCGTAAGTGGGTCCAGCAACCGTTCTGGTGGCATATAATGCGGCGTGCCGGCCAGCGGCGCGGAGTCGGCCCCGGCATCCGCGGCGTCGACACTCTTGACCAGCCCAAAATCGAGCACTTTTACCACGTCGGCATCGCCGGCGCGCTGGCAGATCATGATGTTTTGAGGTTTGACGTCGCGGTGAACCAACCCCAGGCCGTGCGCCTCGCGGAGCGACCCGCAGACCTGCCGCAACAAGTGGACGGCCCGCGCCGGCGGGAGCTGGCCCTCGAGGGCCAGCAATTGCGCAAGTGTGAAGCCCGATACCAATTCCATCGCGTAATAGAAAATGCCGTCGGGGGTCCGTCCGTAGTCGTAGATTTCAATCGTATTCGGATGGGTCAGCCGGCTGGCGAGTTGCACCTCGCTCTCGAAGCGAGCAAGCACGTCGGCCGTCGCCTGCTCGGACTTGACGATCTTAACGGCCGTGGGCCGATCGAGCATGACATGGCGCGCCCGGAATACTTGGGCCATGCCCCCTTCGCCGATTTGTTCTTCGAGCTCATATTGCCCTAATCGGCGTCCCTTGCCGATCGGGATCGCAGGCGCCGCTACGGGCCCCGAAGGCATGGCCGGTGGGCCGCTTTCATCCGCGACGATCGTTCGGGTATCGTGGTGCGCCAGGAGCGATTCGACCTCCCGACGCAACGCCGTGTCGCCGCCGCACGCCCCTTCGACGAACTTGGGCCGTTCGTGCGGTGGCAAGCCGGTCGCTTCTAGAAAGACGGCCTTGATGCGTGCATGACGCCGAGGGTTCACGACGATTCGTCCTCGGTTTCAGACTCGCTCAGCTCCCGGCGTAACCAGGCCCGCACCATCGTCCATTCCTTCTCGACGGTCCTCTTCGAAAGTCCCAGTGAATCGGCCACTTCCTGAACATTGAGACCGCCGAAGAAACGCAGCTCGACGATGAGCGCTTGCCGCTCATCGATCTCGGCCAGCTTGCGAAGCGCCTCGTCGACGGCCAACAAGTCCTCGTCGCGCCGCGACGAAAGCATCGTGGCCTCGTCAAGCGTGATGCGCCTTAACCCTCCGCCGCGCTTCGAGCGTCGTTTGCGTTTGGCATGGTCGACGAGGATACGCCGCATCGCCTGGGCGCCGATCGCCAGTACGTGCGTCCGTCCCTGCAAATCGGCGTGACGCTGGGCCGCCAGCTTCAGAAACGCCTCATGAACTAACGCCGTGGGTTGCAACGTGTGCTCGGCAGGCTCGCTGCGCAGGTACCCGGCGGCAAGGCGTCGTAGCTCACTGTAGACCAGCGGCACCAACCCATTGATCTCGGGCTTTTCGCCGGGCGGGGGGGCGACGGGCGATGCTTGGAAGGAGCGCGAGCGTCGGGTGGGCATCGGTGGTGCTCCAGTTCACCTCGGTATCTAAATACCCACACATTGTACCAACGTCGTCAGGGCGAGGCACTGACCACGACGCGAATTTTTCCAAACTCCCGCTTCAATTCCAGAATCGTCCCGTCGCGTTCTGTCGTTCCGAGAAGCGGGTGCAACGTCGTCTGGCAGCACACGGAACGCAAAGTAGGGCGTTCCCTACAGAGTCTGTCCCGTCGTCGGATTCTGGCATTGAAGCGGGGCGTTGAATTTTTTAGTGCGGATTTTCAGGCCGTTTGTCGCGTTTATTTACAGGTCAAGCCGGCCGCCACCTTCTTTTCCAGAAGAGGTTTTCGGCCATCGAAAACAGTGGATTTGTCGGTTCAAGCAGGCTGCACGAAACCTTAGGAACGACCGATGGTAAAGCTGACAAATGATCCATATGAGGCCGCGGAAGAAGGCCGCCAACGGCGCGCCGCGGGATGCTCGGCGGCGAACAACTCCATCGAGACCTATCTGGGGGAGCTTCGGGGGTTCCCATTGCTCACCCCGGACGAAGAGCAAGTCCTGGCCAAGGAACTCGCGGTGACCCGGCGACGGCCCGGTCGGGCGATTTTCGGCACGGACTTCATGCTGCGAGGAGCGGCGGATCTGTTGGCGCGCGTCCACGACGGACGCTTGCGCCTCGACCGAACGCTTAACGTGGATTCCAGTGACCTGGAAGCGAAAGGATCGGCTATCCAGCGACTAACGACGGCTTTGGAAGCGTCGAAGCGCGTGCTGCGTCGCAATCGCGCCGATTTCGAGCTGACGCGCAACCGCCGCGCCGAAGCGGCCAAACGGCGAAGCGCCCGGCGTCGACTGATCATTCGTCGGCGCAAAGCCTATCGTCGGATTCGACAGATCGAACAGCAAGCCGTCAAGAAGCTTCGCCGTTCGAAGCACCGCCGCTCACTGCTGGATTTTCTCGACCGTGACCCTGATTGCGCTCCGGGCGACTCGCTATAATAGCTTGAAAGTCGTAAAAAAATACAATTCAACCTTCACGATGTAACCAAGTAAGGAGACGATCTTTGTCGCGCATCTTGGTCATCGACGACGACCGCTCCGTCCAGCACGTGTTCCAGAAAGTGTTTCAGGGCACCGAGGTCGAAGTGCTCGCGGCGGGTTCCGCCGCGGAGGGCCTCGACGTGCAGGTCGCCGAGCAGCCAGGCGTGGTAATCCTCGATATCGTGCTCCCTGACCAGTCCGGGCTGGAAACGATCGAAAAGATCCTCAGCGCGGATTCCAAGGCGCTCGTGATCTGCATTACGGCCAGTGGAACGAGTGACACGGCCATCGAGGCCATGAAGCTGGGCGCCTTCGATTACCTCCTCAAACCGCTCGATTACGTGAAAGTACGGGCCCTGGTTGAAAGGGCGCTCGACATTCGTCGGTCCGCGCACGTTCTCGTTCAAGTGCCCTCGCCCGTGCCCGCCGATGCGGGCCCCTCCGACGTCTTCGTCGGCAAGTGCCCGGCCATGCAAGAGGTGTTCAAGGCGATAGGTCGGGTGGCGCCCCACGACGTGACGATCTTGATCCGAGGAGAAAGTGGAACCGGAAAGGAGCTTGTCGCGCGCGCCATTTACCAGCACAGCACGCGGGCCGGCGCGCGTTACCTGACGGTGAATATCGCGGCCGTTCCCGATACGCTCTTAGAAAGCGAATTGTTTGGTCACGAGAAAGGCTCGTTCACCGGCGCCGACCACAAACGGATCGGCCGATTCGAACAGTCGAATGGCGGCACTTTGTTCCTGGACGAAGTAGGCGACATGTCGCCCCTGGTCCAAGGCAAGGTGTTACGGTTGCTGCAAGAACAACGCTTCGAACGAGTCGGGGGAAATGAAACGATCGAAACCGACGTGCGCGTGATCGCCGCGACCAATCGTGATTTGGGTAAAATGGTCACCGACGGCGAGTTCCGGGAAGACCTGCTTTATCGCCTCAACGGCTACACCATCGAACTCCCCCCGCTGCGCGACCGCGCCGACGACGTGCTGGCCCTGGCGGAGCATTTCCTGACCCTTATCGCACGGGATCTCGGAAAGGAAGTGACGGGCATTTCACCGGAAGCCTTCGATTTGCTGCGGCGATATGCCTGGCCCGGCAATGTTCGGGAGTTGCAAAGCGTCGTTCGGCAAGCCCTATTGCACTCGGCGGGATCGGTGTTGGTGCCCGATTTCTTGCCGGCGGCTGTTCGTGGCAGCGACAGTGCCGCGCCAGGCGGGGCGCCCGGGGGCGGCGGCGAGTTGGCGGCACTCGAGAAGCTCATCCACGATTCGCTGCGCGAAGGCACTTGCGGACTGTATAACAGCGCCCTGGGCTGCCTGGAAAAGTTCTTGCTGACACGGGTGCTCGCGCACACAAAGGGCAACCGGTCGGAGGCGGCAAAAATTCTGGGCATCACGCGCGGTTCCCTCAGAAACAAAATCCGCGGCGCGCGACTCGCGATCACGACGGCGATCATGGACGACGATGACAACGACGACGATGGGCCGGAATTGAGCGTCGACCCCGCGGTCTCTTGATCCCGAAGCCAGCCGACCGACTAGGCCAACAAGGCGACGGCGGCCAAGCGCGCAACCGATTTGAGAATGAGCAGGTAGAGGACGATCCGGCAATTACGGTTCATGGGCGAACGCTCCTGTTTGATCCCTCCGGTCATCAGCATAGCCCGAGCGACCTGGTCACCAGGCTCCCTTTGAAAAATTGCATGGAGCACCGCTACCGCGGAGTCGACGTATCACCCATCAATGGCGATAATCACCCCTCGACGGGTAGGGACCGCCGCGATTGCGTTGGTCGCCCATCGAGTTCGGGAACGGGGCCGGTTCACGATTCAGAAGCGCGCCTGCGCGACAGGATGATTCGGGACCAGGCTGACACCACCGGGACCGGCCATCGCGAACAATCGCGCACGCACAAGATGTGGCGGGCTGTGGCCTGCCCCAAAGCGGTCAGCGAAGGAGATCGCGGAAGTTCCGCACTGCCACGACGTAAATCGTCGCCTTTCCTGGTGGGTGGCATATCCAACGATTGGGGTTGCTGGCCATCGGTCGAACGACGACGACGGGCTGAAAACTGCCGTCGATCCTTGCAAGACGAAGCTGGCCACGCTCGATTGGGATGGGTTGCTGCATTGGGTTGTTCCTAGATCGGCCGCGTGCCAGTCTCGCGAAGAGCTGAATTGGAAAGAGTTCCACTCGAATGCCCAGCGGCCAATTAGAGGCGAATGACCTGGCTGGGAAATTCTCAATTTGGTTTGGAAACTGCCATCGCGGTATGTGAGTCGGAGAGTACGTAAGGCGGCGGAGCCTAGGTCGCACGGCCGGCAGGCCGTGGGGTTACCTCGATTTCGGCCTTGGGTATGGCATCGCTTTTGCTCATTTGCCGCTGTGCTCAGGCGGTTTGCACGCCTGCCACCGTGGTTACCCAACTTGAACAGGAGACTCTACCATGTTGCAATGGACCCTGACGTTTCTGATCGTGGCGTTGATCGCCGGTGCCCTGGGCTTCATCGGGCTCGAGGGCGCAGCGATGCAAATCGCGCGATTCACCTTCTTGATTTTCCTGGTGTTGTTCGTCGTTTCGCTCGTATTTGGTCGGCGCCCGCCGGTTGTTTAGATGGGGCGGTAATCCTAAAACCCAGGGGAAGGCGGACATCCAATGTCAATTCAAACGGACTTCAAATGGAACTCATCGGCAACGAACGGCGGAACGGGGGCGACGCTTGGCGAGGCACCGACCGACGAATTGCTGGGCGAGATGGACGGTCGTGGTGAGACGGTCGTGGTGGTCGCGTTCGACGCTGGCGGCGAGCCGCGCGTGGCGGTGGCCGCGCCGGGTGACGCCGAGGCCCGTGAGGCGGCTCGCAAGGCCGCCGGGGCGCTAACTCTCTTCGCAGAGGACAGGAAAGACTCGGCCGAATAGGGAGGCGAAAGCGCAACCCAAGTTGGGAAGATGTCATGAGAGATGGAACGATCGACGATCACCTCGGTGGGGAAGCGGCGAGTGGCGACGCGTGTGAATCGCAGTTCCGCCACTTGTTGGAAAAACTGCCCGCCGCGGCGTACACCTGCGACTACCAGGGCCTCATCACGTACTTCAATGAACGTGCCGTCGAGGTTTGGGGCTGCACGCCAAAGCTGAACGATGCCGCCGACCGATTCTGCGGCTCGTTCAAACTGTTTTCAGTCGATGGGGCGCCCATCGCGCACGAGAGTTGTTGGATGGCGCTGGCGCTCAAGACGGGCCAGGAATACAATGGGCAGGAAATCGTCATCGAACGCCCAGATGGCTCTCGTCTCACCGTGTTGGCCCACGCTAATCCGATCCACGACGAATCAGGAAGAGCCATTGGGGCGGTGAATGTGCTGGTGGACATCAGCGAACGCCGGCACGCCGAAGAGGTCCAGTCGCTGCTGGCGGCGATAGTCGAAACGTCCGACGACGCGATCGTCAGTAAGTCGCTCGACGGCCGGATTCTCTCGTGGAACACCGGCGCCGTGCGATTGTTCGGCTATACGCCGGCCGAGGCAATTGGCTCGTCGATCATGCTCATCATTCCACCCGAGCGCCAGGACGAGGAGGTCGACGTTCTGGCGCGGCTGGGCCGGGGCGAGCGTATCGATCACTATGAAACCGTGCGTGTAGCCAAAGATGGCGGCCGGATCGAGATCTCGCTGACGATTTCTCCCGTTCGCGACCGGACGGGGCGTATCGTCGCGGCGTCGAAGGTCGCGCGCGACATCACCGCAAGAAAACGGGCAGAAAAAACGCTCATCGACTTGAATGAGCGATTGCGGGAGGCCGACCGGAGAAAAGACGAATTCCTGGCCGTGCTGGCCCATGAGCTGCGCAACCCACTGGCTCCGATCAGCAACGCCTTGCAGATTCTACGTCTTTCCAGCGAATTGAGTCCCACCGGCGAGTGCTCGCGGGCGATCATGGAACGGCAGGTCAATCATTTGGTCCGCCTGGTCGAAGACTTGTTGGAAGTCTCACGAATTACGCGGGGCAAGGTCGAATTGCGGCGCGAGCTCGTCGAGTTGGTCGCCGTCATCGGTAGCGCCGTCGAAACCAGCCGGCCGCTGATCGAGGCGGCAAGTCACCAACTGGCGATCGCCGTTTCTCCCGAGCCGATCTTATTGGAGGCCGACCCCGTGAGGCTCGCGCAGGTCATCACCAACGTGCTCAACAACGCCGCCAAATACACGAATCAAGGCGGCCAGATTTGGCTCACCGCGCGGCGAGAGAACGGCGAAGCGTTGATCTCGATTCGTGACAATGGCGTGGGAATTCGCGCCGAGATGTTGCGCAGAGTCTTCGAATTGTTCGCCCAAGTCGATGGCACGCTCGACCGCGCGCAAGGCGGCCTGGGGATCGGCCTGACGCTCGCTAAAAACGTCGTCGAATTGCACGGCGGCCGCATCGAAGCCAAGAGCGCCGGTCCTGGCAAGGGAAGTGAGTTCATCATTCACCTTCCCGTCGCCACGAAAGAACTGGCTTTAGGCGTTACGGCCAGTGAATCGCCGCTAGGCCCCTCTAAGTTACCGTCGCGCCGGATCCTGGTGGTGGATGACGCGCGGTCCGCCGTCTACACGCTCAGCACGCTGCTGGAAAGCATGGGACAACAGGTTAGCACGGCTCTCGACGCGGTGGAAGCATTGGAGCGTGCGCGGACCGAACGGCCCGACCTCGTGATCTCCGACATCGGCATGCCGCACATGAACGGC